>OLNW01000106.1_pt1 | contig 103075 bp, 90 predicted proteins | sample 1672121 | NCBI WGS metagenome assembly OLNW01 (sample SAMEA3136648, study PRJEB25190) | human gut metagenome
AAATCCTCTTGCAAGCAAGCTTGCATCGGCTTTCTGACCTTTTGACCCTGGTATCGTGACATATAAAGATACGCAATGATTATACAAGCTCAACAAACCTGAATAAAAGCAAAAATCTGCGGCATACTACCATAAAATCCAAAGGAGGTCTCTTCATGATAGAACCGCAGATTTCTTTTCATCCGGATCACTATTTCCCAAAAGCTGAATCTCTCACTATAGCACAGTCTGACAACACCGACGGTACTGACGGTTCAGACCGGATGACAGTCCGTGATGACCATCTTCCGCCCTACATCGGCGATTTTCCGCCAAAATCTTCTTCACCCTCACAGGATGAAAAGATGGTATAACACAGCCAGCAAAAGCAGATGCGCCGGATAAAAGATATAAAAACCATACTGCATCATTTTGGTCTGTCTTCCTCTTTCGCCATTATAAAGCAGGATCGGGATCAGGGCCAGCACCGCATAAACTTCAACACCGCCCATAGCAGCCAGAAGAATCGCCGCAATGGGATATTTTAACTGAGGCTGCCCCCGCAGATAATAAAAAATACAAATAACCGCAATCCCAGTAAAACCATAATCCGTATTGAAAAATTCAGCGATCAGCCCCGCTGCAATAATAACAAGCAATTTATAGAGTACATCCGGAATGTCCAGCTGCTCAATGGGGTGCTCAAGGAACCAGATAGCCAGAAGTCCCAGTCCCAGGGTAAAAAATACATTTTGATGACCCGTATATACCAACCGGTGATAAAAAGCCAGGTCAAAAGGAACCTCCGAAATCAATGCAAAAATACCCATACGCAGAATATATTTCTTCATGTTGCGGGTATGCACAGCCCCTTCCACCAGCAAAAAACAGTAGATTGGAAAGGCTAATCGTCCGATAATGCGAAATCCCATCATCCCGCTGAAACAAACCGCTCCCAGATGATCAATGAACATAGACAGACAGGCGATCAATTTCAATACTGTGCCGTCCAGTCGCTGATACCGGGATATATTGACCGAAGGATTCATTTATTTTCCTCCCTGTTTCTGAGCTTCAATCCGCTCTGCCAGATCATTGAGATACACCCAGCGATCCATCTTCTCTTCAAGGGCTGACTCATTCGCATCCTTTTCCTTCATCAGGTCATTGAGTTTTCCGGAATCCGTGGCAAACTTCATCATATCCGCATCAATCTGTTCAATCTTCGCTTCAAGGGCTGCAATGTCATCATCAATGGTATCAAATTCCTTCTGCTCGCTGAATGTAAACTTTAATTTCACCGGTCTGTTCTGCTTCCAGTCTTTGGAATTGTTCTTCTTTTCCCCGCTGTCAGCTTTTGTCTTATTGGTCAGACTCATATCCGGTGCTGTGCCAAAACGCTTCTCATGGGCTTCCAGATAATCGGTATAACCACCCTCATACTGTCGGATGTGACCCTGTCCGTCAAATTCCAGAATACGATCCGCCACATTATCAAGGAAATAGCGGTCATGGGAAACAGCCACGACAATGCCTACAAATGAATTCAAATAATCCTCCAGGATTGTCATGGTCGGAATATCCAGATTGTTAGAGGCCTCATCTAACAGAAGGACATTGATATTCTGACATAAAACACCAAGCAGATACAGACGGCGCTTCTCACCGCCGGATAATTTGCCGATTGGCGCATACTGCATTTCCGGTGTAAAAAGAAATCGCTCCAACATCTGGGATGCACTGATCCTGCCGTCGCGGGTAATAATATATTCTCCGATGTCTTTGACATAATCAATAACCCGCTGGCGGTCATCCATTTCCTTCTCATCCTGGGCAAAATAGCCCATACGGATAGTCTCGCCAATCTCAATGACACCGGAATCCGGCGCCACCTGTCCCACCAGCATCTTCATCAGTGTGGATTTGCCGCAGCCGTTCGGACCAATGATGCCTACCTTTTGATTTCTCAGGAAAATATAACTGTAATCATCCAGAATGACTTTATCACCATAACGCTTGCTCAGATGCTGCAGTTCAATGGTCTTTTTACCCATACGTGTCTCAATGGAATCCATCTCCACAACCTGTGCCTGCTCCGGTGCCGTTCCGTTCTTCAGCGCCTCTAACCGTTCCAGTCTGGCACGCTGTTTGGTGGTTCTGGCACGGCATCCTCTCTTGGCCCATTCCAGTTCCATTCTAAGGACACTCTGACGCTTGCGCTCCGTTGCCAATTCCATCTCTTCTCTGGCTGCCTTTAATTCAAGGAAACCGGAATAGTTGGATTCATAGCTGTAAATCTTGCCCTGGCTGATCTCCAGGATCTTGTTCGTAACCTGGTCAAGGAAATATCGGTCATGGGTCACCATGAGAATCGTTCCCCTGAAATTCTTCAGGTAATCTTCCAGCCACCGGATCATGGCACTGTCCAAATGGTTAGTGGGCTCATCCAAAAGCAGCACATCAAAATCCTGTGCCAGCACCTTAGCCAGAGCCACTTTTCGCTTCTGGCCACCGGAGAGCTGATCAATGGGCATACTGTAATCCATAATCCCCAACTGACTTAAGTTGCTCTGAACCTTCCATCCTGTCTCGTCATCGCCTGCATAAGAAAGAATCGTCGCATTCTCCGGGAACTTCGGCTCCTGAGGCAGCCATGCCAGTTTCAGCTGATTCTGCCGGATAATATTGCCGGAATCCGGCACTTCATCGCCTGCGATCATTCGAAGCAGCGTGGATTTGCCGGTGCCATTGATGCCCACAATACCGATCTTGTCACCTTCCTGAATACCGATGGACGCATCATCGAAAATCGTCTTCTCACCAAAAATTTTGCTTATATGTTCAATATTCATTATATTCATAAAAAAATACCTCTATCTATTTTATCTTTAATAATGATAAATGAAATTTACATAACCGTCAATTGTATTTTCCATTGAAAAGACTTGCAAATTAGCTAAAATACGGTACAATAGGGATTGCAGTCTAAATTATTAAAAATTGGCGTAACTGCTGAATGATATGTACACAAACAGAAAGGTTTATCTATGATTAGTGCAAATAATGTTACTCTGCGCATTGGCAAACGCGCACTCTTTGAAGATGTGAATATTAAGTTTACCGAAGGCAATTGCTATGGTCTGATTGGCGCCAACGGTGCCGGAAAGTCTACTTTCCTGAAGATTCTCTCCGGTGTCATCGAACCGAGCAAGGGCGACATCGCAATCACACCTGGCCAGCGTTTATCCGTACTGGAACAGGACCATTATAAATATGATGATTATCAGGTATTAGATACCGTTATCCTGGGCAATAAGCGCCTCTATGAGATTATGAAAGAAAAAGACGCTATTTATGCCAAAGAAGATTTTACAGATGAAGACGGTGTTCGTGCCAGCGAACTCGAAGGTGAATTTGCCGACTTAAACGGCTGGGAAGCTGAAAGTGATGCTGCGACGCTGTTAAATGGTCTCGGTATCGACACAGATCTTCACTATGCTTATATGCGTGAACTGGACGGCGGTCAGAAGGTCAAGGTTCTTCTTGCCAAAGCCCTGTTTGGCAATCCGGACATTCTGCTCTTAGACGAGCCGACCAACCACTTGGATCTGGATGCCATCGCATGGCTTGAAGAGTTCCTGATCAACTTTAACAATACCGTTATCGTTGTCTCCCATGACCGTTATTTTCTGAACAAAGTCTGTACCCATATCGCTGATATTGATTATGCCAAAATCCAGCTTTACTCCGGCAACTACGATTTCTGGTATGAATCCAGTCAGCTGATGATCAAACAGATGAAGGAAGCCAACAAAAAGAAAGAAGAAAAGATCAAGGAACTGCAGGAATTCATCCAGCGTTTCTCCGCCAACGCTTCCAAATCCAAGCAGGCAACGTCCAGAAAACGTGCCCTTGAGAAAATCCAGCTGGATGAGATCCGTCCATCCAGCCGTAAGTATCCATATATCGACTTCAAGCCAAACCGTGAGATTGGCAACGAAGTACTTCACGTTGAAGGCATTTCCAAGACCATTGACGGTGTGAAGCTCCTTGACAATATCTCTTTCACCCTGGGTCATGATGATAAAGTAGCTTTTGTCGGCCCGAACGTCAACGCCACAACCGCGCTTTTCAAGATTCTGGCCGGTGAAATGGAACCGGATGAGGGTTCTTATAAGTGGGGCGTTACCACAACACAGACTTACTTCCCGAAGGATAACACTGCTGAATTTACAAGCGAAGACAGTATCGTTGACTGGCTGATGCAGTACTCCCCTGAAAAGGATGTGACATTTGTCCGCGGTTTCCTTGGCCGTATGCTCTTCTCAGGTGATGACGGTCTGAAGAAAGTCAATGTTCTCTCAGGTGGTGAACGTGTCCGCTGTATGCTGTCCAAGATGATGATGTCCGGCGCCAACACCATGCTGATGGACGAACCAACCAACCATTTGGACATGGAATCCATCACAGCCCTGAACAACAGCCTGATCAAATATCCGGGTGTTCTGTTATTCACTTCCCAGGACCACCAGTTTGTACAGACCGTTGCCAACCGTATTATGGAACTGACACCTGGCGGTCTCATTGACAAACAGTGTACGTATGATGAATATCTTGAAAATGATGAGATGGCAAGAAAACGCCAGATTCTCAATATGGAAGCAGAAGCTGACGATTAATTTACAGACAATTTAGTATTCAGACAGGCACTTGTCAGCAATTCTTAAGGATTTTTTAAAGCCTTTACCCGACTTATGTGCTATGCTAAGAGCAGCAGAGAAATGATGGATCCATGATTTCTTTGCTGCTCTTTTGCTGTTAATGTACTTAATTATCGGAGGCTTAAAAATTACTTATGATAAAAAACAAACGGTTCTTATTGATCATACTGATTATTTTTATTCTGGCTGCTGCCGGAAGTTTTTTCATTCTTTTTGTTGATCAATGGCATATAGAAATCAATGATGGCTCTGAAAATAATGTCAAAATCGAATACGGCGATACCTATGATGACGGCACCGTCACTGCCGCATTAAAAGGCCGGTATCTGTTAAAGAAGGGATTCCCTGTTACTGTCACCTCAGAGGGTTCTGTCAATACCTCCAAACTCGGCAGTTACACCATCAACTACCATGCTTCTTTCCTTTTCTGGAAAGGTGCGGACAGTAAAACGGTGACTGTTGAAGACACAGTTCCGCCGGAAATTAAGCTGACAACCAATCCGGATCATTATACCCTTCCCGGCCATCCTTATGAAGAAGAAGGCTATACGGCATCCGACAATGTGGACGGTGATCTGACGGATAAAGTAACCCATGAAGAGAAAGACGGAACAGTGATTTATAAAGTTTCCGACAGCTCCGGCAATGAGACAACCGTCACCCGCACCATTATCTATGACGACCCGGTCCCGCCGGTTCTGGCCTTAAAAGGTGACAGTGAAATAACCATACAGGCCGGTTCTGATTACACCGATCCGGGATATACCGCCGAAGATAATGTGGACGGTGATCTGACAGATAAAGTTTCCGTGGATGGTTCTGTCAATACCTACAGTGCAGGTACTTACACGCTTACTTATAAAGTTCAGGATAATTACGGCAATGAAGCCTCGGCCACCCGAACAGTCACCGTTGAGCCGGTCCGCCAGGCAGACACCGTCAACCCTTCCGGCAAAATTGTCTATCTGACCTTTGATGATGGCCCCGGTGAATACACTTCCAAGCTTTTAGACATTCTGTCCAAATACAATGTCAAAGCCACCTTCTTTACCGTTGGTTCCGGTCACCCGGATTTGTTAAAAGCCGAAGCGGACGCCGGTCATTCCATTGGCATTCACAGTGCTACACACGATTATTCCAAAATCTATGCCAGCGAGGATGCTTTTTTTGCCGATCTACGCAAACAGCAGGATACCATTGAAAATGCCACCGGCATCCGGACAACCCTTGTCCGTTTTCCCGGCGGAAGCTCCAATACCGTCAGCAAAAGCTACTGCTCCGGTATTATGACCAAACTGACCAAAGACCTCACGGATATGGGATATCAGTATTTTGACTGGAATGTCACCAGCGGTGATGCCGGCGAAACAACCAATACATCCGTTGTCGTACAAAATGTCATCTCCGGGATTCAGCAGCATGATGTCTCCATTGTCCTGCAGCATGATATCAAAGGCTTCAGTGTCAATGCCGTGGAACAGATCATCCAGTGGGGACTTGCACATGGGTATACATTTCTGCCCCTGACCGCTGAAAGCCCAACGGCGCACCATGGTGTCAACAACTAATGACCATCGCATGACTCCACGATATAAAAAAGAGGCTGTGAAAAATGAATTTACTCATTTTTCACAGTCTCTTTTAAATGATTTTTCAACCATATCTTTACATATAGCATCCCAGAGGCATGCTGTTCTGCTGCAGCAGATGCAGGATAGAGCCTACAACCTGTGCACAAATCTGCAGAATATATCTGCAATCATTCTCCACAGACTTCACTGCATGCAGATATTCTGTATGACATTTCTTAATAAACGCACAAATCTCATCCGCCGACCGCATGTTCACTTCCTGGAAATGTGCATGTGTCTCTTTCATTTTTCTTACAAACTCCCTGAAATCCACTTTCAGCTGTGCTTCATAATGAATATGTTCTGTCATAGTTCCCGGATATTCAATATTATGCGGGAATGTAAAATAGTCCGCAATATAATGGGTAATGACACCGAGATCCTTGGACAGACCGATGGTCATGCCTTTATTCTTGTCATATTCATCAATGACTTTATTAATCTTCTTTTCAAGCTTATGGAATGTCAGATCAATTCTGTGTTTAGTTGTTATAAAGCTGGGCACAAGGTCTGGTTCCAGACTTCCGAATCTGAAAGCCAGAGGATGGTCGATCATGTCTGCATCCACAACATCTACAATGTATCCTGCTAATGATAAATGAGACTTTTTTCTCAATATGAAACCCTCCACACATATATAACTGCGGCATCAGCCACTTTTCCTGTCTTTTACTTACATCTCCACTATTGTACACCCTTCCTAATCAAGAATCAATATCATTTATAAAAAATTCACATTCCATTTACACAGGAAGCGTTCATTCACCTTGACATTGCCATTCACATCATATAAAATTAATGTAATTATACAATTTTACAGAGGAGATGATTTTTTTTGGATTCCAGTGACGCGATGCAGCTTATTGTTCTGATTGTTTTGTTGGCTTTATCTGCCTTTTTTTCATCAGCCGAAACTGCATTAACCTGTGTCAGCAAAATTCGTATCCGCAGCCTTGCTGAGGAGGGCAATAAACGCGCCTGTCTTGTTAAGGAACTGACGGATAATCCATCCAAGATGCTGAGTGCTATTCTGATTGGCAACAATATTGTCAATCTGAGTGCTTCCTCATTATCTACCATGCTGGCCACTAAGATGGCCACACAGCTCGGAGCCGGTGCCAACGCAGCGACCTTTGTTGGACTTGCAACCGGTATCCTGACTATTCTGATTTTGATCTTCGGTGAGATCACACCTAAGTCAGCAGCCACCATCAATGCCGAGAAGATGGCCCTTGGTGATGTGGTTATTGTCTACTGGCTGACCCGTGTTCTGACACCTGTCATATTTGTTATCAATCACCTTTCCTATGGTGTGATGCGCCTGATGGGCATTAATCCGAATGCACAGGCCAAGACCATGACAGAGAATGAGCTTCTGACAGTCATCGATGTCAGTCATGAAGACGGTGTTATTGAATCCGAAGAGAAGGAAATGATCACCAACGTGGTGGACTTCGGCGATTCTGTTGCCAGTGATGTGATGGTACCGCGTATTGATATAGAATTTATGGATGTAGAGAGCAGCTATGAGGATGTACTCGCTGTTTTCAGACGTGACAAGTATTCCCGTGTACCGGTTTATGAAGGTAACAAGGATCACGTCATCGGTGTCTTGAATCTGAAGGATGTTTTCTGTTACAGCGATCTTCCCTCGAATTTCTCTATCCGCAAGATTCTTCGCCGCCCATACTTCACTTACGAGTTTAAGCGAATTTCAGACCTGATGGTAGATATGCAGAAGAATTCCATCAGTATGGCCATGGTGTTAGATGAATACGGTGCCGTTGCCGGACTCATCACCCTGGAGGATTTGTTGGAAGAAATCGTGGGTGAGATCCGCGATGAGTACGATGAAGAAGAGAAAGACGATATCCGTAAGGTCAATGAACATGAATATACCGTAGATGGCACCACCAAGCTGGAAGATATTGACAAGCTGCTTGGTCTGCACCTTGAATCTGAAGATTATGATTCCATCGCCGGACATATGATCCATGAGCTTGGTCATATTCCGACAGAAGGCGAATATATCGATATTAACGGTATCCGTTTTACTGTTATGAAGATGGACAAGCATCGTGTGGCCGATATTGATATTCGTCTGCCGGAGGCTGAAACTGAACAGAGCCCATCCGAGCACTGATCTTCGGTGTCATCATCGGCGGTGCATTCAGCACAATCGTATCTTCACTGGTGAATGATATTCATCAACAAGCTGAAGAAGCTTGCACCTGTTGCTGCGCCGACCACAAAGGTCTGTCCGTACTGCAAGTCAGAGATACATATTGATGCCGTTAAGTGCCCACACTGCGCATCAGACCTTGAGGACACAGAACAGTAGTTTTGCCGGTTGTTCATCCCATTCAATTTATGCTTATAAAAGAAGCTTCATAAGATGGATTATTTTCTCACACCACAGCCATCTTACAAAGCTTCTTTTTTTCCGTTCTATTCCGTTTCCCAATACATTTGATGCAGTCTTATCCGGTACTTCCCCTAAACAGCCATTTCCTTTAAATCATCCGCAATAATCAGTTCTGCTTCCGTTGCAGCCTGGATTTCTTCGATCGTATATTCCGGATTGTATTCAACCAATGCCAAACCTTCAGGTGTGACTTTCATTACACCCATCTCTGTTACAATGAGATTCACCTGACCTTTTGCAGTCAGAGGCAATGTACACTCCTTGAGAATCTTATGCTTGCCTTTATTTGTATGCTCCATGGCAACAATCACTTTTCTGGCACCTACCACCAGATCCATGGCACCTCCCATACCAGGCAGCATTTTTCCCGGAATTTTGTAATTGGCGATATTGCCTTTTTCATCTACCTGAAGAGAGCCGAGGACTGTTACATCCACATGGCCGCCGCGAATAATGGCAAATGAGTCTGCACTTGAGAAAAATGCACCATCATCCGCAATGCCGGCCATCACACCGCCTGCATTCACCACATGCGGGCTTTCTTTTCCTTCCTCAAGCGGCACCAGCCCGACAAAACCATTCTCAGACTGAAGAGTCAGATCGACACCTTCCGGAAGGTGGTTCGGCACCAATGTCGGCAGTCCGATACCAAGATTCACAACATCTCCGTCCTTTAATTCTTTTGCCACACGGGCTGCAATAAAATTCTTAATATCTCCCATTATTCTGCACCTCCTACAAGATAATCCACAAAAATTCCAGGTGTTTCAACATAATCCGCACCAATCTGACCCGCTTCCACAATTTCGGATACACCAGCCACAACCGTATCCGCTGCCATTGCCATCATCGGATTGAAGTTGCGTTCTGAGCCGATATAACGTAAGTTGCCGGATGCATCTGCCTTATGGCCGCCGATCAACGCAATGTCTGCATGTAACGGCAACTCCAGAATATAGTCTACACCATCAATTGTCTTTATTTCTTTTCCTTCAGCGACTTCTGTACCAACGCCCGTCGGTGTGTAAAAACCGCCAAGTCCCGATCCACCGCATCTGATTCTTTCTGCCAGGGTTCCCTGCGGAACAAGTTCAAGATCAATCTCACCTTCAAAATATTTTGCACCGAATTCAGGATTCAATCCAACATGCGAAGCAATCAGTTTCTTTACCTGTCCATTTTCCACAAGCTTGCCGACACCTCTTGCTTTTCCTTTCCATTTTCCGGTTTCTTTGTCTTTCTTTCTGCCAAAACCTGCATCATTACAGATAATTGTCAAATCCTTTACATTACTTTTTACAAGCTCATCAATAATCGGCTCCGGTGTACCATTGGCCATGAATCCACCAACCATCACTGTCATACCGTCTTTTACCAGAGATGCAGCCTCTGCTGCTGTTGTAATCTGAGTCTTAGCCATTTTACTCACTTCCTCCTTAAGTTATATGAAGTATTTATTTTTTAATCCTGCCTATATAATAAGCAATTACCATGCCAATTGTTTCCTGTGTGATTTATTTTTCTCCGAAACAGTTGTTTTAAGCCAAATAATTGTTTTAACCAAAATACATCTATAACTGTAAAATAACGTTTTTATGCTGATTATGTCTATTTTTTGTACATTTATTGTTAAACTATCCAATTTAAACAGAATTTGCTTCCTGTATTTATGCGTTTTTAACCTATACGTCTAAAAAGCGTACACATTTATTGATGTGTACGCTTTTTAGACATGTTTTATTCTGTAATTGTTATCTTACTTCTAACCACTGAATAATGGCTCGATAATGGCTGAATACAATTAATGGCATGAATGACTGCCACATCCGTGATTGCCGCACTGGTGACCACCCTCACCATGTTCATGATCATGATGGCTGCATTTCACATCTGCATCATAATTCAACTGACCTTCCAGAAGTGCTTCAACGGCCTGATCTGCATTGCCGCTGCATCCGCCAAACAACTTGATACCTGCCTGAGCCAGGGCATTCTGAGCTCCGCCTCCGATACCGCCGCAGATCAGTACCTGTACCTGATGTTCTGCCAGGAATCCTGCCAAAGCACCATGGCCGCTGCCGTTTGTTCCTACAACTTCTGAAGCAACAACCTTTCCATTCTCTATATCATACAGCTTAAACTGTTCTGTATGACCAAAATGCTGAAAAATCTCTCCATTATCGTATGTTACTGCAATCTTCATTTTAATGATCCCCCTTATCCTTGTTCAATACCTGAGCTCGGCATCGATGTTTCGGACATCCGCCGCACCCGCAAGTTGTTTCTGCGCCATCACATAATCGATAGTCTCCGCCTTCAATCCTGAGCATCTTGCCGTCTACGACAACTTCCGCCAGCTTCTTTCTGGCACAGTCATAAATCTGCTGCACCGTTGTTCTGGCAATATGCATATATTTTCCGCACTCTTCCTGTGAAAAATTCTCTTTGTCTATGAGACGGATCGTCTCATATTCATCCACCGTCATCACAACGCATGCCTCATCTGACGCCCCTCCGGAAGGCATAAATTCGGATACCTTCGGAAGACAGCATACTTTTCTGCACTTTCTTGGTCTCGGCATCTCTTCATCCTCTTTCTTAAATCAACGGCAATACGGATGCGCGCAATCCCTATTGCCATTTCACGTTCATCAACTGTTCGATATAAATGGCATATGTCATTTATATCACAGTTATCGGCATATGTCAATAACTTATCTTTTTATCAGTACCTCAATCCGCCTTGAAGCAAATAGTTCAAACAACGGCTGCAATCCTCCAATGGCCATTTTTCTATTCCGTCAAAATCCGCTTCACAATCTGTCACAACAGCAATCAAGTTCTTCCCGCAGCAGGATAATGTACGGGATATTTTCTCTCTGACGATTTCTATCTTCGGCAATTCACTCTGCTTCATACCTTCCACAAGAATAACATCTACATCTGAAAATCCGTTGATCAGCTGCTGCAAATCGATTTCTTCATCTGCATTGATCATATATCTGTTCTTCGAAAAAATCGCTGTCGCCGCAGCGCCGGCTTGGTGATATCGGTAGGTATCTGTTCCCGGTCTGTCCCCTTCAAAATCGTGACCGTCATGTTTGATCACTGCCACACTTTTGCCATAGGATTTTATTTCTTTGAGCAGTTTTTCAATATAGGTGGTCTTGCCGGAATTTTTGATACCGCAGATGCATAATATTTTCTGTTCTTTCGGCATGCTCAAAGAGGTATTTTTCCACCGTTCATACGCTTCCGGCGTATTGATATTGACAAAACATGTATCTGGTATCCCCATCTCTGCCGATGACACAATCAAACAGCGGCTTCGAATCAGCAAATGCATCATTTTATAATCTTTATACCGCAGCATTTGCTGAATTACCGGCAAAAGCGACGGGCGATACAGACCACATAAAGGGTGGATTCGTCCACGACTGTCCTGATAGACCATACAGTCATATCCCTGTTCATACGCATCCCCAGACATCTGAATCAGGCTGCCGGCCATACTTTCTGTCAATTCCGGGGCATCGCAGGCTGTCACAAAAATCCATTCATCTTCATCCTTTAACTGCTGCAAGACCGTGTATAGGCCGCCTAAGGGGCCGCAGTCTTTGACAACGTCTATAAGCCCATAACAATCCTTATCTTTGTATACATTTTGAATAAGCGCCAACTGCGCCGCATCGGCTGCTGACAGATAAATCCTATCTGCTTTCTCCAATGCCTTGATCTGCCTTTTCAGATAAGATTGACCTTTTCCATCCTTCAGCAGAAACTTTGGCTGTCCGCCCATTCTCGATGAATGACCGCCCAAAAGAATCGCCGCTTTATGACATTTTAAAGACTGATGTGTCATTATTTTTCACTCCCAAATGATATAAAAATCCCCCGTACTCACGATCATGAGTACGGGGCACTGCCATTATCTCTATTTTACTTTTATTTAAAATATGCCACACCGGATTCAAAAATCTTCTGGTCCGGATTGCCGTAAATATTTCTGGCAACGGCTTCACCGATTCGCTCAGAATGTCCCATCTTGCCAAGGATACGTCCGTCAGGGCTTGTGATACCCTCAATAGCCGCGTAGGAAGCATTCGGGTTGAAATCCTCATCCATGGTTGGATTGCCATCCAAATCAACATACTGGGTTGCCACACAGCCTGCTGCAAAGAGCTTCTTGATCCATTCATCACTGGCTACGAAACGGCCTTCACCATGGGAAATCGGGATTGCATAGACTTCACCAGGTACCGCACCTGCCAGCCATGGGGATTTATTAGAGACAACCTTTGTATAAGCCACCTTTGAAATATGACGGCCGATGTTGTTGGTTGTCAGTGTCGGGGAATCCGGCTGCTGCGGTGTAATTTCGCCGTAAGGCACCAGACCAAGTTTAATCAATGCCTGGAAACCATTACAGATACCAAGAGCCAAACCATCTCTCTCGTTGAGCAGCTTCATAACAGCCTCTTTCAGTTTTTCATTTCTGAAAGCCGTAGCAATGAATTTACCGGAACCGTCCGGTTCATCACCAGCTGAGAAACCGCCTGGGAACATAATAATCTGTGCATCGCTGATACCTTTGACAAAGGCATCGACAGATTCACGGATACCGTCTGCACTTAAGTTTCTGAATACCTGTGTCTGAACTTTTGCACCGGCTTTTTCAAAGGCTTTCATGGAATCGTATTCGCAGTTTGTACCCGGGAATACAGGGATAAATACCTTTGGCTGTGCAATCTTGTGGTTGCAGATCACAATGCTGCCCTCTTTATAAATCGGTGTCTCAATCTTCTTCTGCTCAACACCTGAACGTGTTGGGAAGACTTTTTCAAGGGTGCCTGTCCATGCTTTCAGTGCCTCATCCATTGTCACAACAGTGTCACCGTATGTGAACTGTGCATCATCTGTCACTTCACCGATCAGTGTATAAGCCACATTGACTTTATCAAGAGCATCCGCCGGTACTTCTGCGATCATGCATCCATATTCACCTGTCTTAAACAAATCTTCTGCTTTCACAGTGCTGTCAATCTTAGCGCCCAGCTTGTTGCCGAAAGCCATCTTGGATACAGCTGCTGCAACGCCGCCAAAACCGAGTGTATAAGCGGAGATGACAACTTTATCCTGAATCAGCTGATGAATCGCTGTGTAAAGAGCTTTTGCCTGTTCGTAATCCGGCATATCATAAGCATCTCTTGCAATATCAAACTTCACAATCTTATTGCCGCTCTTCTTGAATTCCGGTGTAATAATATCCTGCTGTTTTGCCACATCCACTGCAAAGGAAACAAGGGTTGCCGGTACATGGATATCATTGAAGGAACCGGACATGGAGTCCTTACCGCCGATGGATGGCAGTCCGAAACCGATCTGTGCTGTGTATGCACCGAGAAGCGCGCTCATTGGCTCGCCCCAGCCCTTTGCATCCTCAGTCATACGTTTGAAGTATTCCTGGAATGTGAAACGAATCTTACTGAAATCACCGCCTGCTGCCACAATCTTAGCAACAGATTCTACAACCGCATAAGCAGCACCGTGATATGGGCTCCAATTGGAAAGATATGGGTTAAAACCATAGCTCATCATAGTGACTGTATCTGTTTTGCCTTTTAATACAGGGAGTTTTGCTACCATGGACTGTGTCGGTGTCAGCTGATATTTGCCGCCGAATGGCATAAATACGCTGCCCGCGCCGATGGAAGCATCAAACATTTCCACAAGACCTTTCTGTGAGCAAACATTCAAATCTGCCAGGTCTTTCAGCCATGCTGCTTTCACATCAGCCACATCTGTCTTTTCTTCAAAATAGCTGTCTGCCTTTGAAGCTGTGCCTACGATAACATCTGTTTCCTGATGAGCACCGTTTGTATCAAGGAAAGCTCTGGAAATATTCACGATTTCCTTGCCTCTCCAGTGCATCACAAGACGTGGTTCTTCTGTTACCTCAGCCACGCAGGTTGCCTCAAGATTTTCTTCTTCGGCATAAGCCATAAATTTGTCCACATCCTTCGGATCAATGACAACCGCCATACGCTCCTGGGATTCTGAAATTGCCAGTTCTGTTCCGTCAAGGCCGGCATATTTCTTCGGTACTTTATCTAACTGGATCTGAAGACCTGCTGCCAGCTCGCCGATAGCAACGGATACACCGCCGGCACCAAAGTCGTTGCATTTCTTAATCAGGCGTGAAACTTCCGGACGTCTGAACAGACGCTGAAGCTTTCTCTCTGTCGGCGCATTACCTTTCTGAACTTCCGCACCGCAGGTGTCGATGGACTGAGAGTTATGAGCCTTTGAGGAGCCTGTTGCACCGCCGCAGCCATCACGGCCTGTACGTCCACCCAGGAGAATAATAATATCTCCCGGATCAGAATTCTCTCTGATAACATTGCTTCTAGGCGCTGCTGCCATCACCGCACCGATTTCCATACGTTTTGCCACATAATCCGGATGATAGATTTCATTAACAAGACCTGTGGCCAGACCAATCTGGTTACCATAGGAGCTGTAGCCGCTGGCTGCACCTGTCACCAGTTTTCTCTGAGGCAGCTTGCCTTCCAGAGTCTTCTCCATTGGTACAGTAGGATCTGCCGCACCTGTCACACGCATAGCCTGGTAAACATAAGTACGTCCTGACAGTGGGTCACGGATCGCACCGCCAAGGCAGGTTGCCGCACCACCAAAAGGCTCGATTTCTGTCGGATGGTTGTGAGTTTCGTTCTTGAAGTTAATGAGCCATTCTTCTGTCTTTCCATCAATCTCAACCGGTACAATAATGCTGCAGGCATTGATCTCGTCTGTTTCTTCCTGGTCATCTAACTTGCCGTCTTTCTTCAGTTTTCTCATAGCCATCAGGGCAATATCCATCAAGGAAACATATTTGTCCTTGCGTCCTGCAAAGATTTCTGCACGATGGGCCTGATACATATCATAAGAAGCCTGCATCGGTGCCTTATAATCACCATCCTCAAATGTGACATTCTTCAATTCAGTCTGGAATGTGGTATGACGGCAATGATCAGACCAATATGTATCCAGCACTCGAATCTCTGTCATAGACGGATCACGACTCTCTTCTGCCGCAAAATGTTCCTGAATAAACCGGAAATCCTTGAATGTCATGGCCAGTCCCAGAGAATCATACAGTGCCTTTAATTCTGCTTCCGGCATATTTCTGAAGCCATCAAAAATCTTCACATCTGCCGGTTCTTCATATTCTGTCACAAGTGTTTCAGGCTTATCTGCATTGTTCTCTCTGGAATCTACAGGGTTGATACAGAAATCTTTGATATGCGCCAGTTCCTCCTCAGAACATGCGCCGGCAATCACATAGGTTGTTGCGGAACGGATCACCGGTTCTTCATTTTCATTCAAAAGCTTGACGCACTGTTCAGCAGAATCGGCTCTCTGATCAAACTGTCCAGGCAATGCCTCAACAGAAAAAGCTGTTTCTCCTTCCTGCATCGGAAATGCTTCTTCATATAATACATCAACCGGAGGCTCTGAAAAAATCGTAATCTTAGCCTCCTCATAAGTTTTGTCGGAAATATTTTCAATGTCATAACGAATGAGTACACGAACACCAGTTACTGTGCGGATACCAAGGTAATCACGAATATTCTCAAACAAATCCTTGGCTGCTACGGCATAAGCCGGTTTCTTCTCCACATATATTCTTCTAACGCTGCTCATAATGACCTCCCTTAATTCGGCATGGTATCTTAATTTACCTTTTTACTATATCACAAATATTTTTATTAATAAAATTAATATATTTAAATTCATTTATGACTTCAGCTAATGAGCAAATCTGCATAAAAACGCACATACTGCTTATCCTATCTATAAAGAGCACTCATTATTTTATAAGGAGATGTAATAATTATGGCAAAAAAATCCATTACCAGGCATAATGAAAAATGCGATCACCTGGATTATCTGAAAACAAGTGCTTCCGACACGGAATGCACCGGCGTTGTTTACACCGGCCCCCTGAATGATGTAGAACTGGATAATATTAATGATGTCTATGCCTTTGAGCCGGAACCGGCGAAAAAAAGAGAAGTCTGAGAAAATTTTTATATCCCCAAAAAGCTTTCTATGCTACAATTCTTTTATAGAAAGCTTTTTTATTTAGAGTTTTTTTACAATCATTAATACCGCTATCCGGGTAACCCGTTAAAAACGTAAAGCGTCTTTCATTCTCTTTCATATTCCCTCAGGAGGTTCTTATGCTGAAAAAATATTCTATTCCAATCATTATGTGGCTGGTTTTTGAAAGTATTGCCGTCATTCTCTGGCAGGCACTTGACAATATCTTTTATCTTTTTAATTTTTCATACATAGGCACATCCATTGCCATCGGACTTTTTCTCTTTGCCCGCAAACAGAAATATGCCCGCCATGTCATTCAGTTTGCCGTTGGGCTTTATATGCTGGGCTATCTCGGCTTTCTTCAGCATGAGAACATGCAGATTGAAGGTTTTTGGTATTATCTGTTCCTGGGTGTTTTTGAAGCCGCCACCATCCACTATGCCGTGGCCAAAATCTTTGGCCCATTTATCTTCGGACGAGGCTGGTGCGGCTATGCCTGCTGGACAGCTATGATCCTTGATTTACTGCCTTTTAAAACGCCCGCATCTTCCCGCAGAAAATGGGGATTCATCCGCTATATTGTTTTTGTCGGTTCCGTGATTTTTGTCAGCAGCCTTTTTCTGCTTCATGTCCAAAACATTGAACAAATTATGTGGTACAGTTTTCTCATCGGCAATCTTATATACTATGTTGTTGGCATTGCACTGGCTTTTATCTGCAAAGACAACCGGGCTTTCTGCAAATATATCTGTCCTGTCACCGTCTTTCTGAAGCCGGCCAGCCGTTTTGCCCTTTTCCATATCAAACTGGACCCGGACAAATGTATCAGCTGCAAAAAATGCGAAAAAACCTGCCCGATGAATGTTGAGATTCTCAACATAACCGAGCAGCGCAAAAACCGTTCCGAATGTATTCTTTGTATGCAGTGCGTGGACGAGTGTCCGAAAGGTGCTCTAAAACTGTAGCCTTATTTATGCAATCGCCGTATCACCTTAAACACCACCGTGTTTTCCAGTACCAGCGGTTCATTGTGGGCAAAGAAGACGATGCCGTCCGTAGGTGCCACGATCTGCATGGTGACATCTCCTTCATAAGGATCGATAATTTCCGCCATGACTTCCCCCATGCGGATGGTATCATTCGGGCCTTTGAGTCTTCTGAAAATCCCTGCTGCATTGGCTCTTACAGACATCAGTTCATCTTCCTCCAGAACACTGGCAATGTAACCACTATGCCCGTAATACTTGATCAGACCCATTCTGCAAAGAAGATACCCGTTTTTTTCCTCTGTCAATTCCAATTTTTATATCTGCCCTTCGTATTGCCGAAATCGTTTGACACGTTCACAGTTATCATTTACTTTCTACGCATTTTATGATATATTTTAATTATTCTTACTAATAAATAAAACAGTTTTTATTTATAATTGCTGTTGACCGGAGGAACTATGGATATCAATTACGAACTTTATAAAGTTTTCTATTATGTTGCCAAAACACTCAGCTTTTCAGACGCTTCCAAGCGCCTGTTTATCTCACAGTCTGCAGTCAGTCAGTCAATCAAGGCACTGGAGAAGAAACTGAATCAGCATCTTTTTATTCGAAGCACCAAACGTGTCAAACTGACACCGGAAGGCGAGGTTCTCTTCAAGCACATCGAACCTGCCGTGAATCTGATCATGCGCGGTGAGAACCAGATCCTGGATGCTAATGCGCTAAACGGCGGTCAACTGCGTATCGGTGCCAGCGACACCATCTGCCGTTATTACCTGGTTCCTTATCTTCAGGCTTTCCATGAGCATTTTCCGAATGTCCATATCAAAGTCACGAACGGTACCTCCGGCAAGTGCGTGGATTTTCTTGAAAACGGTCAGGTGGATCTCATTGTTACCAACTATCCGAATCCTCGAATGAATACCGTAGGCAATATCCGCAAAGTCAAGGATTTCAAGGATGTCTTCATTGCCAACAAGAACTTTGAACATCTGAAGAATCATCCTCTGAACTTTGAAGAACTGCTGCAGTATCCGATTCTGATGTTGGACAAGAGCAGTATGACCAGCGAATTTCTTCACAACATCTGCCAACAGCGCCAGTTGGATCTGGTACCCGAAGTCGAACTCAGCAGCAACGATCTGCTGATCGACCTTGCCCGTATCGGCCTTGGCATTGCGTTCATTCCTGACTTCTGCCTGCCTGATGACGACCCTGACCTTTTCAAACTGACCATGTCTGAGGTCTTTCCTTCCCGTCAGCTGGTTGTCGGCTACAATGATAAGCTGCCAATATCCGAAGCTGCGAAGTATTTTATTGAAAGTCTGAACGAGGATAAATAATACAACACTAAACAAAGTGTGCGCTTGACGCACACTTTCGCGCGTAAGCGGATAGCACAGCTATATATTCCTCTCCGCGAACTGCGCTTTCTGGCACGCAGTGCCTTTTTATGTAATAGGAAATTCCAACAGAATTTCCTATTACATAAAAAAGCTGCTGCTCTGCGGTTTCCCGTAAAGCAGCAGCTTTATCTATATACGATACGGTTGCATTCACTGCGACTACTCTGCGCCGTTGAATAACTCATTGAACTCCTGTTCATCGAGCATCTCATCGAAGTAATCTGATACAAGCTCAAACTCATCATCGTCCTCGATCGTCTCAAGATTCACCTCATCATCTCCCAGTTCTTCGAACCGATACAGGAAGATCTGTGCATCCTCTTCCACATGGCCTTCGTCATTCATTGGCAGAAGTGCGATATACTCTCTGTTATTCACCGGAAAAACATTCAAAACGATACATTCCAGCTTTCCGCCGTCATCCAGATCAAGTGTCATTGTATCTCTGTCTTTAAACTCAGAGTCTTTTGGTTGTCCCATTTAATTACTTACCTCATTTCATAAAAATGTTCCGCTGTCCGAAAGTCAGAATCTTCTCCTTCTAAACAGTCTGAAAACAATCAATCAGTTCCTTAACTTTATAACATACTTCCTGTATTTTTTCAATACTAAGACTGTATTTTTAACAATTGATTTGCCAGACAAAATTGAATATCCAGTTTCTTTTCCTGTCGTATTTTGTCGAACCGGATAACAATCGCTTTATCCGTCACTTCCTTAATCACACCGGCGCCATATGTCTGATGCTGCACGCGCATACCCGGTTTGACCGCATCTCTGTCCACAAGAATCTCTCCAACAAAACGTGACATCACCATTGGCCGTCCATAACGCTCTTTCAAAAAGAAAATATGCAGTCTGGACTTTGCACGGGTCATAGCCACATAAAACATCCGGCGCTCTTCTTCAATATCTGCATCCAGAAGGGCTTTATGATGCGGCGTCACTGTCTCATTGGCATCCACGATAAAAACAATCTGATACTCCAATCCCTTGGAATGATGCATTGTTGCCAGAGCCACGCCATCCGTCTTCTCTTCGCGCTGTTTTCTGGTCTGCTTTCGCAGTTGTTCTGTATATTCTTCAATATGTCCAAACCATTCCTCATACGTCGCATAATTCCTGGCACTATCCTGAAGTTCATCCAGCAGCTCAATTAAATCCTGTCCATCCATCTTCCGTTCTTCGGCATACTTCTCAAGAAATTCATCATATCCAATCCCATGCCGTATGTAATTAATGGCTGCAAAGGGCTGCATCTGCGTCAACATATGCACATCATAAGCAAACTTCGACAAACGCTCCTGCATCCATGGCTTATCCTTATACTGCTCCAGCAACACATCAAAAGCCACCTGACGCTCACCCAACATCTGTCTGCTCACATAACGGTTCGGCCGGTTGATAATCCTCAGATAATGACTTCTGGCCGTACTTCCGAGAGCAATCTGGATATAAGCCATAATATCCTGGGTTACCCAGTGCTGATAGATATTCGGCATGGCATCCTGCATTTTAAATGGAATATTATACTCCATCATCTTCTCCAACAGCATTCTGGCCTGGGTATTGGTTCGAAACAGCACCGCCATCGCATGATACGGAATCCCCTGATCATAGTAATCACGGATTTCACGGATAACCGCCGCATTCTCATCAGCCGGTCCCTTGAAAACACGGATATCCACCGGTTCCTCCTCCGGCCGCACCGCCCGGATCTGCTTGTCAAAACGCTGTTTGTTATTCTTGATCACGCATCCCGCCCCGCGTACGATAGCTGCCTGACTGCGGTAATTGACAGAAAGGAAAACCTTCTTCACATCCGAAAAATCTTTCTCAAAGTTCAGCATGATCTCAGGCCTGGCCCCCCTGAATCCATAAATAGACTGGTCATCATCCCCCACAATAAAAATATTGTTCTGCGGCAATGCCAGCATCCGGATCAGCTTGTACTGCAGCAAGTTAATGTCCTGAAACTCATCGATCAGGATATATTGAAACTTATGCTGCCAGGCTGCAAGAATATCCTTTCGCTGGGTAAAAAGTTCCCAAGTATAAACCAACATGTCCTCAAAATCAATCAGACGGCTGTTCTCCATCCTCTGAACATACTGTTTATAAATATCTCTGAACACGGATGTTGCACAGCTGGTGGCATAATAATGCTCAATATCCATCATGCTGCCTTTAACAAGCCCAATCTCACTGAGCACATCATTGACAAACTCACTGACATTATCCGGTTCTACAGGCATATCTTCAATGATCTCCCGGATCAGCTGCTGTTTCTGCTCCTCACGAATGATATTGGATGCCGTATAGTTATAAGCATGTTTCAGCACCGAAAAGAAAATTGCATGAAAAGTGCCGAAACTCACGGGCATCGTCCTTCCGTCCATCAGAGAAACAAAACGCTGCCGCATTTCATCTGCGGCAGCTTTTGTAAAGGTCACAACCAGTATGCCCGCCGGATGGACACCGGCATGCTCAATCAGCCATTTCACACGATGGGTGATGACCATGGTCTTGCCCGAACCCGGTCCGGCAAGTACCATCATCGGCCCCTTATCATGGCAGACTGCCTGAAGCTGAGACTTATTTAACTCCATAAAGCCTCCTATGCTTCCTGGCTTAATCTGTCTATGGCTGTCTGAATTCTTGCAAGCGATTCTTCCTTGCCAAGTACTTCCATCAGTTCAGTTGCACCACCAGGTGTCATCTGCTTGCCGGATAAAGCCACACGGATCGGCCACATAACAAAACCTACCTTCTTCTCTTTATCCTTTGCATACTGACCCAGCAGTTCAAACAGCGCATCATTGCTGTAGTCTTCCTGTTTCTCCAGTAAAGGCTGCACTTCCTTCAGCACTTCCAGAGAATTCTCAAGATTTGTCTTATTCTTCTTGTGTACGTACATATTGATATCATAATCTGGTACCTGTTCGATAAAATCGATCTGATCCTTGATATCTGCCCAGATCTCGATACGTGTCTTGATCATAGATGCCAGCTTCTCAAAGTTCACATCCCTTGAAACAACTTCCTTCATATGCGGCAGTGCCATCTCATAGAACTTGTCAAAATCCATCTTCTTCAGATACTCACCATTCATCCAGCGAAGTTTTGTCATATCAAAAACAGCCGGGGTCTTGCTCATATGATGATAATCAAATTCCTTCACCAGTTCATCCAGTGTAAAGAATTCATTGTTGTCCTCAGGACTCCATCCGAGAAGTGCCACAAAGTTAATAACCGACTCTGTCAGAAATCCCTGGTCAATAAGATCTTCATAGGAAGCATGACCACTTCTCTTACTGAGCTTCTTGTGTTCCTCATTGGTGATCAGCGGACAATGCACATAAATCGGTACTTCCCATCCGAATGCATCATACAGACGATTGTACTTCGGAGAAGAAGAAAGATATTCATTACCTCTGACAACATGTGTAATGCCCATCAAATGGTCATCCACAACATTCGCAAAGTTGTATGTAGGAAAACCATCGGACTTGATCAGGATCATATCATCCAATTCTGCATTCGGCACGGTGATATCGCCATAAATCTCATCATGGAAAGTAGTTGTGCCTTCAACAGGATTGTTCTGTCTGATAACATAAGGTACACCTGCTGCCAGCTTGGCTTCAACTTCTTCCTTGCTCAGATGCAGACAATGCTTGTCATAGTGAAAAATCTCTTTGCCATTCACGGTTGTATGCAGCGTTGCAAGGCGCTCTTCATCGCAGAAGCAGTAATAAGCTTCGCCCTTGTCAATCAGTTTCTTCGCATACTCAAGATAAATGCCCTGCGCCTGTCTCTCACTCTGAACATAAGGGCCTACGCCGCCATCCTTATCCGGGCCTTCATCATGGATCAGACCTGTGCTGGCCAGTGTACGATAAATGATATCTACCGCACCTTCCATCTCTCTCTCCTGGTCTGTATCTTCTATTCTTAATAAAAACTGTCCGCCCTCATGCTTCGCGATCAGATACGCATATAATGCTGTTCTTAAGTTGCCCACATGCATTCTTCCTGTCGGACTTGGAGCAAATCTTGTTCTTACTGTCTTACCCATAACTTCGTCTCTCCTTTATTCACTATGGCCGCCGAAGCGGCCGTTATCTTTTACACGGATGCATCACCGTCATGTAATTTCGGTGAATTTTGCTCGTTGATCCAGCTTATAATATAATATCCTATTCTTCGTCTGTAATCAAGGTCAAATCTCTATGCAAATTGCTATTTTTCACCCATTCATCCTGATGAGTCACTCTCCCTCACAAGGAGCTTCCGGAAGGCCTGCCACTGACGTCAATATACTGACAATTCCTGCCACAATAGCAGAAGACAAAACCATCCGCCAGTCAATAGCTGACAAAACTGTACTGGTTCCCATAACCGCCACTGCTGTCTGCGCCATTGTTTTAACAGCTCGAATGCCAGCATTGACCATCCACTTTCTTGTATTCACAGAATCTTTAAATACGCAATTTTTAAGCATCCATTTTCCCTCCTGTCATATTATTATGGAAGAGAAATCCGTTGGTTACAAAATAGAACCAATTGTGCACTTTAGCTTACTATTGACGCGAAAAAAGCGGCTTCCATATGGAAACCGCTTCTATGCAGTTGACGGGACTTGAACCCGTACCCAGTTAACCCAGACTAGATCCTTAGTCTAGCGCGTATGCCAATTCCGCCACAACTGCGTTTGATATTGCCTAAATAATATAACATATATTTATTTTTTTGTCAAAGGTTTTTTTAATAAAAATTTTTTCTATATTTATTCTATTCACCTTCTATTTAAAAAGCGGCTTCCATATGGAAACCGCTTTCATGCAGTTGACGGGACTTGAACCCGTACCCAGTTAACCCAGACTAGATCCTTAGTCTAGCGCGTATGCCAATTCCGCCACAACTGCGTTTTAAATAATCGCAAGCGTCTGTGCCGCTCACAAGTAATATCATATCATTTGTTTCATCTTCTGTCAACAATATTTTTCGTATTTTTTTAAATTTTTTAAATTGTATATTGTTTTTACAAAACATTCCCTTTGGGTACTTACTGAACGTTATTTCTCATTAATACCGATGACTTATCTTTGACATATCTTTTGCCATCACCTATAATATAAGAAGCAAAAAAAGAATTGGAGATTTCCCATGCCTAAAAAGAAAGATTTTATCCTGATCGGCGTTTTACTCGTTATTGCCCTGATCGGCCTGGGTGTGACACAGTTTCTTCAGCATCAGACCGGAGCATCCGTCACCATCACAATTGGCGGTGAGATCTACGGCACTTATCCCCTGGATCAGTCCCGTACCATTGAGATCAATGACGCTAAAGGCTACAACAAAGTGGTCATTGAGAATGGCAGCGTCCACATGGCGGATGCCGATTGTCCGGATCAATACTGTGTCCAGCACGCAGCCATTCATGCCGGCCATGAAACGATCATCTGTCTGCCTCATGAGCTGGTGGTTGAGATTACCGGCGGCGAAGTATCTGACGTCGATGTAGTGACACAATAAGGAGTTTTTCATTATGACAAAAAAACTGACTATTTCAGCACTTCTGGTTGCATTGGCAATGATTCTCAGCTATGTAGAAGTACTGATTCCATTTAACTTCGGCATTCCCGGCATCAAGCTCGGACTGGCCAATCTGGTGGTCGTTGTGGCCCTGTATCTGCTGAATGCCAGACAGGCACTGATGATTTCCGTTGTACGTATTCTGCTTGTATCCTTTACATTCGGCAATATGGCCGCTCTGCTCTACAGTATCACCGGGGGACTTCTGAGCTTCGCAGTGATGGTTCTCTGCCGCAGGATCAAAGGTCTCTCCACGATGAGTGTCAGTGTTGCCGGCGGCATCAGCCACAACATTGGCCAGATTCTGGTGGCTGTATTCGTTGTCAAGAACCTGAATCTGCTTTTCTATCTCCCGGTACTTATGATCGCCGGCATCATTACAGGTTTGCTTATCGGCCTTGTGGCCGGTCTGATCATTCCTTCTGTCAGAAAGGCACTGCAACTTTAATCATTAAGCGCACAAAAGCTTCATATATCAGGTGTTCATTCCCCGATATATGAAGCTTTTTGTCGTATATGCACTTAGCTTATGATACATTGCTGCATAAAACGCCTCCATGCTAATCCTCTTTCTTTCCCTGAACAAGATATGTCGTCTTTCCTACTGTAAAAGACTGTTCAAAATCTTCCTCTTCCGACAAACTGATCAAAATATCATCAATCATCATATCGCCGTCCGCATCCACATCGAAGGGAATATCAAGTCCGTACAGATAATCTGAAACCGCATTCATCTCATCATGATAGTCAGAGGAATCAATATCTCCGATCACAAAAGTCTCCTTCTTCTCTTTACTGCCCTTTTCCTGAACATGAATTTCTACTTTATACATCACTGCTCCTCCTGTTTTCTTAATCATTCGTTTTTTATATTCCTAGTATATCATGATTCGCACCTTTGGTGCTTGACGCTGCATACGCAGCTATCATGATCGCCATTCGCCGCTCGCGATGAACAAGCATTGATTGCTCCCGCTCGCTAACGCTCATTATATCATGTTTGATAAAAATTTACAGCACTTTGAAATCAACATTTGACATTATTGGTACAATTTACTATAATAATAAATGGAAAACATATATTACATATATGAAGGGAGACTTAATTATGACACTCGACGAAATTAAAGTAGTTGGTATTGCTGGTGCAGGTACAATGGGCGCTTCCATGGCTCAGATTTTCGCACAGTATGGTTACACAGTTATCATTTATGATGCATTTGAAGCAGGTCTTGAAAGAGGTAAACATCTTGTAGAGATCAACCAGGCAAGCTTAGTTGAAGCTGGTGATATCACAGCAGAGCAGTCTGCTGAGATCAAGACAAAGCTCAGCTTTACAGGCGATATCAATGATCTTAAAGACTGCGATATCATCGTTGAATCCGTTCTTGAAAGACTTGACGTTAAACAGGATTTCTGGGTAAAGGCAGAAGCTGTTGTATCCCCTGACTGTATCCTTGCTACTAACACATCCGGTCTTTCCATCAACAAGATCTTCGCTAACTGCAAAGATAAGACAAGAGCTTGCGGTATGCATTGGTTCAACCCACCTCACATCGTTCCTCTGATCGAAGTTATCAACAACGATGAGACAAAGCAGGAAATCGCTGATACAGTTTACCAGCTGTCCTTAAAGATTGGCAAGAAACCTATCTACGTTAAGAAAGATGCTCTTGGCTTCATCGGCAACAGAATTCAGGCTGCTATCCTTCGTGAAGCTGTTTACATCGTTGAACAGGGTATCGGTGACTACAAAGACGTTGATGGCGCTATGAAGTACGGCCTTGGCTTCCGTTATGCCTGCCTTGGACCTTGCGAAGTTGTTGACCAGGGTGGTCTTGATGTTCATCATCACATCGCTACATATCTTTGGGAAGACCTTTCAGACGCTAAGTATCCATCAGGTGAATTCGAAGCAATTTACCAGGCTGGCAACTACGGTGTTAAGACAGGCAAAGGCTTCTATGATTACAGCGGTGACAAGGCTGATAAGGCTATCGAAGCTCGTGACGCTATGTACCTTGCAATGGCTAAATGTAACCCAACAGGTGTTGGTGAAGCACACGGCTACGAGAACTAATATTTCGAGTTTATAGATTGTTTGATCTATAAGATATAGTTAATCTCTGGAACTCCCGGAGGAAATGCCCGTTGGCATTCCTCTGGGAGTTCTTTTTCTATGTTTTCACTCTATCTGATTTTCGCTGCCTGTTTCAACACATACATTTTCTGGGTAACTTCTGTCTTTTGAAAAAAAAAGAGCATCCCGACATCTATCGGAATGCTCTTCTATCGTATTCTTAATTCTGATTAAGCAAGTTTAGCCTTTGCTGTTTCACATAATGCTGTGAAAGCTGCTGCATCGCTGATAGCCATTTCAGAAAGCATCTTTCTGTTGACTTCAACACCTGCAAGCTTAAGACCATGCATCAGTTTGCTGTAAGATAAACCGTTCATTCTTGCAGCTGCGTTGATTCTTGCGATCCAAAGCTGTCTGAACTGACGTTTTCTCTGTTTTCTGCCTGCATAAGAACTTGTTAAAGCTCTCATTACGGACTGTTTTGCTACTCTATACTGTTTAGATCTGGCACCTCTGTAACCTTTAGCCAGTTTTAAAACTCTGTTATGTTTCTTCTTAGCGTTTAAGCCGCCTTTAATTCTTGCCATTTTGTCGTTCCTCCGTTTCTATTACAGGTAAGGTAAAATCTTCTTCATTACCTTTGCGTTAGTTGAATCTGTCATAGCTGCATGTCTGAGATTTCTCTTTCTCTTTGCAGATTTCTTTGTTAAGATGTGGCTCTTATAAGCTTTCATTCTCTTTAACTGACCAGTACCTGTTTTTTTGAAACGCTTTGCAGCTGCTCTACTTGTTTTTACCTTTGGCATTTTAATGTCCTCCTTAATATGAAAATGGTCTAATTACGTTTTTCAACTAAAAACATAACCATGCTCTTACCTTCCAGCTTGGCAGGTTTATCAATTACCGCAATGTCTGATAACTTCTGAGCAAAATCTTCCAGAATCGTCTTGCCGACTGCTGTATGGGCCAGCTCTCGTCCTCTGAAACGAACAGCAACTTTGACCTTATTGCCGCCTGATACAAACTTTCTTGCCTGATTCACCTTTGTATTCAGGTCATTCGTATCGATGTTCGGTGACAAACGAATCTCTTTCACTTCGATGGTCTTCTGTTTCTTGCGTGCTTCCTTCTCTCTGCGCGCCTGCTCATATCTGTACTTGCCGTAGTCGATAATCTTGCATACAGGTGGTTTGGCTGTCGGAGCGATCTTCACCAGATCCAGATTCGCCTCTCTGGCTAATTTCATTGCATCTCTGGCTGACATGATACCTAACTGTTCGCCGTCTTCCCCAATCAGTCGGATCTCCCGATCTCTGATCTGCTCATTAATCATTAATTCGCTAATAATTGACACCTCCATGTCTCATGACTTTTATTCATAACATTAAACTGAAAATGGTGAGCAGAAAACTACTCACCATTTAAGACACGTAATGTGTAAAATACTTAAATATGAACCCAAGTCATCTGAAATGCTAAGGTGAGAGTGAGTACTCTGCTTTCTCGTACGGATGTTGTGTCTATCACACAACTTCGTATATTCTACCACCTTTACATTTCAATGTCAATAGCATATTTTTATTTTAAACATATATTTTTAAGTTTTTTTAAAGTTTTTCATCCGCCTTAGTTCAGTTCAAATAACTGACGCTGCTTCAGATCAATGCTGGCCCAGGATGTACTTGTCTTTGGCTCACCGTACAAATAAACCGTGCTTGTCACTTTGACATACAATTTACAATCTGTTCTGTAACTGTTCTTCTTTCCAGAAGTTGCCGATCCTGTTGTTGTTCTTAAATACTGCTCCGGATCAGATAACGTCAGTTTAAATGCATTGTTCTGCTCCAAATGGAATTTGTGATCCGAACCCACTTTCGTTACTGCACCGTCATAATCTGTCAGACTGTCCACAGCTTCTGTAATGTTTTGAAGCTTCGATGTCGTCGGTGTTCCCTCCTGTACTACTCCCTTATCACTGTCAATAAAGAACTCCAGCGTCATTTCCTGATTATCCAGATCTGCCTGATTCAAATCCGCACTGACCATGTTATAATCTTTGACATTCACATAGAAATCCATGCTGTCCTCAAGCACATTATTCCCATCCTCAGACCATGACGTCTGATCTGTTGCATAATAACGGGTTGTCTCCGTATCTGCATTCGGACTGAGCGTATCCACAAAATCAATATCCGGATCAACGGCTGTTACATTAGCTGCCGCTACCATGGCATTGATAAAAAGCTCAATCTCTTCATCCTGATTCACGGTACTATGACCGGCGCCGGTATAAATGACATTGCCTTTGCTATAGAAATAGTAATTATTTCTTGCATCATTCGGCGAATTGGAATAACTGCTGCCTGTCAGGCAATACCACACAACCACATCTGTTTTGCCGTCACTGTTGCCGTTAATATCACTGTCCTGCTCCAACCCCAGCTGATAGTACTGTCCATGTGTCTGAGATATGGAAATGGTATCCGCCATCTGATAAGGATACTGGGTAATCGCGCCCTCATTGACCTTTGTAGCCTGGAAAGCCTGAGCACCGTCATTCCCCTGTACAACCAAGTTGCTGTACGCCTGAGTCTGGGCATAGCTTGTACTTCTTCCGCCATTTGTCTGCCATGCGATATCTCCGGCTTTTTCCATCAGTTCCTTTAATGTTACTGAATTGCTGATAGCCTGTCCTTTTTTTATCACAGTTGATATTTGATTGCCATCACTCAGCTGTGCATCTGAGGTGATACCATACCTGTCCATACCTACGACTGAACGGAGGATCGTGTTCAATGAAAGTCCCCAGGTTGGATTCTTAACTTCATTCATCAGATAACCATCATATCTTACAGCTGTATTCTCATCGCCATCCTGTGTATACGCATTGCTGTTATACTTACTTGTCGCAATTTTGGAATACATTTTATTATAATCATAATTAATATAGGAAGTTGTATCATGTGCAAATAAGACACTCTTCCCTGAACGAATAAAGGTGAGAATCGCCTGTACCTGTCCATTATTATCAGAAATATCGTCATACACATCTGCAAAACCGATAACCAGCATCTGCTGCTTGCCCAGAAGTTCTTCCATCTCTCCCTTTTTCATGGCATTAACAGCTGAAACCGTTGTCTGTGTCACTTGAATCTGAAAATCACCCTGTTTATTGACTTCTGCAATTTTCTGTTTGAATTTTTCATTTGTTGTCAGTGTCCATGTGCATCGGCTTGGTACAATCTGCAGCACATTGATCACCTGAGGATCACCGCTATTTTTCTGCTTGGCATACCCTGTTTCAGATGCATGAATATAATCATTCTGATTGCTGGACACTTCCATTTTCCATGTGATCAGCTTGAAATAATCCGACGGCAGTTTTCTTGTTAAGGTATACTGTCTTCCTGCCTGCAATTCATAGTGATAATTCCCGCTGCCATCATCAACCTGAGCTACAACCTTGCCATTTTCATCCTGAATAACGATATACTTTTCCTGTTCTTCTTTATCAGACAGATTACCGTCAAAATTCAGATCCAGATACAACTTACAATCATACGTCGTTAATGCCGGTGAAGCATCTGAATCATTGCCGATCGTAAAGACATATTTCAATTCGCCATCCACATAATCACCGCCGCTGGCGTTCAGCCTCTCCGGTTCAGCCGGTTTTCCATTTTCAGCAAATATAATGGTTGGTTTCGTCAGATTCGCAAAAAACGCTAGATTCGCAGTACCGCCTGCCAACGTATCTGCACTGACGACATTCTCATAATTCACCGCTTTTGTCAGGAATTCATAATAGTAAGAAGCATTGTCTACTTTATTGGTATTGACTGCTGTGCCTGACAGTAATCCGGTTCCCACAATAACCGGATAGCCACTCTTAACAAAATCCAACAGTTCCTCACATTGCTGTGCCGTCATGTCATTACCTGAACCTCTGAAATAACCGCCGCCATTTTCACCATAAGTATTAATGGGTGAAAATCTCCGTATACCACCGCTGCCAACCCAATTCTGGTCATATTCAACATCCAGCTGGCCAAGTAATTTCAGTAAATTAGCAGGTTTATTCGCAGAAGTAATTCCCTCTCCGGCTCCCACATGACTGTAGCACAGTTCTCCGGAACCTGTAAGAAAAGAATTACTGCTGCCGTTCTTTGTGCCGTCTATATAGACCATATCGTACTCAGAGGTGATATCATCCACATGTCCCACAAACTCAGCCGCTGTCATAGAAGTCACCTGTACATTGCCATATAAAATACCCAGTTCAGCGCAGGAAGCACAACGGTTTTGTCCACCATCTACAAGTGCGCTGTCGAAATACAATTTCATTTCTTTCACATTTGCAGCCGTTTCATCAAAATTAATGGTCTGTGTTGACCTGTTCTCTTCTGAACAGGATGTTGTTCCTCTTTTTGTTTCAATTGTTCTGCCATCTTGATCCAGCAATTGAACAGTCCAATTCGTAAGAACACCATTTTGTTTGCCGTTCCAGCCGCTGTCCTGCCTTGGCGTATAGACAAAGCCGCTGACATCTACCGGCTGCTCAAAAGTCACTGTAATAAAATGCTCTCCTTCCGGATGGGTACGCTTGTCATTTGCATTATTATGATACTGCGAATGCCAATAAGAACCCGTATTTGAATCAGAAAGATTATTGACGCCAAAATAATTGCCCTTATCATTGGTCTGCTCACAGCAGACTGTAAACGTCGCCTTCGGTGCCTTATCCTCCAAACCAAGCCACTCATACACTTTACTGCTCAAATCCGTGTAGTCATGACTATTATTATCCGGCATGATCTCCAGCACTTTAATCTTGTCCTTGCTGACAACATTTCGCTTGTACTGATAGTTGATTACATATTCCATGGCTCTGGCCATTGACAATTCCGTGCTGAGCGGTTCCAACCGGCTGCTGTTTCCCTCTTCATCCTTTTCACCCAGGGCACGATACTGATTTTCCTGCTCAATGTACTTTGTGATAGGCTCAAAACCAGCCGTCTCTGTTCCCTTAAACTGCGTTTTCAGATACTTATTCACCAGACTTCTGCTGTCTGTTTGCTCATCGGAGCTATCCGTGTCTGCTTTTGCAAACAGGTTTTTGTAAAAGTAAAACTGATAATTCACATAGCTGTCGTCCGCATCATCCTTTTGCAGATAAGCTGCAAAGGTTGTATTGAATAGAGCATTAATGGCACGATCTGCATTGACAATACATGCAATCTGTGATTCGGCTATCTTATCGGCTGTCTCCGGAGATAAATGTCCATTAATATAAACAAGATCATAATCTTTCAGATCAATATCTCCGGCTTCTTCCAGAAGTGTCTGCGAACTGTCTGAATCTATCCCAGGCGCATAAACAGCCTTTGTCCAATCAGAAGCACTTCGCGTATCAACTTCTATATGGAATTGATCAAAAGCAGCGGCATTCTCCGAGGGGTCCAGATAGAAAACATAACGTTTCAGCCAGTCATTATTTGCATACCCCCCCTGATAATAAACCTGATTTACCTGAACAGAGGCCTCGGTATCACCGCCTGGAACGAAATCATAACTTCCTGTCCCCGGTGTCAGTGTATATTCTGCTGCTGAAATATAATGGGTTGCAGCCCATCCGTCCGCCACTGTTACCGGAAGGTAATTTTCTTCTCCTGATGGATAATTCGGATAATACCAACCATAATAACTGCAGACCCCGGGATCATCAGCCGCATCTTCACTTGCCCTGCAGCAAAACCACGCCTGGGAAACCCTGTAATAATAATTATAGCCCAGATTATCCGGCAGCTTCTGAACATCATCACGGCTGACTGCCTGTCGTCCTGTCACAATAGAAAGTACTGTTTTCGACCAGCTGCCATTCTCTGCATTGTACTCACAATACCAGTACTGATCGTCTTCCAGTGTGATCTTCACCTGACTTTCTTCCGAAGCCTCGCTGTTTGCCGCCTTAACCACGTATTGCAGATCCCCTACAAGTGCATACTGGTAGTATGGATAGGTATCTATATTTCTTCCAAGATAAATATACGGATTTTCCTGTTTCCCTGCAGTACCGGAATCCACGATGCCGCCTAATGGCTTCACCGCGGCACCTTCCTCAGATGCCTGTGTCGAATCAGCCTTCAGAGCAATCGCTTTGTTTGTATCCACCGTCGGATTTTCCCCCGGAAACGTATACTGGCCATTGATAATATGCTCTGCCATCTCGCTGTTCAGATCAGCATAGACATTCTCATAATACCCATATTGCCCATTGGCATAATCATAGGCCGACTGGATCTCCTGCTCCGCTGACGAAGCTGTCTCCGGATCCTCTGAGAAAGCCTGATTAATGGTCTCATTATCCACAGAAGCAAAGGTCAGATAATAGGGTGCCTGGTCATTATCTGCTTCAATATAAGAAAAATTCTGAATATTTTCTCTATACTTCTCTGTTTGTCGGCTGCCGTTGTCCGTATCTTCACGGATCGGATAATACTGCTGCTCTTCTTTTGTATAGTCGCCGGTACCATCCTTGTTTTCCTTATATACGCCCTTTGTTTTCACTGTATCTGTTCTGGATTTTCCCTGCATATCAGTCAGTTCAATTTTTTCCCAGTCATCCGCTTGATCAGACGATTCCAAAAAATATTTTTCTTTATATGTTGTATAAGACAGCGGCGCACTATCCGAAGCCTCTGCTGTCCTATTTATACGCTGAATCCCTGTGCTCCCGGATTCATCAATCGTTCCATCTTCTTTCAGGCGCACATTCATGGCGAATTCTTTTCGTTCACTCTCAGGAAGCTTGCTAAGACCTTCCTCCAGATTTTTAAAATGAACACTCTGCGTCTGTCCATTCTCATCTGTATACTGATAGGTATACAGCTTTATATATGGTTCCTGCCCTGAAATATAATATCCAATCTCAGCATCTGCACTGTTATCCACCAGCTCAAGAATCCTGAAAGGCTTATCTTCTGAATTGTCTTTGATAATCGTCTCAATGCCCGGCATAGCTGTCGCTGCCTGAACAGACATGGTCGTCTGCAAAAGAAGGCCGGTGACTGCAGTCGCTGCCAATGCCAGCGATACACCTTTAATCATTCTGTTTTTCACTTTGTGCTTCATACAGAAGCCTCCTTTATTTCTATTTTCATCTTTCTATCCTGTTTCTTAAGATTCCGAATTTATTTTTATCTTGTTTCTTAATGCCGCCGTATACGTCTGTGATACTGTTTCTCCACGTTTCGTTATGGTTAATTGAAAATGTACCACGCCTTCCGTTCCTGCCTGACTGATATCCACATTGAAACCGACCACATTGTCCGCCAACACTTCACCGTATGTCGTGCCCTGTTTTTTGGGATTGCGTATATAATACAGCTTTTTTTCATCCGGTCTCCATCTCAGTACATCTACAACTTCATTCTCAGCCCCGCTGCTGTCTTCACGAATACTTTTCATCTCAAGCAGCTTTTCTGACTGATTTTCCTGGCCAAAATCATTCTCTGCAGCCACGCCGCCCACCTGATATTTGATCGTATCATTCGTATCGATCACAAGGTTCTCGATACTTTCCAACGTATTCTGCATACTTCTCTGCACGGCAGATGTGTCAGATACATGCCTGTAAAAATTCATACCGGATGTAATAAATGAGGCTATCACCGCTCCAAATATGCCAATAATGGCAATGGCTGCAATTAACTCTACCAGGGTCAGGCCACGATTATTCAATTTTAATTGTTGCTTTCTGTCATCCATGTTCATTTCCTCTATTGACCTGTTTTCACATTGACAACAGTATAAGTCCCGGCCTCTTTATTCAAGTCAATGCGCTTCGTACTGCCGCCCCCTGCAATTGTAATAGACCGACAGTAACTGCCGCTGTCATGGAAAGCGATATCTTTCCCAGCAGCAAGCTGCTCCAAAATTTTTTCCTGCCGAATCGCTTCAGTCTGAATCTGTCTAAAACCGCCGGTTGCTCTGTCATAGGTCAGAATCAAAGTGGTGTTGCCCGTTTCCCACATATTATGACTCTTTCCTTTATCATCTGTATAGCTGATCCTTGTTTTTGCCGGAGCAATTTTTTCTGCCTGATCTTCTTTGATATTCTCATCCGAACCGCCGGACTTTCCGCGATCCAGATAATAGGTAATATAATAACCATCACCCTCCACATATGAAAGTTTGAATTCTGCTGCCAGACGGTTCATTGCCTCTGTTTTTGTCCGGTCCAATGCTCCGCTGACAGATTCCGTTGTTCTTCTCACATGAAATCCAAGGATTGAATTCAGGGATGGGATCATAATTCCCAGCAATATTGCAAATATCGCTACAACAATAATCACTTCAATCAGCGTAAATCCTTTATTTTTCTCCGATTTCTGCCTTTCTCTGCCCATCTTTATTCTTTTCTCCAGTTCTCATAGGTAATATAGTCTCCCAGCTGATAAGTATCGGATGTATTTTCACCATCCTCTTTGGTTACATTGCTGTTGCCAAGGACATATTTGTCTCCTTCCCAGAAAAAATCTTTCGGTGAAATATGATTATCTGTTTCTACAACACTCTGGAACACTTTAGCAGCTTCCAGTGGGGCTGATTCCAGAGATGCGCCCGCTTCAAGGGTAATTTTACCTTTTGCCATAATAATCCCCTTGAAATGGACGCCGGATGCAATCACAACATCCCCGGTACAAATAACCAGCCTCAGATTATCTGTTTCTGCCATCTGCTGCGTGATCTCCAGCGGCTTTCCGGTTCCCTTAACAGTCTTACTGCCGTTTGAAATCTGATAAGTGCTGCTTGCGCCATTATGTACCATAATCGCCTGAAGACTGCCGTCATCATCACTGGCTGTAAACGTATATTGAAGCTTATCTCCATTCTTTTTCTGCAAAAACTCTACCATCTGCTTTTCATTCACCAGATTGTCAAAAACACTGCGTGTATAGGAAGTCTCATCATGGCTGATGCCTTCACTGTCTTTGACACCAGTATTCAGCAGATCCACACTTGTAATCATCTTGCGATTCAGTGCATACCATGTATTCTGCATATTTACCTGTTCCTGCTGCAGCTTTTCATCTGAAGCCGCATTCGTTGCATCTTCCAGACTACCTCCTGCATCATTGCCATCATAAGTCAGAATGTTGCCGTTTGTCACATAGCGCACATAGCTGTCACGATCTGCAACTGTGATGCCCGAATTTTTACCGAAATAGAAAGACAGATCCTGATTCAGTTTATTCGTACTATTGGCCGCATAAGTCTGCATAAAATCAGAGGCCTTTTCATTGTCTGTAAAATTCAGATAGAAATAGACATAACCGCCGCCGGCGTTGTCGTTATAAAAAACCGTCTGGATTGGCTTCGACTTATCTACGCCGATTTCCGAAAGACTTTTTCCACCCCATGCGGATACTGTTTCATCCCAGTCAACCTGCTGATCATCATCTTTCTTCATCAGGTCACTTACAATATAATCATCATAATTCATCGGATTGGAGGCACTTACCTTGCTTCCTGTCTTTAAGAGTGCCGCAGGAACCAGATAAGCCAACTGTGAACCTTTAACGGACAAACTCTCACCCAGCATCACATCACTGTTTGCGTTCTCCGACGATCCTTTAACACCAGATACAGCGATATAATTGCGTCCGGCCAGAAGAAACTTCTTTACGCCTGACAGATCAATGGTCGTATTCCGGCCATTAATAACAATACCGCTGCTTAAATCCGCATCACTAAGCGTATCATACAATCTCGGCAGATCATTCTCCTTTGTCTGTCCTGTCTGAGTATAATTTTTGCTCTCTTTCGCCGAATCCGGAGAACCAAAACCATAATATTCCCCGGCGATCTTCACCTGACTGCCATCGCTACTTTTCGCATTTTTCTCCACCGTAAGATCATCTGCCACATAGGTCGTCCCACTCAAAGTCACATTTCCCTCTGTCATGCGGATGCCATGTGTCCAGAGCGTAACACCACTTTTTGTGGAAAAAGTACCCTTTTCATCAACTGCAATTTCACCGGATGTTACGATTTTATCTCCGGATGCAATTGAAAGTGCTGCATTTTTTTCAATCTGTATCGATGTCGACATGGAATCAGAAGTATTGGAATTCTCCAAATTTCCAGCATAAATACTGCCTGTAATTGATGTCAATGCTGCTGATGCCGTGACACGTTCAGAAGCCTTGCAGACAATGCCTCCCTGCGCCACCACAACCATATTCATCAGATCCGGCAGTGTAGACGGTGTCGGAAATTGTATTTTAGGAATACCTAATCGAATATCTGTTTCAATGATCGATGCATACCCTTTTGCATCCACATAAATCACTTTAAGATTTTTTAGTAATAGGCCCTTTTCTGCATCCGAAGCAATAACCGGGGTCCTTCCATCTGCCGTTGTGACTATCAGTGTCTCTGTTGACTTATCAAAATCATCCATCTGATCCAGATCTACATAACCACGCAGATAATCCATAGAATACTGGTTCAACGGCAATTCTGACTGTCCATTTTTCTCAGATCCCCGGACACGGGCAGTCAACATCTCCAAAAATGTCTCTTCAAATTCTTTTTGCCTCAGTTCATCCAGCACTGTATCTGCTGAATCACTTTTCTTATTATAATCCTCCATGACTTCAATATAAGCAGCAGACATTGAATCACCAACATCCTGCTGAAGTCCCAGACGGATTTCTTCCAGTGCCTGTTCCGCTGTATAAAAGCCGTCTTTTCCTTTGATGCCTGCTGTTTTCATATTAAAATTCTGAAGAGCAATATAAAGCACCAGCATACCGAGGATACCAATAAATGCAACAGCTATAATCACTGTAACCAATGAAAATCCTTTATTGTCTTTCATTTTCTTCTCCATCTCTGTCAGTTTTCCTTTGCTCCCTCTAATACAACAATCCTGTCACTTTCCGGAAAATCATTCTGTGCAGCACCTGCTTTAAAAATCTCCACTTTTGCCGTGTAAATCCGGTCTTCTGCTTCTTTATCATCCAATCCATTGACTGCCAGCACCTGTCTGGCACTCTTACCGCTGACACTCCTGCCTTTCTGCCCATTGGCATCTACCGCCTGATAGACCAGCTTCATCTGGTTGACACTTGTTCTGTCCGAAGCGCTGTCTGTGCTGATGTCCTGATCCAAATTCGTACGAAGCACTGTCTGTGCTCTGTAGAGACTCGGATTCGTATTCCAGTTAATCTGCCCCAATGCCGCCGGATTTTCTTCCACCGTCAAAGACATCCTGTATTTCTGCTCCTGCGTTGTCGTTGGAAGAGAAACACCTGCATTCTGGCTGTCTGGGCGCTGTTTGGTCACATAAAGCTGAACAGGGTAGTTGGATGTGTTTTCAAAAACAATTTCATCTAACGGATGCACCGTACTTGTTGAATTATAGTTCGGATAGTAGAACACAAACAGATTCTTCAATTCCGTTCCGGTCTCTGAACTGTAAAACGGTACATAGGCGCTCTCATATGTACAAAAGCATGGGTCTGTTCCATTTGTTTTTCCGGTTCCATTACATGGGCATATACTCATGCTTTCATATTTTTTTCCGCCTTTTTTTGAGTAATTATAGGCATTTAATGTATATTTTGCCGAAGCCTTCACAGTGCCGCCGCTTTCCTCCACCTTAATATACAGCGTACGTTTTGTATACTGATAAACTTCATCTGCATCAAGAATTGTTTTATGCTCATCTGTCGCATAAACCTGATATATTTTATTCGCATATTCAGTTTGTCCCTGAACAATCGCTTTCATTGCGTTCTCATCCCAATTCTGCGGCATGATCAAGAAGGCATTGCTCTCTGTATCCAACTTGGAAATATTCGGTACTTCATAATCATTTTTCTGATTTCCGGAAGTCGTTCCAGACTGTTTCTTATAGCCGGAATCCTTGCTGCCGTCAAAGGTTACCAATGCATCAAATGTATGATCACCGCTTGCAAGTCCACTGATCTGGAAATAATATTTTGATTGATTTTTGCCCTTTGTCCTTGGGTTAAACGTTCCTGTTTTGCCATTGTCTGTAGAGATAACCGAGGCTGTTACTGCGGATGTATCTTTATCCGATGCACGATACAACCGCACATCTTTATAACTTGAACCGTCTTTCAAGGTTTCCTTCAAAACAAGACTGCCATTTTCCAGATGTGACGCCTGATTTGAAAGAAAGCCAAGCCGAATGGTTTTTGTCACAGGATCAATAGGATAGTTGAATGCCATCGAAACGTCCTCAAAACTTTTGGCTTTGATCTCTTCCATCAGATTCTGTGCCGCTGTGGATGCATCCAGATAAAGTCCGGATTTTTTATTGACCCGCCCGGATGTAACAAAGGCCTGTAAAAAAATAACTGCTGCAATCGCAAATATACTGACTGCAATAATCAATTCCAACAGTGACATACCTGCATTATTGATCTTTGTTTTTGTGAATTTCATCTGCTTTTCTCTCCCTGAAACGGCCTCCTGCCGTTTTTACAATACATAAACACTCTTCCGAAAAACACAGATAGAGGGGTCTTTGTATCCCCCTCTACCCCTTATTCATCTTTCTGTTCTTCTGTACTGTCCGATTTCTTCTGACTGGATGAAACTGTTCCAAACAGGTTCTTATTGCCGGATTTCACAGGACTGGTATTCGGCTCCGTATATTCCTGGCCTGTACCCGTCATGGCATACATATCGACAACGATGGTTCCGCCAAGTTCCCCTGTGGAGGATGAAAATGTCACATTGACACTGTCAATTGTCATTCTCGTCTTTTCTGAGGCAAGGAAATCAACAATATTCTTCAGTTCATCATATGTACAGTTGAATGTGATCGTATTCTGCATACGATACAGTGATACATCCTCCGATGATATGTCGATATCTGTCCGTCCCGACTCACTCTGATCCATTGTTCCCTCAATCTGATTGATCTGATCCTGTGTCGGCTCATTGGCCTGTTCAGATAATGTCTGCTGATCATCCTGACTGCTGTACGAAGCAGAACCGTCCATGGAAGCAACCAGCTGCATATCCGAAAAATCCATACCTGCAGCAGATATCCCCAATTTATCTTCCATTCTTTTGCCAAGTAAAATGGCGTCTTCCTCTTTCACATTAACCGGAAACATTGCAAGATAAGCATTCACCTGATCATTATATTTGGCCGTTTCAGATACATAAAAATCTTTATTCTCTTCAATTTCTTTCAGCTCATTCAGTTTCTCTCTTAACGGCACATTTTCAGCCCGAAGGGCTTCCGCCTTATCCATCTGCGGATGAAAAACAAGAAAATAGCCAAGGGCAAAGACAGCAATGCCCAGAAAAATCAATAATAACTTTTTATCTCTCATTGACAATTTTGTATTCATTCTGTCGCTCCTTACTGTGCATTGCTATCAACGACTGCCGGCTGTGCATATGTACATGTCACGGTCATTGTAACCTCACCATTTTCGCCCTCTTCCAGACTGTTTGTTGTCACAGATGTCAGACTTTCAAAGGTTCGCATCTGAATCAGTACCTGTGCTGCTTCATTCTTATTCGATACATGCAGATCAAAGCTGACCCCTGTACCATCCGACGTAAAGCTGTCCAGGGTCAGATCCGACGGCATTTTCTGTTCCATTTCTTCCAGGAAATCCCGAAGCTGTTCATTCGGTGTATCTGTATAAGCATACAGGCCTTCATAACTGGCTGTTCTTGATTTTGCACTGCTGTACGCGTCATAGATATCCTGAATATCCTGTTTTGCCGCAATCTGTTTCTCCAGACTGGCTTTTGTCAGATTCTGATAAACATGGCTGCCGATTCCCACTGCTGAAAGCAGCACACCTGCACCAATACCGATAGCCGCGATCACAAGGGCACCGCTTAACGTCTCCTGTTCACGTTTTTTCTTCTTCGTTGCTTTTTCCATCAGGTTAAGGCCCGATACAGAAGGTGCAGCTACTGCTGCATACAAATAAAGCTGTTCGCCGTCCCGGACTCTGTCTGCACCTTCAAAATTTTGAAGGATCTGCACCTGCTGGGCCAGTTCATGGCTGAACAATTCCGCAATACCTTCAATGCCTGCACCGAGACCACAGCACGCCACAGAGTCAAAAACAGTTCCCGGATTTCGGGATATATAGTAATCCATAATCCTGGATATATTTCCAATCAGATATCGAAAGCTCTCTGTGACTTCCGCTTTTGCAGCCGAAAGCTCCGGCATCCCCTCAACGGGTGCCGCATCAAGCTGTGCATTGAGACATTTACCCGTATACAGTGCATCCAGTGCCTGCCACTCGTTCTCAATTTCACCGAAAACCGTTTCCTGCATTACTGTATCAATGGCCATATCCACGCCATAATTCACCATTCGCTGCAGGGCCAGATCACCATCTTTGATAATACTGATCATGGTATACTTCTTCTCAATCTTCGCCAACAAATGGACGCCTTTGGCATAGATATCCCGAACCGCCTGATAAAGGCTGTCACCAGTATAACCAATTCCCTGTATCGTCAGTCCTGCATTCTCAGCCAGCTCATTATAAGCCGCAGAAATGGACTTTGGTGCTGCATAGACCATCAGATCATACTGTTTATTGCCTTTATTTCGGGTATTCTTACGATCAGGATTGGTTTCTTCGCTGCTGTCTGCTTTCTCACTGATCTCGCCGAGAATCGTATAAGATAAAACATATTTGCTGATATCCACAGGAAAATATTCACTGCTGTTTGTCTGGATCAGTTCCTGTATCTGATTCTTTTTCACCATCGGAAGCTGGATACGGCGACTGGCAATACGTGAAGAACCCGCCACAAAATAAATCTTTTTGGATTTAATAGCATGGGCTTCCAATCCCTGAACAAGCAATTCTGCCAGGTTTTTGGTGTCACGCACTTCTCCGTCCTCTGTCATTCCCTGAGGCATCGGGATACTGAAACACTGAAGTATTCGCTCTTTTCTTCCGACTTCTTCAATTTCCGCCACCCGCAGCTGGGAAGCATCTATTTCAACACTTATAAATCTCGCCATTTTTTGTCTCCTCATAAAAATGTTCAGTTGCAAAATTATATTTTTTATTTTTATCATCCTTATGATGTGTACTGCTAATGCAGTCATTCAGATGCCTTCAAATAAACCATATAATTTTATAACTGAAAAGAATTGATTCATTTTTCAGTTACTTTTTGTGATATCAATCTGCTGGATACTTTCATTAGATTCCAAGCATGCCCATATACCAGTGAATCCAACTGTTTCCCCATAATGCGGCTATAAAAATGCCCGCTGACAGATAAGGCCCCATCGCCAGCATATGCCCGGCCCCGCTGACCCGGATACGAATCAGATGGATCACAGAGCCAATGATGCATCCAAGGAAAAATGCCAGAATGTTCAGCTGCCATCCAAGGATCAGACCACAGGCTGCCATCAATTTGATATCGCCGCCGCCAATGGCTCTCCCGCCGCTGACCAGATAGATCACCAGCAAAATACCGCTGACACAAAGGGCTCCGACCAAATGCGTCATCCATGCTTCCGGCTGCACGACAACAGCCGCAATGCCCAGTATACCCAGGAAAACATTAACAGATATCGGGATTTCATATGTCCGCCAGTCAATCAGACTCAGCACGATAAGGGCTGACGTCATCAGGCAATAAATCGCACTCATGCCATTAAGGCCATTCACTGCACATACCAGGACATAGAGAGCGCCATTCAGCGCCTCTATGACCGGATACTGTGCTGAAATTTTTGTTTTGCAGTTCCGACACTTACCGCCGAGGATCAGCCAGCTGAATACCGGCACCATATCATACCAATGAAGCCTGCTCCCGCATGTCATGCAATGGGATGGTGCTGTCACAATGGACTCGTGAAGCGGCATCCTGTAAATACACACATTGAGGAAGCTTCCGATGGTGATACCGAATATGAAAATGACGATGTACGGGATAAGTTCTAAAAAAAGAAGCATAGGGGGGTCCTTTCTTATAGCTGCAAAATTTGTTTGTTGGGCGAAACGCTTCCCAAGGGCTTTGAAAACATAAAAATTAGCAGTCTCACAGCAGGCACGCTCGCGCTGCCCATCCCTGGCAGCGGTACATAAGGTGCTAATTTTTTATGTTTATCCAAGGGTGATGAGCGTTTCGTCACACTAAGTAAAAATTTTAGTATGTAAGATCTACTAGTTACCAGCAGTATCTTTAAGAGTTGTAGGATTATATTTAACTGTGACAGAACCATCCGCCCCAACTTCTACTGTGGCACTAATTGCAGTAATGGCTTGTCCCTTATCATCCGTCCATTTCTTAGATTTGAGTTTTGTATTAGCCCAATCATCGCCAGCGAATTCATTAAACACTGCGTCTAACGCTGGAGATTTCTTATCACCGCTGGTAACAGAAACATTTTCACCATTGGAAAGTGTAATTGTATATGTACCAGCTGCAATTGTATCTGTGCTGTCAGAAGCTGCTGTTTTTACAACTGTTACCAAGTTCTCAAGGTTTGCAGCATCGGCTGCTTTTCTTGATTTTTCTACATATTTGGTATACTGTGGTGCAAGGATGCCAACGAGGATAGCCAGGATTGCTACAACGATAACAAGCTCTACCAGAGTGAAACCTTTATTATCTTTCTTCTTGTCTTTAAGAAATTTTAACATAACGTTTATCTCCTTCTTTATTTCTCTTTCTTTTATGGATGAACACGGTTCCCTATGCCAGCCGTATCACCTTCATGTTACTGTCGGAAACTTTTTACGCGGTTCCCAATCGCGTATTCAAATGCTTTTCGCAAAGAATCCATTGATTTCTTTTAACTGCTTTGAAGTACAGAATAACTGAATGATCTTCTACAGGTTGTCCAGGCCTTCATACATAGCGCCAATCGGCAGGATGACGGCGATGACCAGTGTACCGACGATCAATGCCATAAAGACGATGATCAATGGTTCCATGGCTGCCAGAATACTCTGGGTCGTCATCTCGACTTCCTCATCATAATAATCAGCCAGTTTCTCAAGCATCTCTTCCAGATTACCGGTCTCTTCACCAATGCCCGTCATATGATAAACCATCGGCGGAAAAATGTCCGCTGTCTGCAAAGGTTCAGAAAGAGGGATACCTTTCATCACTTCTTCCTTTGCCTTCAAAAAGGCATTGGCATAATGAACATTCTTCATAATGCCTGCAACAATATCCAAACAACTGGTCGTTGAAAGTCCCGCTGACAGAAGCGTACTCATCGTCCTGGCAAATTGTGCACAGGCTGTTTTTACTGTCAGTTTGCCAAAAAGCGGCATCTTCATCTTGACGTTGTCTATCGCAAGCCGTCCCTGATCGGTCTGATAAATCAGGCGATAGGCTGCAGCTGCAATAACCGCAATGATAAGGATCACATACCAATGGGATGCCATCCAACTGCTGGTACCCATTACCGCAAGGGTAAGGGCAGGCATCTGCACATCCAGATCTGCAAACATATCAACAAAAATAGGAATAACAAATAGCAGCATCACTGCCACGACGCCAATGGCCGCACAGATCAAAATAATCGGATAGATCGTCGCTTTCATGATGGTGGCCCGCAGTTTGGCCTCTTTCTCAAAATGGGTCGCCATACGTGAGAAAGACAGTTCCAGACTGCCGGATGCTTCACCGGCCCGAACCATATTCACCAGCATTCCCGGGAATATATCCGGAAATGCCATCATGGAATCCGCCAGCGTATTACCCTTTTCTACATTGGTCAGGACTTCCGCAATCGCCCGTTTCAGCCATTTATTCTCTGTTTGCTCTGCAAGCATCTGCAAAGCCTCTTTCATCGGAACGCCAGCCTCTGTGATACTGACAAACTGACGGCAGAAAACACTCAAATCTCTTGGCTTAACCTTTTTGCCGATGGCGAAGTCAATTTCCTTGTTCAGTACACCCTGCTCTTTGATCGACAAAGGCAGCAGCCCGTCTCTTCTGAGGGTTTCCGCGACTCTCTCACTGTTTTCCGCATCTATACTGCCCTTTATCTCTTTGCCTGCCTGATCGACAGCCACATAAGAAAATCCCGGCATTTTTTCGTCCTCTCTTCACTCTTTACTCTTCATTAACGGCATCTTATGGCATATCAAAATTGACTTTGCCACTCATCTCCCCAGGCTTTTGTGCATAGGAAACCGCAGAATCCGCACTGATATCACCGCGCAGAAACAATTCATAAATGGCATCATCCATGGTCTGCATGCCCTGACGCTTGCCTGTCTGCATCGTGGAAATAATCTGGTAAGTCTTGTTCTCACGAATCATATTGCGAATCGCCGTATTGGCAAACAGTACCTCCAATGCAGCCACTCGTCCTCTTCCGTCTTCCCGGCGGATCAACTGCTGTGAAATAATACATTCCAGCACGGATGCCAGCTGAATGCGCACCTGCTGCTGCTGATTCGGTGGGAAAACGTCAATGATTCGGTCAATGGTCTTGTCTGCACCGATGGTATGCAGTGTCGATAAGACAAGATGCCCCGTCTCGGCCGCAGTTAACGCCGTGGATATTGTCTCCAGATCTCGCATCTCGCCCACCAGAATCACATCCGGGTCCTCTCGAAGTGCCGCCCTGAGTGCCTGCGCATAATCATTGGAATCGCTGCCAATCTCGCGCTGATTCACCATGGAGTACTGATGTCTGTGCAGATACTCAATCGGATCTTCCAGCGTAATAATGTGATACGGATACTTCCTGTTCATAATATCCACCAGCGATGCCAGTGTTGTGGACTTACCGCTTCCGGTTGGCCCTGTCACCAATACAAGGCCTCTCTTCTTAGCTGTCAGTGCCTGTACTTCCGCCGGTATTCCAAGACTGTCTGCATCAGGTATGGAAAATGGCAGGCAACGCATGGCCGAAGCCAGAGTACCGCGCTGCTTATAAACATTGACACGGAACCGCCCGACTCCCGGAATGGCATATGCCAGATCCGTCTGTCCGTTTGTCTCCAACTCGTTTCTATGACGATTGTCCAAAATCGGCAGCAGCAATGCTTCCAGATCTGTTGGCTGCAACTTGTCGCCTTTAAGTGGTGTCAGTACACCGTCAATACGATAATAAGGCGGACACCCTGCTGTAAAATGAATATCTGAGGCCTTTTCTTCCACAGACATCCGCAAAATTTCATCTAAACTATACATGCTCTTCTATTCCTATTCATAGGATGCACGCAGCATCTCCTCTACGGAGGTCACACCATCTAAGACATATTGAACGGCATTCTCACGCAGTGTGTGCATGCCTGTTCTTCTGGCCGCCTCTGTCAGTTTCTCTGTAGACGCATTGGCTGAAATCAACTTGCGCATATCATCATTGACTTCCATCATCTCAAAGACACCGATACGTCCGAAATAACCTGTCTGATTGCAGAAATGGCAGCCGCCGGGTTCATAAATCTCTTTCTCCTTATCCGGCGGCAGTCTGAGCAGTTTCTTCTCCTCTGCGGTAGCCATATGTGACTTTCTGCAATGCGGACAAAGCTTTCTTACCAGTCGCTGTGCAATGACACCCACCATGGAATCCGCTATCAGATAGCTTTCAACACCCATATCCGCCATACGGTTCAAAGTACCCACCGCATTATTCGTATGCATCGTAGATACAACCAAATGACCGGTAATAGATGCCTGAACAGCAATTGATGCTGTCTCACGGTCTCTGATCTCACCAATCATAATGATATCCGGATCCTGTCTGAGAATTGAACGGAGAGCCGAAGCAAATGTCAGATTCACCTTCGGATTCACCTGAATCTGGTTGATGCCTTCAATATCGGCTTCCACCGGATCTTCAACTGTCACAATATTGACGTTCTCTGTATTCAGCTCACTCAGGGCTGTATACAAAGTTGTAGATTTACCGCTTCCGGTTGGACCGGTAACAAAAATAATGCCATATGGGTGCGCCAGCATATGGTCAAAAATTCCCATTTCAGCATCTGAAAGACCAAGCTCCTTCTTGCTTCTTGTCAGATTCAGTTTGGAAGATAAACGCAGCACAAGCTTCTCACCATGAACCGTCGGAATCGACGAAATACGAATATCATATTCCTGTCTGTCAACCTCAATGCTCATACGCCCATCCTGTGGCTTACGTTTCTCAGAAATATCCATGCCTCCCATGATCTTAATACGTGTGGCAATCGCCGGAAGAAGACTGTTATCATAAACCATCTTCTCATAGAGTGCACCATCAATACGATAGCGGACACGTACCTTTTCTTCTAAGGCTTCTATATGAATATCACTTGCACGCTGACGGATTGCCTGCTCAATCAGTGAGCGGACAAGCTGCACAATTGGTGCATCACTGACATCGGTCTCGCCTTCATCTTCAGCTGTTCCTCTGAGCAGTGCACGCTCTCTTGTAAATCTACGAGCCGCATCCATGGTCTCAGATGCTCCATAACAGCGGTCGATGGCTGTCAAAACTTCTCTGGTTGTTGCTATGTACGGTTCAACCTGCAGGTTCGTTACAATGGAAATATCGTCAATGGCCGTCATATCCATTGGATCAGCCATCGCCAGATGCAAGATATTCGCATTGTACGGATCCAATTCAAAAGGAATACACTGATATTTCTTCAGTAGACTGACACTGACAAGATTCCTGACCTCCTTCGGGATAACAACCCCTGAAAGATGCACGACTTTAAGGCCAAGCTGCATCTGCAGCGCACGTACGATCATCTCTTCTGTGATCATGCCGCTGTCTACCAGTACTTCGCCTATCTTCTTGCCGGAACCCTTCTGGAGTTCCAGTGCCTGCTTCAATTGTTCTTCTGTTAATACATTCTGCTTGATGAGAATATCACCAAGTCTCATTCTTTCGCGCCTTAAGGCCATTTCATCGCCTCTTTTTTCTGGTTTTTTTGCAAGATTTCTTAATTTATTTCTATTATATCTATGCCAAAACTCTGTGTCAACCGATGTTTTTACCATTTCTTAGCATTATTTATCAAAAAAGCAACGGGGTATCTGCCCATTCTCACCGCAGATACCCCGCATTACAATATGTAACACTATACTAATTTTCTTTCTCCGGACGATTCTTCTTTAATGTATTGTATATATTCTGCATTCTCTGATCCGTATTGGCGATCACATCCGAACAATCCTTCAATTCCGCTGCAATACTATCCGGCACATCTCCTTCCGTCTTGTATTTCAGCTGATGTTCCAGACTGGCCCAAAAATCCATGGCTATTGTCCTGATCTGAACTTCTACCTTCAGCGGCTTGCATCCATCAGAAAAAAATACCGGAATCTGTACAACCAGATGTAAACTTCTGTAACCATTTGGCTTCGGATTGGCAATATAATCCTTCACTTCCAATAATGTAATATCATTCTGGGAAGTCAGCATATCTGCCACCATATAAATATCCTGCACATAGCTGCAGATGACACGGATACCGGCCACATCATGAAGATTCTCCTCCACAGACTGCAGAGTCACCGGATAGCCTCTTCGTTTCAGCTTCTCCAAAATGCTTCTCGGTTTCTTCACGCGATACTTAATATAAGAAATAGGATTATGACTGCGCTGCACCTGAAACTCATCATTGAGCACCTCTAACTTCGTCCGCACCTCCCTGATGGCACAACTGTACATCATCATCAGCTGTTGAAACTGCTCTGCCACTTCTTTGAAAGCACCGATGTTCTCCACCAAATCCACATTTTGCAAAATGACCGTCTCCAGATCAATATCTTTCCCCACTGCGACTGTATTCTCATCCATACCCCTTATCTCCTGTTCTTTATTAATTCCCCATTATCATAACATCCAAACATTTCCCACATGAAAATTCGGAGAGAAGCAGTTATTCATCTTCCTCTCCGAATGTATGTTGATTCCCAGTAACAATATCATACGACTTATACATATATTATATGAGGAATATTCCTTTTTTTCAACTGATTTTTTCCTTTACTTAAGCGATTGAAATGAACACAAAATGCAAATGATGAAATTAAATATACAATGTAAACAGTCAAACTCAAATTATATTAAAGAGGAATCCTGTTTACAAAAAAAAGAGGATGTCCGTATGGGATATCCTCTCTTCTGTCATTCTATTCTGTTCTCACGCTTACAATTATTCAGCTAATGCTGCTGTAATGATAGCCATGGAGTAAACTTCTTCTGCGTTGCATCCACGAGACAGGTCGTTGATTGGTGCATTCAGACCTAACAGGATTGGGCCGTATGCATCGAAGTTACCAAGACGCTGAGCAATCTTGTAACCGATGTTACCAGCGTTGATGTCAGGGAATACAAATACGTTCGCATGACCAGCAACTGGGTTGCCTGGGCATTTTGTACGAGCAACACGTGGAGAAACGGCAGCATCAAACTGTAATTCACCTTCGATTGGAAGGCTAGGCGCTTTTTCTTTCGCCATAGCAGCTGCTGTACGCATCTTGTCAACATCTTCACCTTTACCTGAACCCAGTGTTGAGTAGCTAAGGAAAGCAACCTTCGGATCGATACCGAAAATACGGCCGCATTCAGCAGATTCGATAGCGATTTCTACCAGTTCTTCTGCTGTTGGCTTGATGTTGATCGCACAGTCACCCATAGCTAATACTTCGTTCTCACCTGTAGCAGATGGACGAACCATAATGAAGCATGAAGATACGATCTTGCTGCCTGGTTTTGTCTTGATCAGCTGAAGGGCTGGACGAACTGTATCTGCTGTTGAGTATGTAGCGCCACCAAGAAGTGCATCTGCAACACCCATCTTAACAAGCATTGTACCGAAGTAGTTGCCTGCGGATAAGATCTTGCGTGCTTCATCCGGCTGAATGTTCTTGCTCTTACGAAGTTCACAGAACATAGCGATCATCTCATCCATTCTGTCGAAGTTCTCAGGATCGATGATCTGAGCACCTCTGATATTGTAACCATATTCTTCTGCTGCTGCCTGAACTTCATCTTCTTTGCCTACAAGGATAGGTGTAAGGAAGTTGGATGCCAGCAGACGGGATGCTGCTTCAAGAATTCTTTCATCTGTACCTTCTGTAAAAACGATTTTCTTCGGTGATGCTTTCAGTTTCTGAATCATCATACCGAAACCCTGCATATTCTTGCTCATGATATATATTCCTCCTAAATTTGTCTTTTGACAATCTCACATATATAATTTATCACTTTTTTTTCAGATTGCAATGCATTCCGCGATAATTAAAAAATTAACAAACATGCAAACTATTTCTCAGGCTTACTATGAACACTTCCAACAAAATTTATTCGTTCTCCTGTATATTTTGCACAATATTTTCAAAAGCCATACTGTGAGAAGCCTTTACAAGGACAGTATCACCCGGCTGAAGAAGATCCTGAAGAACCGCTTCAAGAGCTTCTCTTATCTCGAAATGTCTGGTCTCTCCGCCTTTTTCAGCAGCCCCCTCATACATCTCGGAGGAAAGTTCACCCACACAGAGAATCAGATCAATGCCCTTCTCGGCCGCATACTGTCCGACTTCACGATGCATGGCCCTCTCATTCTCTCCAAGCTCAAACATATCACCGAGAATAGCCACCTTGCGTCCCGGTGCCGTCGCAAGCAGATCGATCGCTGCTTTCATGGATACCGGATTTGCATTATAGCAGTCATCAATGACAACTTTATCTCCGGCCTCAATCAGATGACTGCGCCCTGCAACAGCCTCAACATGGCTGATACCCGCCGTGATTTCTTCCTTCGTCATATCAAACTGAACTCCCACTGCCGCTGCTGCCATAGCATTGTAGATCATATGCTCACCCGGCAGAGGGATATTGGCATGCACCAGCACATCCCCCATATGAATATCCGCACGGCTTCCCAGCAATCCACGATTCTCAATATGATCTGCCCAGATGGCATTATCTTTGTTCATACCAAAAGTTATCGGTGTTTTGCCGTAAACGTCATGAATTGTTGCCAGCTTATCATCATCACCATTGACAATCACTGTTCCTTCCGGATTCATGAAGTCAAAAATCTCGGATTTTGCCCGAAGAATGCCATCTCTGTCAATAAGATTTTCCAGATGACACTGCCCGATATTCGTCATCACACAGATATCCGGTCTGGCCACTTCACTGAGACGATGCATTTCACCAAATGTATTGATTCCCATCTCAAGAACCGCAATCTGATCATCATCCTGAATCCCAAAAATCGTCAGCGGCAGACCGACTTCATTATTATAGTTGCCGGCTGTTTTATGTACTTTATACTTCTCAGCAAGAACGGCTGCAATGAATTCTTTTGTACTGGTCTTACCCACACTGCCGGTGATACCCACCACCCGGATATTCAGCTGCTGACGATAAAAAGCAGCAGCCTGCTTCAGAGCCATAAAACTGTCTTCCACAAGGATACACGGTCCCAGGTCCTCTTCCGGCAATACTTCACAGATAACTGCCAGCGCACCCTTTGCAAATACGTCGGGAATAAAACGATGACCATCCACGCGTTCACCTTTTGTTGCCACAAAAATATAGCCCGGTTCAATCTGCCTTGAATCGATAACAACACCTTTTGCCGTTTCCTGTGCCAGATCTTCGCGCATATAATAAATCTGGCCGCCGCATGCAGCTGCAATATTCTCTAAAGTCATATTTTTCATCAATATATACCGTTTCCTTCCTGTTATTCATCTCTCATGGAAATATCAATCAATAACTGGCAAAGATCCGCATATTCAATGCCCAGCACTTTTGCCTCCTGAGGCAGCAGTGACGTTGGTGTCATACCCGGCAGTGTATTGGCTTCCAGACAGTAAAAATCTCCCTTTTCATCCATCATAAAATCCATACGTGCATAATTCTTCAGACGCAGTACCTTGAAAGCCTGCTCTGCTGCCGCCTGCATGGCCAGTGTCTTCTCTTCACTGAGTTCTGCCGGACATGTTTCAATCGTCGATCCCGCCTGATACTTATTCTTATAATCATAGAAACCATGGATCGGTGCAATCTCAATGATCGGATACGCTTTACCATCGACAACACCTACAGAAAATTCACGACCCTTGATATACTGTTCAATAACGACTTCATCATCGTATTTAAACGCTTCTTCAAGTGCTGCCGCATATTCTTCATCATTATTCGCCATAACAACACCGACACTGGAACCGCCGCAGCAAGCCTTCACAACACAAGGATAAGGCACCTTTACATCCGGTGTTTCCCCTTTCTTCAATCGAATGCCAACAGGTGTCGGCACACCGCCTGCTGCAAACAAATCTTTAGAAATAGCTTTATTCATGCAGATTGCTGAACTTACATAATCCGTGCCAGTATAACGGATACCATTCAGATCAAAACATGCCTGAATCTTTCCGTTCTCGCCATTCTCACCATGCAGTGCCATAAAGACAACATCCGCCTGCTGACAGATGTCAATGACATGCGGGCCGAAGAAATTCTTCTTCCAATCCGGACGAAGTGCCTTCACTGCATCAATATCAGGATTCTGATCCTTAATAGCGCCTACAGAAGCTGTCCAGTCTACATCCTTTTCAAACACATTCTTCCAGTCCTCATTCGCATAACCCAGAAATACATCCAAAAGCATGACCTGATGACCTTTGCTCTTTAATGCTTTATAAATACCCATTCCCGATACAAGAGAAACATCTCGTTCCGTACTGATTCCACCTGCTAAAACAACGATTTTCATTTTAAATTCCTTTCTGAATCTACCGGCATGAGCAAATTTCTTCAATATTTCAGAGAAATGAGAAATTTGCATCTGCCTGGTACATCACAACAATATTATTATTAAAATCCATTTATTTTTTTTGCATTTAATAACTAAGTTAGCCTCTTGCACATTATACATCGCCAGCCTTGCCTTGTAAAGCGACCCTTTGACTGAATTTTCTGCCATGAGCAATTTTTATACTTGCTTTTTCTCAGTTTACACAAATTTCCAAATATGTTACCATAGTATTTGGCGACTAAGATTTAAGAGAATCACTGATAATGCTTAAAATATATCCCTTTCTGTTCTCTAAACTTACGACAGACTACAATATCTGCCATCCTGCTGGCAGATTCGAAATCTAGGAGGATTTATGACCAAAACAATTGATTTACTCCATGGCAAAATCATGCGCTCACTCTGCATTTTAGCAGTGCCCATTGTCATGACTTATTTTATACAGATGGCCTACAATTTCATCGACATGATCTGGATTGGCCGTCTTGGCAGCGGCGCAGTGGCCGGTGTCGGCGTAGCCGGTATGTTTACCTGGTTTTCCAATGGACTGGTCATGATGGCCAAGATGGGCGGTCAGGTGAAGATTGGTCACTGCCTCGGCGCCGGTGACGACGATGATGCACGCCGCTATCTCGGAGCTGCCCTGAAGCTTGGCATCGTATTTGCCCTGTTTTTCGGCATTGGTATAAATATTCTGGCGCACTCACTGATCGGCTTTTTTCATCTGAGCAGTCCGGCAGTCATCCATGATGCTGTATTGTATCTCCGCATTACCTGCGGCCTGGTTATATTTACCTTTATGAACCAGATTTTCACGTCATCTTTCAATGTCTATGGGGACAGCCGGACACCGTTTATCATGAATACATGCGGTCTTGTCAGCAATGTCATTGCGGACCCGCTGCTGATCTTCGGTATTGGCCCTTTCCCGACTCTGGGCGTGGCCGGTGCCGCTGTTGCTACTGTTTTTGCCCAGATGTTTGTCTTTATCCTGTTTATCTTTGCCATCAGGAAACGACACCCCCTTTACCGTGGGCTGAAACTGGCGGAACCAAGGCCATTTCAGTATTATACACAGATTATACGCATCGGCCTTCCGCTTTCTCTGCAGGATATGCTATTTTCATGCTGTTCCATGCTGATTGCCCGCTTTGTCGCCGTTTACGGGGACGGCGCTGTAGCTGCGCAGAAAGTCGGCACTCAGGTTGAATCCCTGTCCTGGATGGCTGCCGACGGTTTTATGGCCGCTATCAATGCCTTTATCTCACAGAATTATGGTGCCGGACAGCTGGATCGTGTCAAAGCCGGTTATCGTTCCATCATGAAAATTGTTCTTGTCTGGGGAAGTCTCTGCACATTACTGCTTGTTTTCCTCCCGGGACCGATTTTCAGAATTTTTCTGAACGATGATGCTGTTTTGCCGATCGGTATCGACTATCTGCGCATCATGGGTTTTTCACAGCTTTTTATGTGTGCCGAAATTACAACAGCAGGTGCCTTCGGAGGTCTGGGCAACACCTTGCCGCCTTCCAGCGAAAGCATCCTGCTGACATGTATGCGTATTCCTTTACTTCTTATTCTGACAAAAACACCCCTTGGCCTTTCAGGCATCTGGTGGAGCATCAGTATCTCCAGCATACTGAAAGGAATCGTTCTTGTCTCATGGTATCTTATTTATCAGCGGCGCCTTTTATCCGCATCCGCTTCATCTGCTGATATCAGGCCCTGACGGATGGCTTCCATCCGCTCGGCCTCTTCTTCCGGAAGATAATTCAGCAGATAATTGCCTCTCTCCTGATTCTTCTCCAGATGCTCACGGCGGATTTCGACTTTTATCCGCTCGATTTCCTGCCGCAATTCTCTGGCTGACATCAGAAGGCACCCCTGACTTCGGATAATCACCTGCTCAAGGCCATCTGATGTTGCCACAGTTACTTTATACTTTCTTCCGATGGCATGGGCCGTCTTTTCGATATACTGATCTGCCGTCTCTGCCTCCTTTGTAAAAACGACATCAATATTATGCCACTTTGTCACTTCACCCGGAAATCCTTCCACTTTATAGGCATCAAAAACAAGAATCACCCTCTGGCTTGTATAGCCCTGATAGTTGGACAATGTCTCCATCAACTTGTTGCGTGCAGCGTCCATACTATGTTCCGACAATTCATGCAGATCTTCCCAGGCAAAAATGATATTATAACCGTCCACAAGCAGATAGCTTTCCTGTGCGGTCGCCTGCCGTCTGTTCTCCTGCTGCTTCTTTTCGCCTCGCCAGCTGCCTTTACCGGATGAATCACTCAACCCACCTGTCATTTTTCCTGAAGAGCCTGATACTTCTGAATAACTTGTATCCGCTCCTCTGAATGTACGTTCTTTCTGTGGCTTTCGTCGCTTAATTTCACCATATGTTCTGACAAAAATAGCTTCCAGTTCTTTATCATCCGCCAGAGACGGTGCAATGCTTCGGCTTCTGGCAGCCTCCGCTTTTGCTGCCATCACCGTATCCTCATCCCCAGCACATGCCGTCTCTCCATCCAGTCCGGCGCCTTCCAGATGCATATAATCTTCCACTTCATACCATGGCACTACAAATCCTGCACCATGGGCACAGAACACAGACCCCGTCGGATTCGCCAGATCCCGCTCCGGATCATAGGCTGATGCCGCCAGTACTTCTTCCGTATTATGGCAAGGATAATAGCCCGCCATTGTACAGAATAATCGTCCTGTACCTCCGGTATAGGCAGCCACATCCTTCTGATATTCACGCATTTCTGAAACGGGTGCCATTCCTGTTAATACAGCTGTTTCGCCCTCATTTTCTCCAAGTTCAAACCTGCCGCTCATCTTCTCAATATCTGTCATGGCATGTCCTACCAGACGCTGCGGCAATTCCAGCCTGAAGCGGTAATAAGGTTCCAGCAGAACACTTTCTGCTTTCTGCAGTCCCTGGCGCACCGCTCTGTAAGTCGCCTGCCTGAAATCCCCGCCTTCGGTATGCTTCTGATGTGCTCTTCCCGCAATCAATGTGATGCGCATATCCGTGATCGGCGCTCCCATCAATACGCCTCTGTGAACCTTTTCCTCCAGATGTGTCAGGATCAGACGCTGCCAGTTGCGATCCAGCATATTCTCGCTGCAGACAGTATCGAAGACAAGTCCGCTGCCGGCCTCCAAAGGTTCCATTAAAAGGTGGACTTCCGCATAGTGTCTGAGAGGTTCAAAGTGACCCACACCTTCCACCGGTGCTGCAATCGTTTCCTTATATACAATCTGTCCTGTACCAAATTTTACTTCCAGTCCAAACCGCTCATGGATCATCTGCTGCAATATTTCTGTCTGGATCTCACCCATCAGCTGCACAAGCACCTGTCCTGAAATATCATCCCAGACAATATGCAGTTCCGGCTCTTCTTCTTCCAACTGACGCAATTGATGCAGTACCTTGTGCAGATCACTGCCCTCCGGCAGTTCAACCCTGTAAGTCAGTACAGGTTCCAAAAGGGGCACTACCTGCTCATCCTCCGCTCCCAGTCCGTCTCCGGCCTGTGTCTGTGTAAGCCCTGTCACTGCACAAACCGTACCTGCTGAAGCTGCATCAACTGTCTCAAACTTTGTTCCATTATATATACGGATCTGATTAACCTTTTCTTCCCATTCACCTGCCGAAGCATCTTTCCCGGATAATGTATCCTCTGCCTCACCCCCGGCTTCCTGTCTTCTCCGTATAGGGCCCCGGAGCTGTGCCTTGACCTTCAGGCTGCCACCGGTAATCTTCATATAAGTCAGGCGTCCGCCCTGGGCATCCCTTGCGATTTTAAATACTCTGGCCCCGAATGTCTCCGGATACTGCTTCTCTTCTGTCCATTTTGCAATGCCGGCCAACAACTCCTGCACCCCTGTCAATTTCAGGGCTGAACCGAAGAAGCACGGAAAAACCTTTCTCCCGGTGATCATTCTGCGCACCTGTTCATCCGTCACAGTTCCCTTTTCCAGATAAGCTTCCAGCACCTTCTCATCGCACATCGCCAGATTCTCATTGCGTGCATCTGCTTCTTCGGAAAAATCAATACAACTGTCCCCGAGTCGCTGTCTGATCTCCTCCATCAAAGCCCTTCTGTCTGTACCATTCTGATCCATTTTATTCACAAAAATAAATGTAGGCACCTCATACCGTGCCAGCAGACGCCACAGTGTCTGTGTATGTCCCTGAACACCGTCTGCACCGCTGATCACCAGCACCGCATAGTCAAGCACCTGAAGCGTTCGCTCCATCTCTGCTGAAAAATCCACATGTCCCGGTGTGTCAAGCAGTGTATACGATCTTCCCCGCATCTCAATTTCGGCCTGCTTTGAGAAAATAGTGATGCCTCTCTCCCTCTCCAGACTGTAAGTATCCAGAAAAGCATCTTTGTTATCTACTCTGCCCAGCTTTCTGATACTGCCTGTCAGATAAAGAATGCTCTCAGATAGCGTTGTCTTTCCCGCATCCACATGCGCAAGAATACCTAATACTGTTTTACTCATCTATATCAAATCCTTTGTTTTTCATTCAGTGCTTTTATTGTAAACTATTTTCCCAATTCCGCAAAGTACTAATTCCCTTTTTCTGTATTTGTGAAATATTTATGAAAAAGTATTTGAAATTCCATCAAAACCATAGTATAATAGATAGGCACTGGAGACGTATCGAAGTGGCCATAACGAGCTTGACTCGAAATCAAGTTGTCGGGCAACCGGCACATGGGTTCGAATCCCATCGTCTCCGCTATACAAATTGAGGCTGTTACCTCAGAGTAACAGCCTCTTTTCTTTTTTCAATGCTGAATTTTTCTTATTTCCAGTCCATTATCCACCATTTCGGATTTTTTCAGGAAAGTTTTCAACCGCCAATCACAATACTATACACCTTTTTAAATGTTTCATCCACATTCAGGCTGTTGATACCCGGTTTGTCCTGCAATTCACCTTCATAGCCGAAATTGTCGCATCGTCCGCACCACGGTTCCAGGCACACAAAAGGTGCTCCCGGGGCTGCCCAGATACCAAAATTCGGAAATCCGTCACATAACAGGGTCAAATAATCCGAACCATCCGGCATAACAATTCCTGCCTGTCTGATCTGTCCGCCGTCAAAAACAAGGGCATCCAGGTCAAAAAGGTCTTTTCTCAGCTGGTATTTGTGATCAGTCAACATCATTGTGTAAACCTTATCCGGCAAACCGGTTCCCGTATTCATGTCGATATGGATAAAATGCAATTCATCCTGATCCTCCGCAAACTTCAGCGCATAATCACTGTATTCCGTATCCGGCAGCACCGGCACATTAAATCCGGGATGTCCGCCAATTGTAAAATGCATCGGGTGATCACCTGTATTCTTTACCTGCCACTGTATATCCACTTTATCTCCATCCAACCGATGGGTGATCATCAATTCAAAATCAAACGGATAAACCTTTCTTGTTTCTGCATTCGACACCAGTCGATGGGTCACAGAAGCCGGACTTTCTTCAACTCTTTCCAACACATAATCTCTGGCAAAACCATGCTGATCCTGCACATAATGTCTGCCCTGATACAGGTATTCGCCGCCGTAAAACTTGCCTACATTCGGAAAAAGGATCGGTGCCTGCCTTTTCCACCAGGCCGGGTCTCCCTGCCAAATCAGTTCGCGGCTATATTTTTTGTCATAAATGCTGACAAGTTCCGCACCCAAATCATCGATCGTCACAACCAGACGGTCATTTTCCATCTTAAATCTTCCCATATCTATTCGCCTTCTCTTTCTTATGCAATCTATTGATGTATATTTTTATTATCAAACAGCAACATATCCCGCTTGTATCAGCTTCTGACCGCCCATCGGAGTTTTGTGGAATGTGCACGGCTGTTGCATCTGCATTCTTCCGCAGAAGGACGAATCACATCCTTCGCGGCTTCACTGTAAATACCAGCTTTCACATTTTCCTTGAAAGATTTCTTTACCAGTCTGTCTTCTCCTGAATGGAACGTCAAAACAGCTACTCTGCCGCCCGGATTCAACACATCCGGAAGTTTCTGAAGAAAAGCTTCCAACACTTCAAATTCACTGTTCACATCAATACGCAGCGCCTGAAATGTTCTGGCACAGGATTTCTTCACTGCCTCTTTCCGATCTGCAGCCGGTACTCTGACCAACGCCTTTTCAATTAATTCACGCAGTTTTGATGTTGTATCCACCGGATGCCCTTTTTTCAGTTCCTGCATCACAACTGACGCGATCTCTGCCGCATAAGGTTCATCAGAGTTCTCAATCAACATACCCTCAAATTCATCCCTTGTCACATGCTTTAACCGCTCGGATGCAGGCTCTCCCTTTGTCTGATCCAGTCTCAGATCCAACGGTCCGTCATATTTATAAGAAAATCCTCTATCCGGGTTATCAATCTGCATGGAAGAAACCCCCAGGTCTGCCAGTATAAAATCGAATTTGCCATCTTTTTCGGCTACCTCATCAATATTGGCAAAGTTGATCTTCCGGATCGTCAGTATGTCCGGTCCGAATCCCTGATTTCTCAACCTCTCTTCTGTCTTGGCCATCTCAATGGCATCCACATCAAGAGCCGTCAGATGACCTTCGCCATTCAGGCACCTCAACATAGCGGATGTATGCCCGCCATATCCCAACGTAGCATCCAGTCCTCTTTGCCCCGGCTGAATCTGCAGAAAATCAAGGATTTCCTGCACCATGATCGATATATGCATTCCTGCCGGTGTGCCGCCCTTCCGAATCACTTTCTCAACTGTTTCACCGTATTTCTCAGGATTCAGCTCCTTGTATTTCTCGTTGTAATGTCTCGGATGTGTTCCTTTGTACCGTACCCTTCTCTTGTGTACCGGTTGATTCTCTGTATTACTTTCCATTTAATCTTCCTTCCATCCTTCGTTCAAACGGGATAAAACACGCTTCGCGTGTTTCATCCCGTTATCACATTCTCTACTGTTCCATTGCCCCGGATGCCTCACCGGCTTCAACTGCAGGTGCTGCCTCCTCCGGTGCGCTGGTTGCCGGCGCACTTGTCTCTGGCGGGTTCGTTGCCGGTGCACTTGTCTCAGGTGCACTTGTCTCTGGCGCACTTGTCTCAGGTGGGTTCGTCTCTGGCGCACTTGTCTCTGGCGCACTTGTCTCTGGCGCACTTGTCTCTGGTGCTTTTGTTTCTGTTGCCTTCGTCTCAGTTTCCTGCTTTTTCTCTGTTTCCTTCTTTGTCTCAGTCTCTTGCTTTGTCTCTGCCTCTGTATTCTTGCTGCTAGATGAACTGCTTCCGGATGTCTGTCCAGGCACATAAGTGACACCGCCGTACACGACAACATAATAACCTGTGCTGATATTATTATAGAGTGTTTTTGCCTTCTCATAAGGCATATTGATACATCCGTGGGAACCATTGTACTGATAAATTGTTCCGCCGAAACTGCTTCTCCACGTAGCATCATGGAAACCAACACCGCCGTTAAACGGCATCCAGAATGATACCGGTGAAGCATAATCGGCACCTCGAAGAACTGTATTCTTCTCCATGCTGTATACCTGATAAACACCGGTCGGTGTCATATGAGTCTGGCTGACACTTCCTGATACAATATTCGAGGACATGATCAGTTCACTATTCTTATATAAATACAACTTCTGATTCGTCAGATCCACTTCCACATAATTGCCTCCGAAATTCTTCTTGATACCGGAAGCACTTTCCGTATAAGGCACTTCACGCTCGCCTGAAACTTCATCTGTCAGACACTTTAAAACATCTTCAAATAAAGCACTTGTATCAAGAGTCTCTCCGCTCACCGGTACATTCAGTGAAATCACACTTCCCGATGTGGTTGTGAAATCCATATTCATCTTCTTGGAACTGTATTTCTCAGAAATGCCATTCACCCATTCCTGTACTTTATCATGATCAATCTGAAGCGTACCGTCTTCATCAATATACACCCACTGGCTGATCTGTTCGTGATTGATCACTTCTTCCTTCTTTTCACCGTTCTTCTTAAATGGATACTTCAGTTCTACCTGAAGATATGCATTAGCCTGCTGCAAAATCTTATTGGCATTCTCAGAATCCTCACTCAAAACAGGCTTCTTATACAGGCCCTTGGCCTCAACATCCAGTTTCGATACATTCTCTTCAATCGCATCTTCAACTGCTGCTGTCACTTCACCTTCATCCAGCGTTGTTCCCTGCTCACCGTTACGCAATGAAAAAGCATTCTTCCCTGCATCATAAACCAGCTGTGCATTCTCCGGTGCGATCATCTTCGTTGTATCCATTGCACTGCACTGCGCCAATTCCTGTTTGACGCGCTCTTCATTATATGTAAAAAGATTATTCACTGTCAGTGCCAGATCCTTCTGATCGGTTTCTTTCAGCTTATGCTCATTCTGCCGATCCTTCAATGCCTGCAGATCTGACGCTTCATTGTAAGCCATCTGAATGTCACTGCCTTTGATGGTCAGCTGTTCATTCTTAAAATCTACGACAAGCTCATAGTCCTTCGCAGATTCCTTCAGCTGTTCTTCCAACTCGCTGACAGACATTCCTTCAATATTCATATCATTCAATGTTGTTCCCGGATAAAAAACATTCTTATAATTATTACTTCCGGCCACAAAATACCAGCCGCCGAAACCAGCTGTCAAAGCAGCCACTGCCACCACAGTTATGCCAAATATCCTGAACTTCTTATTCTTCATCATCTATTCCCCCTGTAGAATCATTCTATTTTAATTTTTTACTATTCGCCTATTATATCACAGATTCAGAAAAAAAACGGATTCTTTTTTCTTAAAATAATATGACTTTTCACGGATTTGAAAAAGGGACCGTTGTGCCTGCAACGATCCCTCGACAAAATACTGCTTTATTCTTGTTATTCCGATTTCAATTGTCAAAATATCTTATATTTCGGCATGACAGCCCATCTGTTATTTTCTGGTAATATAACCCTTTGCTGTCAGGAATTCCGCACAAAGAACAGCACCGCCTGCTGCACCGCGGACTGTATTGTGGGATAAACCAACAAACTTGTAATCATACACCTTATCTTCACGAAGACGACCAACAGAAATACCCATACCATGCTCATAGTCAACATCCAGACTTACCTGAGGACGATTGTCTTCTTCAAGATACTGAATAAACTGCTTCGGCGCGCTTGGCAACTCCAGTTTCTGAGGTTCACCCGAGAAATTCACCAGTTTTTCAATCAACTGTTCCTTTGTCGGTTTCTTTGCAAATTTAACAAAGACAGCCGCTGTATGACCATTCAATACAGGAACACGGATACACTGAGATGTAATGATCGGGCTCTCTGCCTTCACAATCTCACCATTCTCAATATGTCCCCAGAGTCTTAAAGGCTCCATCTCAGACTTCTCTTCTTCACCGCCAATGTAAGGGATAATGTTGCCAACCATCTCCGGCCAGTCTTTGAAAGTCTTGCCGGCACCGGAAATAGCCTGATAGGTTGTAACAACAACTTCTGTCGGCTCAAATTCCTTCCATGCTGTCAGAACAGGGGCATAACTCTGAATGGAACAGTTCGGTTTAACGGCAATAAAACCTCTTGTTGTTCCCAGACGTTTCTTCTGATCCTTGATAACTTCAAAATGCTCCGGATTGATCTCCGGAACGACCATCGGTACATCCGGTGTCCATCTATGGGCACTGTTGTTGGAAACAACAGGTGTCTCACATTTCGCATAGGCTTCCTCAATCTTCTTGATCTCATCCTTGGACATATCAACTGCACTGAATACGAAATCTACATCCTTGCACATTTCTTCAACTTCCAGTACGTTTCGCACAACAAGCTTCTTCACAGTCTCCGGCATTGGTGTATCCATCTTCCATCTGTCACCAACGGCATCTTCATAGTTCTTGCCTGCGGAACGCGGACTTGCAGCCACAGCTGTTACTTCAAACCATGGATGATTCTCCAGCAAACTGATAAAACGCTGTCCGACCATACCTGTTGCACCTAAAATTCCAACTCTTAACTTCTCACTCATAACAATTGACTCCTATTCGTATTCATTCTCTCTCAAAAATGTCCGCATTGGAAACACATTTGTCTTTCACTAGTGTATACTACATCAACTTCTCACAAAATGCAAGTATTGTTTTTAGAAAAAATATAAAAATTTTATTTTTATTTTGATGTATTTGTGGTATTATAAATCATATATTCTAATCAGACGATTGTCTACTTGTTTTTTAGAAAGGGTGACTATTTCATGAAGAAGACAATAAAGGCTATTGCAGCCGCTGCAGCAATTGGTGCAGGTATCGGCGCAGTTGTTTACTTTATCAAGAATAAACTGTATCAGGAAGATCTGTCTGACGACTTTGATGATGATTTTGATGATGATTTCGATGATTTTGATGATGACGAAGAAGACGCATCCTCTAAGGATTCCCGTGAATATGTCAATCTGCATCCGACATCCGAGAAGGAAGAAGATGCTGAATCAGAACCAGCCGAAGATGCACCTGAAGACGAGCCAGAGGAAGACGATCATTCCGGAGCTGAAGCCGCAGAAGAAGAATAATCATTTTCCCGGCAGTTTTCAGACTGACGAATATATTAATCACACTGCTGCTTCGGCACCAGTTTAATAAAGGAGATTTCAACAATGAGTACAGAAGAAAAAGAATTAGAAGTAACATCCACAGAAGCACCTAAGAAACCTGCAAGAAAACCTCGTAAGCCGGTTGATCCTGCTGTATGGGAAGAATTAAAGGCTATGCAGGAAAGCGGTGAAGTTCTGACAGTTAAGATCAATGCTGCTGTCAATGCCGGTGTCATCTCTTATGTAAAGGGTGTTCGCGGATTTATTCCTGCTTCTTTATTATCCATCGCTTATGTCGAAGATTTAAACGAATGGGTTGATAAATCTATCGAAGTTAAGGTTATTACTGTCGATCCAGAAGAGAAACGTCTTGTTCTCTCAGGCAAAGCTGTAGAACAGGAAAAGGCAGCTGCTGAAAGAGCTGCTAAGATGGATGCTGTCAATGTTGGTGACATCTACGACGGTAAAGTTGAAAGAATCACTTCTTTCGGCGCTTTTGTAGGCTTTGCTGATGACTTATCCGGTCTTGTTCACATCTCTCAGATGGCTAACAAGCATATCGAATCCCCGAACGAAGTTGTCAAAGTCGGTGACGAAGTTAAGGTTAAGGTTATCGGCAAGAAAGATGGCAAGATCAGCCTCAGCATGAAAGCTGCTCTTGATGCAGATGCAGAAGTCGTTGATAACAGAGAACCTGCTTTCAACTACAAAGAAGAAGGTCAGGCAGCAACAAGCCTTGCTTCCTTACTTGCAGGCATCAAGTTAGACTAATCTTTATTATCGTTGGAATGCAATGCCCGGATCATCAGAATTGTTGATTCGGGCATTTTATATTATGAAAGAAGGGCTGCTTTTCAAAAAGCAGCCCTTCTTTCATCACATATTCAATTAACCCAGCCACTTCAATGACGGCCAATACATCACAAAGGCCTTCGCTATGATCTTATCCTTCTTCACATAGGTATTGTGCCAGTACCTGGAATCCTTCGAAACAGCCCTATTATCTCCCAACATGAAATAACTGTCCTCCGGCACCTGATAAGGCCCGAAATCACCTGTCGGCTCCTCACTCAGATAAGGCTCATCCAGCAATTCACCATTAATATAGACCTTACCACTGATTATTTCTACTGTTTCTCCCGGCAGGCCGATAATACGCTTCAGATAATCAACACTCTCATCATCCGGGTATTTGAAAATAACGATATCGCCTCTCTCCGGTTCTTTAAAATCGTAATACAATCGAAGTCCCATGATCCTGGATCCGGCAGGGATCGTTGTTTCCATCGATCCGGTAGGTACAACCGCATTCGCTATAATAAAAAAGTCCACAAGCAGAGCAATTATAATCGCTGAAACAATCACCTTGACCCAGCTGAACACTTCGGCTTTTATGGAGGCTTTCTTCTCCTCAGACATAAACTTTCTCGTCTCCTCACTGTATAAGTCTTCATTCATTTAAAGCATTAAACGCAATAAAATATGCATTACATTATAACATATACATTGAGAAATGACAAACATTTATTAGATAAAGAACACACCCGTTTTATTGAAAATATTAACAATTCTTACACATTGTTACAAACTGTCTGGCCGCCGAATTCAGCGGATGCTGATAATCATACACCAGGCAGATTTCTCTTATCGGTATTTCTTCCTGCAATTGAATCGTCACAATCTCCTCTTTCTTCAACGATTCTCTTGTCATCGGCTCCGGTACAAAAGCCAGCCCCAGTTCAGACTTAACCATCAGTAGAATCTGATCTGTTGTGGCTACTTCGATATCCGGCGCAAATTCCTGTCCATGTGTCATAAAAAAACGGTTGTAAAACTTATAAGTCATCGTTTCCCGACCAAGTCCCATCAGTGAATATTCCTTCAATTCAGACAAATTGACTGCACGACTGGTCAGATGTTCAAAGGTTCTGCCGCCCACAAGTATGTCCTGAAAAGAGGCCAGTGAAGTCACCTTCAGCGGTCCCGCTGTTTCCACTGGTGTCGATACCACAGCAAAATCAACTTTACCGCTTCTGACCGCCTCAAGAGCCTGCGGTGTCGAATAATTATAGATTTTTAAACGGATTCCCGGGTAACTCTGATGAAAACTTTTTAATTGATCCACCAAAAAAATATTCAGCGCCGTCTCACTTGTGCCGATCACAATATTACCGTGCAGCAGGCCATCATTTTCCGAAAGAGCCTCTTCCGCTGCAAAAATCTGAGCCATGGCAGCAGATACATAATTATAAAGTTCCTCTCCCTCCGATGTCAGCTGAACACCTCTGTTTGTCCGAATAAACAACGTCGCATGTACCTGCTGCTCCAGACAGTTCATCGCTCTCGTAATATTCGGCTGACTATTTCCCAGGACTCTGGCCGCCTTTGTAAAATTGCGATACTTGGCCACATAATAAAAAATCCGATAATACTCAAAATTGACATTCATACTTTTACTCCAGGCATATCAAAAGATAATCGATATCATATCAATTATAGTTTTTACTTATTTCTACATTCATAGTATAATCGAACAGAATATGAAAATCAAGGAAGGACGCGTAATAAATAATGGAAGAAAAAACGATTTTCCCTCGGGAAGAGCATTCAGATATATTATTTCAAAAAATTTTAAATGATCCATGGGCTTGTGAAAAACTTCAGGCGACATTCTGCGATTTTCTATTTTGCAATGATGAATTTGATCATCCCCTTTCACCCGAAGAATTTTCCAAAGCTTTATTTGAATCCTATAAGAATAGAGATTTGTCCGCATTTTTGATGGGCATTTGCCAGAATACTATTTTTGACCTTCTTCGGAATTCTTTTCTGATTCCTTACCGTTTCAATGCAGACGGCAAACAGAATCCGATTATCATGACCGATGAAAAAGGTCTTTTATTACCGGAATATGCTAATCCTTTTTATAAAAAAGAATACACTTCTTTCCAGAAAATTTATCATGCTCTTGAATCAGATAGAAACATTTTTCTGGCTCAAGCCTATCGCTACAGCCATGATTACGGTCCAAACCATATGAATATCGAGCAGAAGATTCTTGAGATCACAACAGGCATTCTTCTGATACGTGAGCTTCCTGATACAGTAAAACTTAAAGAAACCGAGGCAGAGGCCTATGCCGCTGTCTGGGATATCATGATCACGCTGGAAAAAGAGCTTCCGATGGCCTATGTCTTTTATGGACAGGACACACTGGTAGAACATAATAAACGATATGACGAAATCGGCATATTTTTACCGAACTCTCATTTTCTGAAACATCTGGAGAAACATATTGAAAAAGCCGAGGCGATTATCTATGCGCAAAAATAATACTGCATCAGCATCTGCCGCTTCTTATGTTGATATCATGGAAAAAAACCATATGGAAATTCCATGGCATGATTATGCAGATGCTGACAGCCATGTTATCATCAGTCAGGCCGGATTGATCGAGAAATCCTCTGTCATCGGCCGTGTAGGTCTGATCATGCTTTCCTGCGGCACCGGTGCATGGCGCGTCCGTACTTCCATGAACCGTTTGTCCAGAGAACTTGGTGTGACCTGTACTGTTGATGTTGGATTAATGTCCATTTCATTCAACTGCTTTGACGGCAAAGACTGCGTTTCACAGTCTCTCAGCATCGCCAATACCGGTGTCAATACATCTAAGCTGTATCGAATGGAACAATTCGTAGATTCTTTTCCGACAATGGAAGCCAAACTTACCGGTGAAGAAATCCATAAAAGACTGGATGAAATTGAAGAAATCCACGGTCTGTATTCACCTGTAAAACTTGGTTTTGCAGCAGCACTGGCCTGCAGCGCCTTTACATTTTTACTTGGCGGCGGCCCTGTGGAAATGATACTGGCCTTTATTGCAGCCGGTATCGGTAATTTTGTCCGTACAAAGCTGATTAAACACCACTATACATTGTTTTTAAATATCGCAGCCTCCATATCGGCTGCCTGCCTGGTTTATGCACTGCTTTTAAAACTGTCTGAGGTCTGCTTCGGCATCTCCTCATTCCATGAAGCAGGCTATATCTGTTCCATGTTATTTATCATTCCGGGCTTTCCCTTTATTACAAGCGGCATTGACCTTGCCAAACTGGATCTTCGTTCCGGTCTGGAACGTCTGACCTACGCGATCATTATTGTGCTTGTTGCCACAATGTTTGCATGGATCATGGCTTTACTACTGAAATTGAAACCCGTTGATTTTGCTGCCATGAACATTGATCCCATCTTACATATATTTCTTCGGATCATTACCAGCTTCTGCGGCGTTTTCGGTTTCTCGATCATGTTCAACAGCGCCATTCCTATCGCAGCCACCGCTGCACTGATTGGCGCTGCTGCCAACACATTACGACTTGAACTCATTGATTTCACCCAGATGCCATCTGCGGAGGCCGCTTTCATCGGCGCACTGACAGCAGGTTTACTTGCATCCATTATTAAACGAAATCATGGTTATCCAAGAATATCTATCACTGTTCCTTCCATTGTGATTATGGTTCCGGGGCTTTATCTTTATCGTGCCATCTATAATCTTGGCATTATGTCCCTGAACGAATCCGTTTCGTGGTTTGCAGCAGCGATTATGATCATAGCCGCTCTCCCCATTGGCCTGATCTTCGCAAGAATCCTGACTGACCGCACATTCCGTTATTGTACTTAACCCGGCAAGTACTAAGACAATAACTGATAATTTTTACTGGAGGAATCATTAATGAGTTTCAAGCACCACAAACAAATGTCCGAATCTTTCCTGACTGCTGCCTTTTTGTCAGTGTCAGGAGGATTACAGGACGCTTATACTTATATTTTTCGTGGAAAAGTCTTTGCCAATGCCCAGACAGGCAATATTGTCCTGCTGAGCCAAAGCATTATCGATAAAGACTTTGTCCGGGCGATCCATTACCTTGTGCCCCTTTTGTTTTTTGCCCTGGGCATCGCCATCGCTGAATGTATCCACGTCAAATTTCAGCGTATCCAACATATCCATTGGCGCCAACTGGTTCTCGTACTTGAGATTCTTCTTTTGCTGGTTGTTGGATTTCTGCCGACACGACTGAATCTGCTGGCCAATGCCATGGTTTCATTCTCATGTGCCATGCAGGTTCAGAGTTTTCGTAAAGTCAACGGATACGCCTTTGCCAGTACTATGTGCATCGGCAACATCCGAAGCGGCACAGATGCCTTATGTGCTTTTATCCGTACCCGTGATAAAAACACTCTGCGCAAATCCCTGTGCTACTGGGGAATCATTTTACTCTTTGCCATCGGTGCAGGTATCGGCGGTTACGGCATTACAATTTTCGGCATGCGAACCATATGGATTTCCTGTATGCTTCTTCTGATTGGATTTCTTATGATGTTCATCAAAGAAGAACAGACAGAACATATGGAACCGATGACACTTTAAATAAGCCCTCTTCTTTTCATTTTTTATCTATCCTTTATATCTCATAGGCAATATTACCTATGAAAAAAAAGTGTCCTGAATCTACCTTCAGGGCACTTTTTCACATTCGCATCTTATACAAATCAAACCTGTATTCTATTTAACTTTCTTATTTCACTTCTACAAGTTCGATTTTGAAATTCAGTTCTTTGCCTGCCATCTCATGATTGGCATCAAAAGTAATCATCTTCTCATCCTTATCCGTAACCTTTACAAGGAAAGGCTGACCGTACTGATTGGTCAGGTAAACCTGCTGACCCACTGTCAGTTCCTCAGATCCCGGAAGCTGTGCGATCTCGACTTCAATAATCGCATTCGGATCCGGCATGCCATAAGCCTCTTCCGGCATCAGATGAATTTCTTTGATCTCACCGACTTCCATATCAGCCACGGCTGCATCAAAGCCTTTGATCATCTGTCCTGCACCGCAGACGAATTCCAATGGCTCACCGCGGTCATAGGATGAATCAAACTGTGTGCCGTCGTTAAAAGTACCTCTGTAATGGGTGCGACATGTCTTGCCGACATTACGTCCTGTCATTGTATTTTCCATGATTAAAAATCCTCCGTTTATCCGTTTTTTATTCGACATGATGTCTTCTTTTAAGAGTACACTACCAATCGTCTTTTCACAAGTAAAACTTTTATAAATTTTCAGCTTTCACTTTTCATCCCCGGAAACATATGATAAAAGTAGAATTCCCCGGAGGATTTTTCCGTATGCATTTAAAAAAGTTTTTCTCAGCGGCTGCACTGCTTGGCTGTCTTACCATGATCTTTACCGGCTGCTCCCAAAAAAGTTCCGGCCTGACACCGGTCACCCTCAGCGAAGTTGCCCATTCCATCTTCTATGCTCCCATGTATGTGGCTATCGAAAATGGCTACTTTGCCGATGAAGGTCTGGATATTACTCTGGTGAACGGTTCCGGTGCAGATAATGTAATGACATCTCTCATATCCGGCGATGCAGATATAGGCTTTATGGGGCCTGAGGCCACTGTCTATGTCTATAACCAAGGGGCACAGAACTATGCTGTCAATTTTGCCCAGTTGACACAGCGCGCCGGCAACTTCCTTGTTGCAAGAGAGGAAGAACCGGATTTCACATGGCAGGATTTGAAAGGCAAAACCGTTCTGGGCGGTCGTGAAGGCGGCATGCCTGAAATGATTTTCGAGTATGTTTTAACCCTCAACAACATTGACCCGAAAAATGACCTGACTATTATCCAGAATGTGGATTTCGGACTGACGGCCGAAGCCTTTGCCAGCGGCACCGCCGACTATACCGTAGAATTTGAACCATTTGCTACCTCTCTGGAAATGAACGGCAACGGGCATGTTATCGCATCTCTCGGCGAAGACTCCGGCTATGTCCCATATACCTGTTTCTCGGCCCTTGAGAGCTATATTCAGGCGCATCCGGATATCATCCAGGCATTTACCAATGCCATCCAAAAAGGCCTGGATTACGTGGGCAGCCACACACCTGCTGAAATTGCTGATGTCATCCAGCCGCAATTTGAAGAGACTGATACCGATAAGCTCATTGCCATTATCGACCGTTACGCTGCACAGGATACGTGGAAGGAAGACTGTATTTTCACAGAGGAAGCTTTCAACTTGCTGCAGAATATCCTTGAACAGGCCGGAGAACTGACTGAGCGGGTGGATTATGGCACCCTTATTACAACAGAATTTGCCGAAAAAGCTGTTCAAGAATGAAATAACACTAAATCTCCGAGATAAATATCTCTTTTAAACAGCAATAACCTCAAAATCCATCCTACTCAAAAACTGAGTTTGGATTTTGAGGTTATTTTACTGCCAAAATTACTGACCCGCTACTTTTATTTTTTGCCACACATAATCATGCATCAGCCCATTCGGACACCAGTCCATAGTCAGTTCTTCCAGTAATGCCATATCTCGGTTTGCATAGGCTTTCTCCATTTCATAACAGTAAAAAGAAATCAGTCTGTCCACAAACGCTTCTTCTGATTTTCCTGCACTGACTGCACGTATCCTTTCTACAAACTCATCACAGCTATTTTGACTGTCCTTCTCCTGGCCTTTGCAATTTTCTGTCATTGCTGCAAGTATCTCTCCTATCTCATCAAACGCCCTGGATACTCTGCTTTGTCGTCTGACATCCGATATTTCAAGTTTTTTCTTCTCTTCCTGCAGAAATTGTCTCCAAATCAGCTTAAATCCTTCATCAATTTCATCTTTTCCCTTAATATATCCATTAAAAGGCGCTGTTATTGAATACCATCTTCCGTTCAGCTTCTCAACATATCTTTTTCTTTCTTTTACCGTTGTATTTTTTACAAGATACTTTTCATATATTTGATTTGTCGGGCTTATAAACTGCGTTTTTATCACAGCAGCCAAACGACGTAATATCAGATTTTTCGACCACCCCATATCAACAATATCCAAATGTCCTGTACTATTTATCCACTGAATAACAAATGATACACTCGCATAATTCATATCCCACTGACTGTTATTTATTTTCTCAAAATTCACTTTAAAGTACCTCGTGTTATATTGCTAATAACTTTTTTGTTTTTGCAGTTGTAAACTGAATAACCGGACCAGAAAACAGAATAGTGGCTATTGCACATATACCAAACTTTCCGCCTAATACAACACCGACAATCACCATCAAAACATCCAGTACCATCCGCACACCTTTCACCTGCCAGTGATTCTTCTCGGCAAGCGAAAAAGTTAGAGCCTCATACGAGCCCCGCCCCATAGACGCTGATGCATAAAATCCGGTACCGACAGCAAACAACATAACTCCTAATATCATAATGACTGCATTTAGCCATAAATGTGAACTATATACATGGGCATCTGCAAATAAATCTACACAAAAACTGTACACCAACTGATACAAGATTGTGCCGATATTCAGCTGTGAACGATCATAAAAAAATACAAAAACTATCATTATCAAAGCCACTATCAGAGAAGCCATACCAATACTTATATGAAATGTTTTTGACATGCCCTGCCATACGATTGCGAGGGTCGCCCCTCCAAATCCCGCATACAAGGCCAACGTGATGCCATATGCTGCAAGCATCGATCCCAGCACAATAATCATTATCTTTTTTATCCATTCCATTCTTCCCATTGCTATAACCTCTTTCTGTACGGATACTAAAACAAACGAAAACGATCTGCTCTTAACCAATCGCACTCATTATCTGCATAAAAAAAACTATAGACTTAACTGTTATGTTCAGAAACAGTAGAAATCTATAGCCTTCATTATTCGTTTGCCGAGACAAGCTCCGTATTCATTTAAATTTATCATACATACTTTCAGAGCCTTTGTCAATACTTTTTTGTATTGACAAAGGCTCTGTTTATTATCTTCAAGCACTGCGGTCTATTCGGCAGCTTCATCACCGAAAGGCGTTCTGTCATCCAGTGCATAGGCCTTCAGCTCTCTTGCATCCGCCAGATACTGATCTGCCTGGCTCTTATAATCAGCTTCAGAAGACGCAGACACAAGCACCGTCTCAGTGATCATCTCACCATCGTATTTATACTGCACAAGCTCATACTTATCATTCTGGTTGTTGAATGCCAAGAAGCCATACTTCGTTGACAAGTAGGCTGTATCAATGGCCATTGCACCAATGGTTGTCACTGCTCCCTGATTGCATGAATAAACACTCATGGCCTCTTTGCCGACAATCAGTTCCGGTGAACCGTTGCCTGTCACATCCATCAGATAATAAACAGCCTCCTGATCAGAAGTTCCATCCAGAAGAACTTTGTAATTCTTTTGAACCGTTTCATCCATCGCAGTCGTCTCCGTCTCACTGCTGACGACCTCCGCGACTTCGGATACAATATCTACCGGCTTTTCAGATGCTGCTTCCTGATTGCTGCCCCTGCCACATGCTGCAAGCAGCACCGTCAGGAGCAAAATCATACACACTGTACATGGTTTGTCCAACTTCATTCTCTTCATAATGACCCATTGATTAATACAGAAGAATAACGGCAAAGGCTTCCAGATTCTCTGTATCAGATGCATTTCTGATGCCATGTGTCTGTCCGCCCAGACAAACACAGGAATCCCCTTCATGAAGTGTCACCATTGTGCCGTTGTCATTGTATTCTGCATTTCCCTTTGCAATACAAATAATTTCTTCTTCACCTTCATGTGTATGCTCGCCGATAGAACATCCCGGCTTAAGCACCAGCTTCGCGATCATCTTAGCATTTCCGTTAAACTCCTCAGGTTCAAGATAACGGATAATCTCCACAGTTCCGTCTCCGCCTCGCATATGCTCATTGTATAACTTCACCATATCTTCTGCTCGTTTAATCATTGCTGTCTACCTCCTGTACATTTCCCGATCCATACTAAAAAATCGGATATTTTCGTCTCTTAGCATACCATCTGCAGGCAGTGAATGCAAGCCTTTCATCAACATGGTTTTCATTACTACATATTGCAATTTTTGATTGACCTTTTGCTATTTTATAGACTATACTATAAGGAGATAAATTTTCAACGAAAGGACTGAACCCGATCATGGAACAAGGCAACGATATCCCTTCCGTCATCGAAGAAGTTTTCAAACGCTATACCGATGGCAGTTATATCAAGGCGTCCATGCTGCCGGATCTTGATTTATATGTAGACCAGATTACAACATTCCTGACCCGGCATCTTGCCAAAACCATCCGTTTTGAAGATGACAAGATCATGACCAAGACCATGATCAACAACTACACGAAGAATCATCTGCTGCCGCCGCCGGACAAGAAGAAGTATTCCAGAGACCATATTCTTCTGATGATCTTTATTTACTATTTTAAGAATTTTCTGCCCATCAGCGATATCAAGACCATTCTGGGGCCTCTGACGGACAAGTATTTTCATAAGGATGCGGATCTGAATCTGGAGGCTATCTACACAACCCTCTTTTCCAAGGAGGATACTTTCGTTCAGGAAGTACTGGAGAATGTTATGAAGCAGTTCCACATGTCAGCAGACCTGTTTCCCGATGCTCCGAAGGCTGATCAGGCATCCCTCCGGGAATTTACATTTATCTGTATGCTGAGTCTGGACATTTATCTCAAGAAACAGCTCATTGAAGCCATTTTGGACAAAAAATAAAGGAATGCCTGTGCATTCCTTTATTTTATAACAATTTATTCTTCATTCAGGCGATCCAGGACCATATCATAACCATCGTTACCATAATTCAGTGAACGATTGACACGGCTGATCGTTGCAGTAGAAGCACCTGTCTTCTCTGCGATCTCAAGGTATGTCTTCTTCTCGCGAAGCATTCTGGCCACCTCGAATCGCTGTGATAATGACAGCAGCTCATTGATGGTACAGATATCTTCGAAGAATTCATAGCACTCTTCCACGCTCTTCAGACAAAGCATACCTTTGAATAACTGCTCAACTTCCGGCGTTTTAATTTTTTTATTCATGTCGTCACAAATCCCCTTCATTATAAATAATAATATGCCATTCGAACGTATGCCGTCCAGTACTGACTTCCTACTTAGCAAGCAGGCACTGTCCGACACACACAAACACATTTTATCATTTTAGAGGATTAAAGTCCATAGTTATTTATAAAAATATTATTAAATTTTAAAGATTTCCGCCTGATTCCATTTCCAATCTTCTGTCCGCGTTACAAGGATTTTTGTCCGTATGCCAACGATTCAGGCGATACTGCGACGGCGTACAGCCCTCCACCTTTTTGAAAACATAACAGAAATATTCCATTTTCTCAAATCCGCAATATCCTGCAATCTCCTGAACCTTCATCTCTGTTGTTGTCAGGAACAGCCGTGCATAATGCATGCGCACTTCATTGACAAACGTCATAGGGGGCGTACCAAAATGTTGTTTAAATGCTCTGGAAAAATAGCTGACGCTTGTCCCATAAAGTTGTGACAAACTGTTCAGATCCAATGGCTCTGCGTAATGTTCCTGAATATATTCATAAATTGTGTTCAGATCCAGACTCCGGTAATCCGTCCCTCTTATATCATGTATCGTCAAAAACAAAGACTGCAGCATAACGGATGCTCTGAAATACTCCCCGGCTTCCCAAGTCTGAATCATGCTGTCCAGTTCCGCCGCCAGGACGTTTCCGCTGACATTAAATCGTTCCCCATCCTGAATATGAAGATATTGGAGCATTCCCGGAACACCCTCGCCATCAAACTGTATGATCATGATCCAGCATTCATCCCCTTTCAATGCCTTGCCGATGGCCATCTTGCCTTTTTCAAAAAAAATGGCATCGCCCTTCCTGAGAATCATCTGCTGACCGCTTTCTTCAATGTGGATTTTACCACTGCGCACTATGACAATAATATAACAATCAAAAACAAGCCTTGTCTGCTGTTCATGGTTCTCAGTTTTACGCATAATGTTATCAATATATACACTTAATATCCTATAATTGTCAGTCTTGTCTGTCAATTTCGCATTTTTCATCTCTTTTTACACCTATACTAGTTCAAAATTTCTATAATATAATATATTTTTAGAGTTTCAATTTGTTTAGAAAAGTTTTATAATAATACCAGATTGTTTGTAAAGTAACAAAGAGCACAATTCAAATTAAAGGGAGGAGTTTTTTATGCTCAAGAAAATTTCTAATGGTTGTGTACATATCGTACAGAGATACTTGCCTGATCCATTTATCTTCTGTATCATATTAACAATCGTCGTATTCATCGCAGCAATTCCTGCTGCAGGCGCTACACCACTTCAGGTTGTAGGCTTCTGGGGCACGAGCATCTGGAGTCTGTTAGCATTCTCAATGCAGATGGCTCTCGTACTCGTACTTGGTACAGCTATGGCTACTGCACCTCCTGTCAAGAGACTCCTTGACAAGATTGCAGGCGTTGCTAAGACACCTTTCTCAGCTATCGTTCTTGTAACTGTAGTTGGTACTGTTGCATCATGGTTAAACTGGGGCTTCGGTCTGGTTGTTGGTGCTCTTCTTGCAAAATCTATTGCCAAGAAGGTTAAAGGCGTTGACTACCGTCTGTTGATCGCTTCTGCATACTCAGGCTTCGTTGTATGGCATGCTGGTCTGTCAGGTTCTATTCCTCTGACAATCACAGAAGTTACAGAAGCTGTTACAGCTGCTACAGGTGGTGCTCTGACAGAATCCATCGGTATGGACAGAACAGTTCTTTCTCCATGGAACTTAATTGCCTGCCTGATTATCCTGATTCTTATGCCTTTACTGAATGCTAAGATGCATCCGGCAGCAAATGAAGTTGTTACAGTTGATCCTAAGTTACTTGTTGAAGAAGAAGTCACAGTTAGAAAAGCTTCTACTCCAGCTGAAAAACTTGAAGATTGCAAACCATTATCATGGCTCGTTGTTATCATCGGTGTTGTTTACCTTGTTCAGTATTTCGCAGCAGCAGGCAATCCTCTGAATGCACTGAACCTGAACATCGTTAACCTGATCTTCCTTGTACTCGGTGTTTTACTGAATGGTACACCTCTGAACTACGTTAAGGCTGTTAATGACGCTGTTAAGGGCGCCGGCGGTATCGTTCTTCAGTTCCCATTCTACGCTGGTATCATGGGTATCATGACAGGTGCAGTTACAGAAGGCGGTCCTTCACTGGCCGGTGTTATCAGTAACTTCTTCGTTGCTATTTCCAATGACGTCACATTCCCTCTGTTCACATTCCTGAGCGCCGGTATCGTTAACTTCTTCGTACCATCAGGCGGCGGCCAGTGGGCAGTACAGGCTCCTATCGTATTACCTGCAACTATTAAAATGGGTCTTGACCCTGCAGTTTCCTGTATGGCTATTGCCTGGGGCGATGCTTGGACAAACCTTCTTCAGCCATTCTGGGCTCTGCCAGCTCTTGGTATCGCAGGTCTTGGCGCAAGAGATATCATGGGATTCTGTGTTGTTGACCTTATCTTATCAGGTATCATCGTTTGTGTAACATTCATTGTTGTCGGTTTGATCTAATCTGAACAGAATTTCATCAACAATTAAAAATTGATTTTTTAACAGTGTAGCTTTTAGCTGCACTGTTTTTTTATTCAGAGCCAGATATCATTGTATATCACTTATGTCCGACTCTGAACAACTACTCTGCCTTCATACGCTTATGAATTTCTTCTCTGATCCGCTTCTCCACTTCCAATGCAATCTCCGTTGTCTTCATACCGGCATATTCCTCATAATACATCGGTTTCATATAATGGATCTGCACAGTTACAGGCTCTGTGGTACTTCTGTCAAAGGGTGCATAACTGTCAAGCAATGCCACCGGAATAATCGGTGCTTTTGCCCTTGTGGCCGCCTTAAAGGCGCCCGCCTTAAAAGGAAGGGTTTCATTGCCATTCCGACTCCTCGTTCCCTCCGCAAAAATCAAAAAGTTCTCTCCTGCTTTCACCCGATTGGAAGCTTCCAGAATCACCTTCATGGACTGTTTCATATCACTTCTATCCATAGGAATATAGTGAAGTGCCTCTCTGATCTGCTTTAACAGAATAATATCCTTCACTTCCTGTTTAAACACCAGAGAAAAAGGCCGCTTCATCGTTTCAAGAAAAGCCAGCACATCAAACATTCCCTGATGATTCGGATAGAGAATATAACCGTCTTCTTCCGGCAGATTCTCCTCTCCGCTGCTGACAATGGCCACTCTTCCTGCTTTGTTGGCTTTGATGGCAATTTCCCGGATATAGTTATATTTTTCCTCTATGCTGTACCGCTGTTCCTCTGTATCCTTCGCAAAAGAACAAATACGCCAGAACCAGGCCGGCACATGTCCAAGAAGCTTCAGCACCATCAACAATATTCTTTTCATAAATAATACCTGTTCTTTCTTTTGAACTCCAAACAAGTGAAGCACACCTAACGTGTATTTCACTTATTATCTGATAATCAGCATTAATCAAATGACTGAGACAAAGCTGCATCAATGGCACTTTCTGTCTTTTGCAAATCCGCTTCTGACAAAGCATCATTGACAAAAAAAGCTTCATACTGAGACGGTGCAATATACATGCCATGCGCTTTCATCACTCTAAAATACTGTGTAAACTGTGCCAGATTTGATGTCCGGACATCATCAAAGCTCTTCACCGGTTTATCTGTAAAGAAAATGCTCATCAGTGAGCCGACTCTGTTGACCTGAGCCTTTACATGATATTTTTCCACAGCGGACTTAAAAGCATGCTCAATTCCTGCAGATTTTTCTTCCAGGCGCTCATACACAGCCCTATCTTCCATCAATAATTTCAACATCGCTGTTCCCGCTGCCACTGCCACCGGATTGCCAGAAAGGGTGCCGGCCTGATAAACCGGCCCTATCGGTGATACACAATCCATAATCTCTCTGAGGCCGCCGTAAACAGCCATCGGCATACCGCCGCCGACAATCTTACCGAAGGTAGTCATATCCGGTGTGACACCGTAATAGGACTGGGCACCGCCAAGAGCCAGACGAAAACCGGTAATAACTTCATCAAAAATCAGTACGGCGCCGTATTGCTTTGTGATATCACGCAACCCCTGAAGAAAGCCATCTTCCGGCGGTACAACACCCATATTGGCTGCCACTGGCTCCACGATCAATGCTGCGATATTGTCCCCGTACTGTTCAAACAGTTTTCTGACACTGTCCAGATCATTATATCTGGCGATCAGCGTTGTATCTGTGAAAGCCTTAGGCACACCGGCGCTGTCCGGTACATTCTCTGTCAGAAGCCCTGAACCGGCTTTCACTAGCAAGCCATCCGAATGGCCATGATAACAGCCTTCAAATTTCACAATATAATCCCTGCCTGTATAACCTCTTGCAGCACGGATGGCACTCATCACCGCCTCTGTACCCGAATTGACCATACGCATCATTTCCATGGAAGGGACTGCGGTTCGGATCAGCTCTGCCAGCTCTACTTCCCCATTAGTCGGTGCCCCAAAACTAGTGCCTTTGATGGCTGCAGCTGTCACCGCCTTCACCACCTCATCCTTGGCATGACCAAGAATCATCGGTCCCCATGAACCGACATAATCCACATACTGATGACCTTCCACATCATAGATATAAGCCCCTTTTGCCCTGAATATAAAGGGCGGCGTCATCCCAACTGCTCTATAGGCTCTCACAGGACTGTTGACACCTCCCGGCATCAGTTCACAGGCTTTTTCAAATATTTTCTGACTCCTCATTATCTCTGTCCCTCTTCTTCCCGCAGCCACTCTGCAATCTGCGGTGCATAATACGTAATAATCATCTTTGCCCCGGCACGTTTCATAGCGATCATGCTCTCCATCACTACGCGCTTTTCATCAATCCAGCCATTCATGGCTGCTGCTTTCATCATGGCATATTCACCGCTGACACTGTAGGTACATAACGGCAGATCAAAAGCTTCACTGACGGTTCGGACAATATCCAGATAAGCCAGTGCCGGTTTCACCATTATAATATCAGCACCTTCCTCCATGTCCAGTTCAGTCTCCAGAAGGGCCTCCCTGCGGTTTCTGAAATCCATCTGGTAACTTTTTCTGTCACCAAAGGCCGGTGCAGAATCTGCCGCCTCTCTGAATGGGCCGTAAAAAGCAGACGCATACTTGACACTGTAGGCCATGATCAATGTATGTGCATAACCGGCCGCATCCAGTGTATGACGCATATGACCGATTCTGCCATCCATCATATCCGAAGGTGCCACAATATCTGCACCTGCTGCGGCACAGCTGACAGCCGCCTTTGACAAAAGTTCCAGGGTCTCGTCATTCAATACTTCCCCGTCTTTAATGACGCCGCAGTGACCATGGTCAGTGTATTCGCAAAGGCAGATATCCGCAATACAGATCATCTCCGGATAAAGTTTCTTTGTCATTCTCAAGGCACGCTGTACAATTCCATCCGGGTCGTAAGCACCGCTTCCGCAGGCATCCTTATGATCCGGCACCCCGAAAAAGATAACGGCACGCACACCTTTCTCCCACACTTCTTTCAAATGAATAGCCAGTCTGTCCAGAGAATAATGGTAAATTCCCGGCATAGATTCAATCGGTGACTGTACATTCTCGCCCTCTGTCACAAAAACAGGATAGATCAGATCATCACATCTGACATCTACATCATGCACCAGATTACGAATCTGTGCGGTTCTTCTTAAACGTCTTGGTCTTCTGGTTAAATTCATCTTTTAATCACCTCATTTTATTTCACTATCCGATACCTATCAAGCACCGAACACGCAACTGCATTCCCGCGGCTTGCTAAAGTCTGCTTATTGCTTACTGAGCCAGTATAGCACAAAGTGCTTCTGTCAATCCTTCCAAATCGTATTGTTCTGCTACTTTATCTATATGAAGCCCCGCTTTTTTGGCAGCTTGCGCTGTCACCGGTCCGATACAGATTGTCTTTGCCACCAAGTCATGTCTCTCTGTCATTTGTACAAAGGCACTGACCGCTGATGCACTACAGAAAGTTACCGCATCCACATCTTCCAACATTTCCCTTAAAAGTTCCCGCTTTTTCCACATGATCTCTGTGCGGTACGTCGGAATGTCCACCACACGGTACTGTTTTTCCCGCAGCCTCTTTGTCAGAACATCTGAAGCCTCTTCGGCCCTAAACAGACAGATGGCTTCATCCGGTTCAGCATGCGCACACAGGGCTTTTGCCAGTGATTCACTACATGACTGTTCCGGCACCAGATCCGCATAACAGCCCCAATTCTCCAGTTCTTTGCGGGTTCCGGCACCCATGACCGCAATCCTGCTGTCTCCAAGACGTCTGATATCCACCTGCTCCTTTTTCATCTGCTCAAAGAAGAATCGTACTCCGTTTCTGCTGGTAAATACAAGCCAGCGTTTTCCCGGAGAGGTCAGAACCGCCTTTATACTGCTCATCTCCTGCCTCTTGACACCGATCAGGCTCATCACCACCGGTTCTCCGCCAAGCCGTCTGATGTACTCTGCCAGCGGTCGTGCAATGATTTCTGTGGCTGTTACAAGGATTTTCCTGCCTGAAAGAGGCCCTGGCTGCTGCCAGTCAACCGCTCCCTTCAGATTGACCACATCCCCCACAACCAGGATCGCCGGAGGCTGAATGTCCGCTTTTTCTGATATCGCAGCAATTCTGCCGAGTTCCCCCGTTACACAGCGCTGTCTGGCTGTTGTTCCCGATGCAATCACCGCCGCCGGGGTATGGGCATCTTTGCCATTGGCTATCAACCGCTCACTAATCTGGTGCAGTTTTGAAAGCCCCATAAGAAAAACAAGAGTGCCTTCCTCTCTGGCCAAAATCTCATAATCCAGCGAACTATTTTCTTTTGTCGGATCCTCATGACCGGTGATCACATGAAAAGACGAAGCTTTTCCCCGATGGGTGATCGGAATACCTGCATAGGCCGGTGCACTGTAGACCGATGACACTCCGGGAATCACTTCATAGTCAATGCCTGCTGCCGTCAGTGCCAGTGCTTCTTCACCGCCCCGGCCAAATATAAACGGATCCCCGCCCTTCAATCTGGCAACAACATGACCTGCCATCGCTTTTTCGATCAGCAGCTGTTCAATTTCTGACTGTTTCATCCTGTGATTTCCTGCGAACTTGCCTGCATCGATCCACTCAGCTGCATCCTTCGTCTCATTTAAAAGAGATGCCGACGCCAGATGGTCATAGACAACCACATCGGCTTCTTTCAGTGCTTCTATACCTTTCATAGTGATCAGCCCTGTATCCCCCGGTCCGGCTCCAATCAGATAGACCTTGCCGCTCTGAAGCTTTTGGGCTGCCCGACATCCCAGATCAACCGCCATTTGCCGGTCTTTCATCCTGTCGCCGTATCGTGTCCCTGATACAGATATTTCCTTCATATGTGCTCCGTCTGCTGCATACCGTGCCTTCACCGTCATCTTCTCTTCATCCACAGCCGTATCTACAGCTGCTGCCTCATTGCAGCCGCCGCCAATGGCTTTCAGGAAGGCTCGCTCTGCCAGAAACATCTGCCATGTCTGTTCATCATGAATGGCCTGCATGCAGTCCTCGCAGTCATGCTGCCTTGTTTCAACAGCAATAATACCTTGCCCCGCTGCCGGAAAGAATTGTTCCTTAGGAAGAATTTCATAAAAGAATGTCTGTCCTTCCGCCTCAAAACAACCTGTCTCATCACAGGCATCCGACAGGTATCCCAGCCGTTTTAAACCGGCTGCAGCCAGAATAATCCCATCAAACAGCTCCTCTGACAGCTTTTTCAGCCTGGTGGGCACATTGCCCCGGATGTCTCTGATCTCTACGCCGTTACACATTTGACGGATCTGAAGTGCCCGTCTGAGACTGCCGGTTCCCACAATCACTTTTCCCCGACATGCCTCAATTTCAGAAAATTCCTTTCGGAGACTGACCCATACATCACGGCTGTCACCTCTTTGAAGGACAGCCCCCACTGTCAGTCCTTCCGGTAATTCAACAGGCAGATCCTTGGCGCTGTGCACCGCCAGATCGATTCTTCCTTCCAACATCGCTGTCTCCAGCTCTTTTGTAAAAGCGCCCTTGCTGCCGAAAGCTGACAGGGATTTATCCAGATGCAGATCACCCTTTGTCTCAAATCCGGCAATCTCTATCTCTATGGATGGAAAAACCTTCTTAATGGCCTCCGCCGCCATTTCCGTCTGCACCATGGCCAGACGGCTCTTCCTCGTTCCGATTTTCATATTGGTCCTTGCCCTCCTCTCTGATTTTCTCTTCTTTTGCAATCCACTGTCTCAGATATTTTTTTCTGTCTGACTGACCGAGCCCGGACATTTTCAACTCTCTGCGCTTCTGGCGAAGCTCTATTTCCAGTTCACCGTACCATTCCGGTATCAATGCTTCGATTTTCTCCCGCAAATATCTGGTCAGTGCAGGCACACCGCCGGATGTACTGATACCAATGACCACATTGCCCCGTCTGACCACCGATGGAAACACACAATCCGAGACCTCCCCCGGATTGGCACAATCCACCAGTATATGCCGCATCTGGCAATAATCCGCTGCCATCTTATTCAATGCCTTATCATCAGAGGCACAGATTACCAGAAATGCTTCGGCCAGATAGTCCAGATTGTGTTCTGTCAGATTTTCATTTGTCCAGACTATATATTTCTTATCTGCCAGAAGTTTTAACTCATCCGTGATCTTTGATGAAATCATCCGTATATCTGCACCATATTCTATCAAAATACGGATTTTCCGAAGCGCCACCGAACCGCCGCCGATAACGATAACATTTCGCCCCTCCATGTTAATAAACAACGGAAAATCAGCCATTTTCCCGCGCCTCCTCAGATTGTCTCAACACTTCAAAAAACATCTCAAGCTGCTCCGTATCTGCCGCCTCTCTGGCTCGATAAAAGAACTTGTTCAGCCCTTTCTCCGGATTCGCCGCCATATCTGCCAGAAGATGCTCCCTGAAGGTATCCATCAGCGGTCTGTTCTGTTGAAACAAAGCCCAACGCCTGAAATCATCAATATCCTCCTCCAACATCTCCCGGGCCCTGTCAGCCGCTTCAAAACGCAGATGCTGATTCTTCTCAGACAGACTTGTCAGCTCATCCAGATGACAAAGGCTGTTCTCCTCGTCTTCAATGCCCGCCTCAATATCCATAGGAACTGCCATGTCAATGAGGATTCTTCTGCGCTTTTGAATAACGCCAGACTGCCATCCCTCTTTCGTCAATGTGTAATGCGGACTGGCTGTGGCACTGATAATCACATCCATCTCGTTGGCCAGTCGATAACGGTCTGCATAGGCAATCTGCACATATTCTTCTGTCTGCTGATGTCTCGTTCCATGGCCATCCGACAGAGTATCCGTTCCCAGAACCGCTTTTTCTCCCGATTTCAGCTGTCTGGAAGCAGCATATAGCTGTACATGATGATCCGCAGCAATATTTTTCATCATAATCTGTCCGATTTTACCAGTGGCACCAATAACCAGTATCTTTCTATTCTCCAGGCTTCCAAAATACATTTCCGCCGCTTTCACCGCCAATGTAGCCGTTGAAACAGAAATGCCTGAAAGCTTCGTCTCTGTCTTGACTTTCTTGGCCGCTGTCACTGCCATCCGAAAAAGGCTGTTGCACCATGTTCCGCTGAAACCATCCTCCATAGCTGTCCTGTGGGCTTCTTTCACCTGACCGAGGATCTGATCCTCACCCAAAACCATTGAATCCAGCCCCGCCGCCACATAAAACAAATGGCGCACCGCCTGTGTTCCCTGATAAAACCGCAAATGCTCCGACACCTCGCCTGCATCACCGATTCCGGCCATATCAAGCATGATCCGCTGCATTGCAGCCATCACGCTGCGCACAGAAATATTTTCTTCGCTGACGGTATACAACTCTGTCCGGTTGCAGGTTGAGAGCAGTACACATTCCCGAATTTCCTTCTGCGTACAGATACGCGTCATCAGTTCTTTTTTATTTTCATCTGTAAACGCAAACAGAGCCCGTATCTGTACAGGCGCTGTTTTGTGGCTAATGCCTATTAATTGTATATTCATTAATTTATCTCTCTGTAACAAAGCTGCCCGGCATGCCGCAAATAAAAATAATTCGCTGCCTGTTATACCAGTATCTGCACTTCGTACAGAGAATGCCTCCAGTTATAAAAATCTTTGTGCTTTAAAACAGCCAGGATGATCCTTGGACGCATGTCCTTTTCCGTAAAATACCGTGAAAGGGCGCGAATCCACTTATCCTCCCTGAAAATGGCCGTAGTCATACAGATATAATTGCCCTTCGGCAGGATAGACTGGTTCTTCTCAGCAGAAACACAATCTCCGCCTGAGATAAAGCTGCCTTCAATGGCCAGCTTTTTTCCCTCCATAAATGCAGTTTCTTCCAATAAGTAACCGCGCATTTTCTGAAAATCTGCCATTTCCTCAGTCATCAGCACACCTGTCTGCCGATAGAAATCCTCTACATCACATGGCTTCGCCGTTTCTGTCATCCAAACTCTTCGAGAATCCATCTGCTTCTGATGGATCCTGTAGCTCTCGTGCCCCGCCTCCGGTGCCGGGTTCTGGCTCGTCAACCACTCCATCATAGACATTCGTTCTTTCAGACGCTTCATTTGCTTTTGCGTCTGTTCCATTCGCTCCGACATCAGCAACCGTCGTTCTTCCTCCGAAGCAGCCTCCATCACAACCGTGATCTCCGCCAGGGAAAATCCCGCCTTCTTGAGATATCCGACGGTTTTGAGTCTCTGGATATCATCAAAATCATAATAGCGGTACCCCGTCTGTCTATCGATCCTGACAGGACAGACAACCTTCATATCGGCATAATAACGCAGTGCCGATACTGAAAGCCCCGTCATCTCATGAACGTCACCAATTGAATAAAGCCGGGTCATCACATCAACCTCTGTATCTTAAAACAACCACGTACTGCGTTTTTTTGCCGGAAAGTGCCCACTCTTTCTCTTCTTTGAGATATCCCGACTTTGCTGCCAGAGATAAAAGCCATTCTTTCTCCGTTGTGACAACGATAACATATCCCCCCGGTGTCATCCATGTGTTCAGCTTTCTGACAAAGTTCTTATATAATGTAAAGAGAACATCCGGCGTCATCTTGTCACTTCCCGCCGGCAGTTCTGTCAATACCTCATCAAAAGTATAACTATGGGAAAACTCCGCAAAATCCTTGTTAATAAAGTAAGACGGTACATTCGCCAGACTTGCATTTTCTCTGGCTCCGTCAATCGCCTCTCCGAAAATATCCACACCATAGAGATGTGCAGCCTTCCTCTTACGATACCGCTCGATCAAAAGCGTCGCCGTACCACAGAATGGATCCAACACATCCGCATCATCCGCCAGATATTCAGAGGCAATTGAAACAACTTCCGCTGCTTTCACCGGGTGCATCGATGTGGCAATAGCATTGCGGCGATAGCTGAACCGACTGTCTGCTATCGTATGTAAAATCAAATAAACACTGTACTGTCCCTGCTTATTCTCTGTGATCCGCAGCTCACATTCATAATTGGACGCGGAATTCTGCAGATGATGTCCGGACAAGCGTTCCAGTTCTGCCCCCAGACGCTTCACATACTGACTCTTTTCATTCAAAACCAGCTTCGTCCGCAGATCAATTCTGAAATAAAAGGGTCCGTCACCTTCATGGCGCTTCTTCAGATAGTCCGTCAGTCCGGCATCATGAATTGCCGCCGCAACAGCCTGATAGTCTGTTGCCTTCAACGGATTGGCACAGAAGCGGAACATAAAGCCCTTCACTGTACGGATACCGAAAAGTTCTCCCGGACGTTCTGCCAGAATACGCACACCGCCTCTCATTGCCTTGGCCGCATCTCTCACATTTCTCGGCATCACATCAATGGTCAGCTGCTCCATCCCGGGACTGGTCAGCAAAATCATCTCTGAAGGCACCGAATAGCCTGTAAATGTATGCTTCATCGGCTTCTCCACAATCAACAGCATATCCCTTAAAAGCTTCAATTCCTCATTCAGATGCTTCTGATTCTCCGGCGTCATCTCCATCTGCATCAGTTCTTCCATCCGCTCCCTGAAAGCGTTTAAATACGTCCTGTAATCCAACTGACTCATGGCTGTCAGATAAGCACTCTTTACAAAAAGCTTCTCCTCGCATTCATAAGCATAAAACAGGGCATCCAATGCATCCTGACATCCCATCTCGCCAAGAATCAATGCCGCATTCTTCCTGACTTTGGCATCTTCATGCTTCAAAAGCTTCAGCATCAGAGACAGGCATCTCTGGCGATCACGCTGCCAGGCTGCACTGCCGGGTTCTGTTTTTAAAAGTTTGCGCAGCTCGATCAGATTCTTACGCACATCCTCATCACGTTCTATTTTATCAAGATAATTTCTAAACATTTAATCCTCTCTTTTTCATCTTAAAATATCGCTTAAATTCCTCTTATCATCATATATGGAGTTTCAAAAAAAGTCAATACAGAATGGATGCACCCCTGCGCTGCACAAATGTTTTCGCCCATCTCAGCGAATCTGCCTGTGCATCATTACAAAAAGGGCTATCCAACCGGATAGCCCTCTCTGATAATCGCTCTAAACAACTGCTTATTCTAACATTTAAAATAAAAAATACAAACTTCGTAATCAATATAATATATCTTAGAAAAGGCACACTGCATGAAGGATTATAACTTAACGACATTCACTGCCTGTGGTCCCTTCTGGCCTTCGATGACTTCGAATTCTACTTCCTGACCTTCTTCCAGTGACTTAAAGCCATTGGACTGGATGCCTGAATAATGTACGAATACATCATTGCCCTGCTCATCGGAAATAAAACCGAATCCCTTCTGATTGTTGAACCACTTTACTGTACCTTTGTTCATTCCAAAGTCCTCCAAAAATTAAAAATGGGTCTTACTGCAGGTTATTCTTGCAGCATGTTCAGCATACCATACTTAACCTCAAAAGTCAAAGGATTTCCTATATTCTTGAATACCAAAAGGCTTAAAAATATCGCAGAAATGCCCTTTTTTTGCCATTTTCTTCAATGGTCCGACACATTCCCAAAACAGCATTCCGGTCGGTCTACTCACAATATGCAACCACCGTATAGACACTGTTTTCATACTTGACTTCCTTGACTGTGGCATGCAGGCTTGTCAGTCTCCGAAGTGCCGGAATATTGTCGCTCATGGCCAGTGCCGGTTCAATTGTATAATAATACATGGTGCCTGCCAGAGTGTTCAGCTTGGATTCGCTCATCTCCACTTCATCACCGGCCTTCAGAAGATCCGGTCTTTCCATTCGAAATGAAACTTCCTGTTTCAACTTATTCACCAGCCTTAAAAGATGCGTAGCGCTTCAAAACGCCGAGAATCAGATCAACAGACAGATCCATGCCCTCTGCTGTAATATGCTCATAAGGACCATGATAAGCATAACCACCTGTACCGATATCCGGACAAGGCAGTCCCCTGAAACTGAGCTGTGCACCGTCTGTACCGCCTCTGACAGGCACGATCAGCGGTTTCAGGCCAATTTCCTCAGCAGCTGCTTTCGCATTCTCGATCAGATGGAAATGCGGCAGAATCTTCTCGGACATATTGCGGTACTGCTCTGTAATGGTCAGTTCCACAGTGCCTTCACCATAACGGCCATTTAAGACAGTCTGGATATGCTGCAGTTCTTTTTTGCGCAGTTCAAAGGCCGCCAGATCATGATCTCTGACAATATACTGCATCTCGGCCTTTTCTACATTACCGCTCATATCTGTCAGATGATAGAAGCCTTCATAGTCTTCCGTATGTTCCGGTCTGTCCGCTGCCGGCAGCATCTGATGCAGCTCCCATGCCACGTTCAGTGCATTGATCATCGTATCTTTGGCACTTCCTGGATGGACATTGAAACCGTTGATCACAAATTTTGCTGCACAGGCATTGAAATTCTCATAGGTGATTTCGCCTTCTTCGCCGCCGTCGATGGTATAGGCATAATCCGCACCAAAAGCATCCAGATCAAGGGCTGAGGCACCGCTTCCCACTTCTTCATCCGGTGTAAAAGCAATACAGATCTTGCCATGCGGAATGTTTTCTTTGATCAGATGTTCAACAACTGTCATGATCTCCGCAATACCGGCTTTGTCATCCGCACCAAGCACTGTTGTACCATCTGTTACAATCAGTGTTCTGCCCTTTAAAGACGGCAGATGTGGAAATTGTGCCGGGCTCAGTGTTCTTCCGCTGTCTCCCAGTACGACGTCCCCACCGTCATAATTCTCAATAATTCTCGGCTTCACATGCTCACCACAGAAATCCGGCACTGTATCCAGATGGGCAATCAGACCGATGGCCGGCGCATCCTCATATCCCAGTGTTGCCGGCAGTGTGCCGTACACACAGCATAAATCACTCACACGTGCATCTTCAATGCCAAGTGCCTTCATTTCAGGAACCAGCATGTTCGCCAGATCAAACTGACGCTGGGTGGTTGGTGTTGTCTCACTGAATTCATCACTGGCTGTGTGGACAACGACATAATTTAATAAACGTTCATAAGCTCTCATTCTCTATTTCCCCGCTTCCTTTTTATTTCACGCAGTAAACGTAATTCTCTTTTCTAGGCATGGCTTTTGGCTCTTCTCCATCTGTATATCCCAGCACACAGTGGCCAATACCTTCATAATCGCCTTCAATACCAAGTGACTTTAAGAAGGCCTTGCCTTCTGCGGATTCAAATTCCTCTTTGGCTCTGTGAATCCAGCAGCTGCCAATGCCTTCTGCATGAGCAGCAAGCATGAGATTGCCCATCACCAGACTGCCGTCATAAACATAGGTTGGTCTTGCTTTATCTGCCAGAACAATCAGCACAACCGGTGCACCATAAAATGGATCAGAATCCACACCCATGATCTCTGCATTCATCTTCGAAAACTTGTCACGGATTTCTTTATTCGTCACCGCAATAATGATGGGTGACTGCTTGCCCATACCCGTTGCTGCATAGGTGCCCGCTTCGATAATCCGATTGAGCACATCCTCCGGAATCATATCCGGTTTGTATTTTCTGATACTTCTTCTTGTCTTCATATTATTAATAACTTCGCTCATTTGATAGAACCTCCATGATAATTCAAGATTTACCCGCGCATTTTCATATGAAACCCAGGTCTGCTCCGCAGACATAGTGTTCATCCAAATCTCCGGGCCGCTGTTATTAAGTATACACCAAAAAACAAAAAAAAGCGATACCGTTCAAATGAACGATACCGCTTTTATGCTGTCTACATAGATTCTATGTAGTGATGATTCATAATTAGTTAAGAATACCGATAAATACTGAAGAGAATACTAATGCAACGATTGTCATCAGTTTGATCAGGATGTTGATAGCAGGGCCTGATGTATCCTTGAATGGGTCGCCGACTGTATCACCAACAACTGCAGCTTTATGAGCTTCAGAACCCTTGCCGCCGTGATTGCCGTTCTCAATGTATTTCTTAGCATTATCCCAAGCACCACCTGCGTTGGACATGAAGATCGCCATCATAACACCTGTTACAAGGGAACCTGCAAGCATACCGCCTACAGCTTCTGTACCAAGAAGGAAACCAATGATGATTGGAGCAACAACTGCCATAACGCCAGGAATAATCATTTCACGAAGAGCAGCCTTTGTAGAAATATCTACACACTTTGTATAATCAGGTTTGCTCTTACCTTCCATGATACCAGGAATCTCTCTGAACTGTCTACGAACTTCCTCGATCATAGAATATGCAGCCTTAGATACAGATTCCATTGTGAAAGCTGAGAAAAGGAATGGCAGCATACCACCGATCAGAAGACCGATAATTGTTGTATAAGAAAGAATGTTGATTGCTGAAAGGTTAACCTGCTGAGCGTAGGACATGAAAAGTGCCATAGCTGTCAGTGCAGCAGAACCGATAGCGAAACCTTTACCCATAGCAGCTGTTGTGTTACCTACAGCATCAAGGGAGTCTGTGATTTCACGAACGGACTCATCAAGGTAAGACATTTCTGCGATACCACCGGCATTATCAGCGATAGGACCATAAGCATCAACAGCAACTGTGATACCTGTTGTAGAAAGCATACCTACAGCTGCAAGTGCGATACCGTAAAGGCCGCAGCACTTGTAAGCAACAAAGATACCTACACAAATCAGTACAAGCGGAATAGCTGTGGACTGCATACCTACAGCAAGACCGGAAATAATTGTTGTAGCAGCACCAGTTTCAGACTGTTCAGCAATCTTCTTAACTGAGCCGTAATCACCGGATGTATAAACCTCTGTGATAATACCGATGATCAGACCAACGATCAGACCAGCGATGATAGCAACAGCAGGCATGATAGAACCAAGATAATATACAGACAATGCAATGGCACCGATAACAACAATGGCATCAGCTGTATATTCACCTCTGTTGAGGGCTTTCTGTGGGTTACCGCCTTCTTTGCCCTGTACCATGAATGTACCGATAACAGAAGCAACGATACCCAGAGCAGATAAGATTGCAGGGAAGATTGCAGCTTTCGCTGTATCCAGTGTGATCGCACCGAAAGAACCTGCAAGACCAAGAGTGATAGCAGAAATAAGAGAACCTGCATAAGACTCGAAAAGGTCAGCACCCATACCGGCAACGTCACCTACGTTATCACCTACGTTATCGGCGATTGTAGCAGGATTACGAGGGTCATCCTCAGGGATACCAGCTTCTACCTTACCTACAAGGTCAGCACCAACGTCAGCAGCTTTTGTATAAATACCACCACCAACACGGGCAAAAAGAGCGATAGAAGATGCACCAAGGGAGAAACCGAAAAGAACATCTGCATCACCTGTGATTACATACAGACCAGCTACACCAAGAAGACCAAGGCCTGCAACACACATACCCATAACGGCACCACCAGAGAATGCAACATTAAGTGCTTTGTTCATACCACTTGTTCTTGCTGCATTGGCTGTTCTGACATTCGCCTTAGTAGCTACTGTCATACCACAATAACCAGCAATGATAGAAAGAACAGCACCGCAAAGGAAGCAAACTGCTGTAAGTGGATTTCTTAAGAAGCAAAGAACAACGAAGAGCACTACGATAAAGATTGCAAGAATTCTGTATTCAGCAAAAAGGAATGCTCTTGCACCTTCTGCGATAGCAGAAGCGATTTCTTTCATACGGTCTGTACCGGCATCTACAGAATTAACTCTCTTTGTCAAAACAAAGGCGAATACCAGACCGATGAGTGCGCAGATAACTGCGACATACATGAGATTCATAATTAAACTCCTTTCTCTTTCTTAAACATTTAATTTTGAGCATAAATTATGCAGATGTAATCATACAATCTGCATACTAGTCATGCCTTAAATATTATCCGATTTTTTTTGGAAAGTCAACCGTTACCATTAAATTATTATAAAAAAGTATTAAAAATTTGCAAATATCGTTGCTTTTTTAACATGGAAATATCAAGATTCGTTTTATTTTAATTCCAGACGCATGTCAATCAATTCCTGATATTCCCCTGTTCTCAGACGAAAAGCCTTCGGATTTCTTCCATATTCAATGAATCCTGCTCTCCTGTACATTTCAACTGCCCTCTCATTCTCAGCAACAACTTCCAGTTCCAGCTGAAGATACCCAGCTTCTCTGGCACACTCAATGCATGCCTCCATCAGATACTTTCCGATGCCGAGTCCCCAGAACTCCTTTGTAATGGCAATGCCAAAAACCGCACGATGCTTGATTTTATCCCGCATTCCCAAAGCATCAATCCCTGCAGTCCCAGCAACAACACCATCCACAATCGCAATAATCTCAACGTTATTCGCACTATCTGTTTTCCTCTGCAGAAAATCTGCTTCCTGAGAAGCCGTAAAACAATTCTCATCCGAATAAGTCAGCAGATAATCCGTCTCCTCATGAGTCCGATTAAAAACATCCAGAACTGCCTTACCATCACTGGTAACGCCATTTCTCAAAAGGCAGTTTCTGCCATCCTTTAATGTAACTGTTTTTTCAAAAGTCATGCCTATACTCCTATCTTCTCTCCAACTTCCTCAAAATATCTGTACTATCAACTATTCTACCATACCTCTTATCCAAAAGCCATCCCTGTCCACATATATAAAAATATGCCATCATTAAATAAAAACAGCCCTACACCTCAAAATAAATCATACGAACCATTTGATTTTAGTCAAAACTTTTTTGTCGGCCAATAAAACAGGCGTGCATCAAAAAACAACAAAATGGAACCTAAACGGGCACATTCATGTACAGGCAACGCGAGTATGCCTGTACATGAATGTGCCCGTTTAGGGTTCCTCTATTATGCATCTGATTGCACGCCGTCAATCTTTCGTCAATCTGCGTATCGACTAATCAAGGTTTGTATACCCCATCAGATTAATGTCCACACATTTTGCAGCCTCTCTACCTTCTCTGATCGCCCATACAACCAGTGACTGTCCTCTATGCATATCTCCGGCCACATAGACTTTCTCTTCGCTTGTATGATAATGGCCCGGTTCTGTTTTGACATTGGTTCTGCCGTCCACCTCTACACCAAAAGCATCTGTGACATAACTCTGACTGCCAAGGAAACCTGCTGCAATAAGCACCAGATCGACTGGAATAATCTCATTGCTGCCTTCGATTTCATGCATCACCATACGTCCTGACTCAGGTTCTTTCTGCCATGACAGTTTCACTAATTCTGCAGCACAGACTTCACCATTATCATTGGCGATAAAGGATTTCACCGTTGTCTCATAAATTCGAGGATCATGACCATATAATGCAATGGCTTCCTCCTGGCCGTAATCTGTCTTGCAGATTTTCGGCCATTCCGGCCATGGATTGCTCTCTGCACGCTGATCCGGCGCTTTCGGCATCATTTCCAGCTGAATGACATTCTGAGCCCCCAGACGGATAGATGTGCCCACACAGTCATTGCCTGTATCACCGCCGCCGATAACAAGCACATTTTTACCTTTGGCAGAAATGAAATTGCCGTCCTCAAAATTTGAATCCAAAAGACTCTTTGTTGTCTTCTTCAGGAAGTCAACGGCAAAATAGATACCTTTTGCTTCACGACCCGGCACATTGATATCTCTCGGATTCGATGCACCACAGGCCAGGATCACGCTGTCATATTCTTTGAGCAGTCTGGAAGCCTTATAATTATTGCCGATATCCGCACCTGTTACGAATTCAATGCCTTCTTCTTTCATAATATTAATACGGCGTTCGATGACCGCTTTGTCCAGTTTCATATTCGGAATACCGTACATCAAAAGTCCGCCCACACGGTCACTTCTCTCGAAAACTGTCACCTGATGGCCACGTTTGTTCAGCTGATCTGCGGCTGCCAGTCCGGAAGGGCCGGAACCCACAACTGCGATTCGCTTGCCGGTTCTTACCTTCGGTGGATCTGCTTTCATCAAGCCATGTTCATAACCGTATTCAATAATACCATGTTCATTTTCCTTAACAGAAACCGGGGCTCCGTTTAAATTGCAAGTACACGCTGCCTCGCACAAAGCCGGGCAGACACGTGATGTGAATTCAGGAAAGCTGTTTGTCTTCATCAGACGACGCCATGCCTGTTCCCAGTTGCCGTTATAAATCAGATCATTCCATTCCGGTACAAGGTTATTCAGCGGACAGCCCGATACCATACCGCCGATCATCATACCAGACTGACAAAACGGTACACCGCAGTCCATACATCTTGCGCCCTGCTTCTGCTGCATTTCACTGCTCAGAGGGATATGGAATTCGTTAAAATTCTGAATACGTTCCTCAGGTGAAATGACACCCCCTGTTTCTCTCTCATATTCTAAAAATCCGGTTGGTTTTCCCATTGTTATCCCCTCCTATCCTCTCTTGCTTGCGTAAAATGCTTCAATCTGTGCCTGGTCAAATGTCAGACCTTTTTCTTCCATATGGACAATGGCTGTCTGCATATGACTGTAATCATGCGGTATGATCTTCTTGAACTTCGGCAGATATTCAGAGAAGTTGTCAAGAATCTCTTTGCCAATGGCAGAGCCTGTATTATCCACATGCGCCTGGATCATATCTCTCAGCTCCATAACATCATATTTGGATGTCACCGTATCAATGGAAACTAATTCTTTATTGACACGTTTATATAAATCTCTGTTTTCATCCAGAACATAGGCAATACCGCCGCTCATACCGGCTGCAAAATTCTTGCCTGTGCGTCCGAGAACAACCACACGGCCGCCTGTCATATATTCACAACCATGATCGCCGACGCCTTCAACAACTGCTGTTGCACCTGAATTACGAACGCAGAAACGTTCACCTGCCACACCGCTGATATAAGCCTTGCCGCTTGTGGCACCGTAAAGGGCAACATTACCGACGATGATATTTTCATTGGACTCAAACTTAATATTCTTTGGTGGATAAAGCACCAGTTTGCCCCCTGAAAGACCTTTGCCGAAATAATCATTGCTGTCGCCGCACAGTTCCAGTGTCAGTCCCTTAGGAATGAAGGCACCAAAGCTCTGTCCGCCGCTGCCGTTGCACTTCACCGTGTACTGATCTTCCGGCAATGTATCGCCATACTTCTTGGTGATCTCGGACCCGAAAATTGTACCCAGTGTACGATCTGTATTGCGTACATTAATCTCAATCTTCTTTTTCTTCTTGCCTGCCAGTGCAGACTTGAATTCTTTCAGGAAGACTTTCTCATCAATGGTCTTCTGAAGGCCAAAATCATAGACATCCTCCGGCATAAACAGATGTTTTTCTTCATGCAGATACGGATTCTCAACAATGGCTGAAAGATCCAGTTTACCATAAATCTGAGGATCCACATCGTCTCTGACTTTGATCAGATCAGAACGTCCCACTAATTCATCCAGGTTATGCACACCCAGTTTTGCCATGATCTCACGCAGTTCCTGGGCAACAAATTTCATAAAGTTGACCACATATTCCGGTTTACCCCTGAAACGTTTGCGCAGTTCAGGGTTCTGTGTAGCAATACCCACCGGACATGTATCCAGATTACATACACGCATCATGACGCATCCCATTGTCACAAGGGGCGCTGTAGCAAAACCAAATTCCTCTGCACCAAGGATCGCTGCCATTGCTACATCACGGCCTGTCATCAGCTTACCATCCGTTTCAAGACGGACTCTTGAACGAAGACCGTTCATGATCAGTGTCTGATGTGTTTCTGCCAGGCCAATCTCCCAAGGAAGACCTGCATTGTGGATAGATGTTCGAGGTGCTGCACCTGTGCCGCCGTCATAACCGGAGATCAGGATAACCTGTGCACCTGCTTTGGCAACACCGGCTGCAACAGTACCAACACCAGCCTCAGATACCAGTTTGACAGAAATTCTTGCCGAACGATTCGCATTCTTTAAATCGTAGATCAGCTGTGCCAGATCCTCGATGGAATAAATATCATGATGCGGCGGTGGTGAGATCAATGCCACACCCGGTGTGGAAAGTCTTGTCTTTGCAATCCACGGATAAACTTTTCCGCCCGGAAGATGACCGCCTTCACCCGGTTTTGCACCCTGAGCCATTTTAATCTGGATCTCGTTGGCACTGACAAGATATCTGGAAGTCACACCAAAACGACCCGAAGCTACCTGTTTGATAGCAGAACACCGGTTAAGTCCATCCGGTCCGATGGTAAGACGTTCAAGACTCTCACCACCTTCACCGGAATTGGATTTGCCGTGGATCATGTTCATGGCAATAGCCAGTGTCTCATGAGCTTCCTGAGAAATGGAGCCATAGGACATGGCACCTGTCTTGAAGCGCTTCACAATTTCATCCACACTCTCTACTTCTTCAATCGGAATACCGCCTTCTTCATCAAACTTGAACTCCAGAAGACCTCTCAGGTTCATCAGACGTGTTTCTTCATTAATATTGTGAGAATACTCTTTAAACAGCTCATAATCTCCGCGTTTTGTGGATTCCTGAAGCAGATGAATGGTTCTTGCATTATAAAGATGTTCCTCTTTGCCGCTTCGCATCTTATGACCACCGATGCTGTCCAGAGACAGATCCACATCCAACCCCAGTGGATCAAATGCACGCATATGCCATGTATTCATATCGCGCTCAATGTCTTTTAATGTTATGCCGCCGATACGGCTGACTGTATTCGTAAAATATGTATCAATGACTTCTTTGCTGATACCAATGGCTTCAAAGATCTGAGAGCCCTGATAAGACTGGATCGTTGAAATACCCATTTTGGAAGCAATCTTGACAATGCCATGAAGAACCGCTGAATTGTAATCACTGACAGCTGCATAATAATCCTTGTCAAGCATATGCAGATCGATCAGTTCTTTGATGGATTCCTGAGCCAGATATGGGTTGATGGCGCAGGCACCATAACCCAGCAGCGTTGCAAAATGATGCACTTCTCTTGGCTCTGCACTCTCAAGGATCACAGCAACCGCTGTTCTCTTCTTTGTTCTGACAAGATAATGCTCAAGGGCAGATACAGCCAGCAGGGAAGGAATCGCTACATGGTTCTCATCGATGCCTCTGTCGGAAAGGATCAGAATATTTACACCGTCTCTGTAAGCTCTGTCTACTTCCACAAACAGGTGATCCAATGCACGTTCAAGGGGTGTATTGACATAGTAAGTGATCGGAATTGTCGCTACTTTGAATCCTTCTATATTCATGGATTTGATCTTCAGCAGATCTGTGTTCGTCAGAATCGGATTGTGGATCTGTACCATCTTGCAGTTTTCTGCTTCTTCTTCCAGAAGATTGCCGTCCGGTCCGATATAAACCGTTGTAGATGTCACAATTTCCTCACGGATAGCATCGATCGGCGGATTGGTTACCTGTGCAAACATCTGTTTAAAATAAGAAAACAGTGGCTTCGGCTGATTGCTCAGAACAGAAAGCGGTGTATCCACACCCATGGCAGCAATTGGCTCTGCACCATTCTTGGCCATCGGAAGGATGGTATCCTTTAGCTCTTCATATGTATAGCCGAATGCCTTCTGCAGTCTGATACGCTCATCCCTTGTATATTCCGGCACACGTTCATTTGGGATCTTCAGATCTTCAAGCTTAACAAGGTTGGCATCCACCCATTCACCATAAGGCTGGCTCTGGGCATATGTCTCCTTCAGCTCATCATCAGAGATCAAACGACCCTGAACAGTATCTACCAGCAGCATCTTTCCCGGACGCAGACGATCCTTTAAAACAATATGTTCTTCCGGTACAGGCAGTGCACCAACTTCTGAAGACAGAATCATATAATCATCATCTGTCACATAATATCTGGACGGACGCAGACCGTTGCGGTCAAGCACCGCACCAAGAAGATCACCATCTGAAAAGACAATGGAAGCCGGGCCATCCCATGGCTCCAGCATCGTTGCATAGTACTGATAGAAATCTCTCTTTGTCTGGCTCATACTCTTGTCATTCTCCCATGGTTCAGGGATTGTGATCATGACAGCCTTCGGCAGCGGCATACCGCTCATCATCAGAAATTCCAATGTATTGTCCAGCATCGCGGAATCAGAACCTGAAGAATTGATCACCGGCAGTACCTTATGCATCTCACCCTTCAGTGCACCAGAAGACATCGTTTCCTCACGGGCCAACATGGTATCTGCATTGCCGCGGATTGTATTGATCTCGCCGTTATGGACGATCAAACGGTTTGGATGCGCACGCATCCAGCTTGGATTCGTATTCGTACTGAAACGTGAATGTACCGTTGCAATGGCTGATTCATAATCCTCATCCTGAAGATCATCAAAGAACTTTCTCAGCTCGCCTACCAGGAACATACCTTTATAGACAATAGTACGGCTGGATAAAGAACAAACATAGGTATTATCATTACTCTGTTCAAAAACACGTCTTGCAATGTACAGCTTACGGTCAAAATCAATGCCCTTGGCCACATCTGCAGGTTTCTTCACAAAGCCCTGCATAATGTATGGCATCTTGTCCAATGCTTTCTGTCCCAGTACGGATGGATTCGTCGGTACTGTACGCCATCCGAGAAATTCAAGACCCTCCTTGGCCACAATGATCTCAAACATCTTCTTGGCCTGATTCTTTCTCAGCTCATCATGTGGAAAGAAAAACATACCAACACCGTATTCCCGTTCTTCACCAATATCAAAACCCAGTTCCTCAGTCACTTTCTTAAAAAATCTGTGAGAAATCTGAAGCATAATACCAACACCATCACCGGTCTTGCCCTCGGCATCCTTACCTGCACGATGTTCCAGTGTTTCTACAATGGTCAGTGCATCCTCAACAGTCTTATGTGTCTTGATACCCTTAATATTCACAACTGCACCGATACCACATGCATCATGTTCAAAAGACGGATCATATAAAGCCGGTTTCTTCTGCTGTTCCATTATCACTCACTACCTTTCTTCTATGTATAAAATTATCATTTCCAAAATATGGTAACAAAAAAAGGACAAACCACGCCTGTAGTAGACGCCTTTGTCCTTTGCTATGAAAAAAAGATAGCATATTTTATAGGCAATATCAAGCTTTTTCAGCAAACTCTCAAGTAATTTTTATTTAATTGAGAGTTTGTGGCAATGCATTCATACCGCTTAAAAATACCCGCATCATATGAAAAAGTGTTTTTTGATTCTCCGCAAAATCATTCAATGTCCAAGTCTCCAATATAGACATCATTGTATCTTCAATGTATCGGGCATAATAATTTCTGAACTGTTGCTGTTTCATTGTAATTAAAATTGAAACATATTCCCCATTTTTTGAGGTGTTTTTTATCATTTTGTTGTAATTTATAATGAAACACATTAATTTCAGTATTAATTCAGCAATTTTTTATTGTAATTCATACTGAAATATATGATTTTTTGACACCTATATTTTGCCGTTTCATTGTAATTCATACTGAAACAAGTTCAACCACCTATACAAACAATTAGAGAAAATTCTTGAGTACTTCAGCTTTCCTCATGCACATTCTTAATCTGAAATATTTGGGATGCAAAAAAAAGACAGAACATTTTATTTCGTTCTGCCTTTTTTTCTTACCACTTATAAGTAAAATCAACTCCTATATCTTCAAGCATTTTCTTACGCTTTGAGGATAATTTTAATTTTTTATCTTGAGCTTTTTGAGAATTTATCCATGTTTTAAGTCTATTCACCTCAACAGCATCATACTCTATTACATTTTTTTCATTGAGAGTCTCAATGTATTGTTTGTATGCTTCATAATTTCTCATCCATTGATTTTCCGAAACTTCAAAGTCAAATCCTATTTTCTCCAACTTTTTTATTTTCTCTTCACTCAACTTGTGATTCTTATATTGTACCCTTTGCATGCTTACCCAGTTTCTTAAATTTATTCCTTTATACTTTGCTTTTTTAGAAAAATCCATATTACCAAATTTTTCTTTATACTCACATAGCAGCATATAATTTCTATCCCACCTTGAAAAAGCAACCTTGCTCAAATCGATTTGATTAGCAGGCAAAAAAGAAAAAATTTCAGATGGTGTGGGGCGCTGTATTTCTTGCATTATATGTATTGTAAGCATCTTCCATGTATTTCCATTTTCTTGATCTAAAATATCACACCAATTACCTTTACATTTCATAATCCTATATCTATGCTCTGAAAATACATCCAATAAATCTTGTACAACACGCCAATCAATTAATTCCATACACTTTTTACAACGCTGACCCTTCTCAAATCGATAAATATCATATATTTGTTCACATCCACATTTATTATGCCGGATAACAACTTTTTTTGTTTTTGCATTAATTCTAACCAATGAATACGAATTTCCAACGAGTTCCGCTATTCGTATCTTATATTTATCTATCAGCTTCGCTACCGGATAGCAAAAAGGGCACCTCGGCTTTTGAGCAAAATAAAAATAATTACTCTCAAAAGTTTTTTTACATTTTTCATGTAAAATGTGAACTATCGATGTATCTGATTCATATTTTAACAGCTTAAACCCTTTATGTGATTCTATTTTTGTTTTTATCTGTATCTCTCGTTTATGATCTGCGCAGGGACATATTCGCTTACCATATAGATAGTCTCCAGCAGTAACACGTAATCTTTCTCCACACGTTTTGTGTCTTATAATAACGTTATCACTAAGATTTTTAAACTCTGATTCCAATACATATTCCCCCTGATGCATAGAAGAAAATATATCTTCAAGCCTTACAGGAATGCTTTTCTTTTTATTGCAATAAGGACATCCCCATCCATTATTCTGATAAAATGGCATTGATATGTATTCTTTTCCGCAAACTTGGCACTCATATAATTTTGTCAACGGCTCCTCATATGGAATCGCACTAATAAAGTCATTCGGATCTGGATATAAATACATAATTACTGGCAGTATACTGGACATTATCTGCGGTAATCTATTCTTTTGAAAAAATAAATTAATATCTCCCTTAAAAAGAGCTGCATACTGCCATTTTTTAAATTCATCAATCCACTTTTGACGATTCTTCCTATTATACCCAGACCGCTCAATGCATGCTAATAGTAGACTTCTCACACTTTCCAAATTTGTCCATATTTTTGCTTCAAGCAGCTTTACAGCATAACTAGTATAAGCTCTTAAAATCTCTATATCTATTTCCGATTGACATTCCTGATAATCCTCAAGATTAAAATTCATCTCATTTCCTGGTTTTCCATTATATTCAAGCAAATGACAGCCATGTTTATGGCATGTACAAACACCAGACAATTGATGTGACTTTCTTATATAAGGGACCTCGTCTTCAGCAATACATTGCGGACATATCTTTAATGTTGTGAAAAATGGATACCATGATCGATTTAATTTGTCTGCAGGCCAGAAAACAGCCTGCAGTTTTTTCAATTGTCTCTCCTGTGACATACCAAATAATTCAAAACAGAATGTAGATGTAACATAATAGCTCTCCTTTTGTAAGTCCATTATAAATACTTCCATATTTTTATGCAATAACTTTTATTACCATCCAAAATGCTATAAATACTAAATAATAACGTACCAATGGAAGCTGTACCTCCTCACTTGGCCGAGCTAAACCAGTCGATAGCAAAATGCCTCCCGTTATGTATATCAAAATAATAAAAGATAATATACCAATAATTACACTTACTATATTAAAAGAATCCCTATAACAACTTAATGTTAATAAAAATGCACTTACCATAGTAATACAGACAGCAAAAGTCCAAATATATGGAAAATATCCTTCTTTTTTTATAGCCTTCGGAAGAAAAAGAATTCCCATCAGCGTATACCAAAACCATATTAACATATTGATTACTTGAAGTGCTGTAATAATCACTTTTAAAACCAAATATTTCACCCTCTTTTTGCCATTCATTAAATCTAATATGGTATATTCTATTGATTATTAAAATCCTGAAATAAAATAAGACTCCATACTGAATTAAACAGTCATGGAGTCTTGTTTGCTACAGATTTTCTACCATTTCATCTTCATCATCATGCAATCCAGTAAGGGCCCAATGCATAGCCCTTTTCATCCTTCTGCTGAACCCCCAATCCGGAACACCTGTCTCTGATGATAAAAACTCATGTGCCAGTTTATTTACTTCCTCCAGCCCCTCCTTATCCAATTCATCCAAATCTTCTTCCACTGCATCAACAGCCATCCTAGCCGCTGCCAATACCCTTCCGGCTAATTCAAAAGAAGCAGATTCTCCTGCTGCTATGAAATCATCCACAGCCTGCTTAAATACATTCATACCCTCTTCGTCAAATTCCATTACGAGTCATATACCCCCTTTTATAATATATAACCCCTGAAGAGAGCATTTTGTGACAAGTTCTTTACTATTTCTTTGCTAAAATCAAAAATTCTCCTATGTGTTTTTAATAATCATTTTGTTAGAAACAATATGTTTTACATTTTTATCTTTTATTGTATATTGCCACGGAAGAGGATTTGTGATATATGGTATATTTTCCACTCTTATAACTTCTACACCACTGCTATATACAAAAACAACATATTTAATCTGATTTCTATAACCATAGATATATTCCAGCATTGCCTTATCACGACTTAACCTATAATCCAATATCCTTTCGGGTGCACGCATATCCCCTTGTGACATACCGTTCTTCCAATCAGAATATATATTTTCAAACATTTCCAATGCCATATCCGTATATTCAATCATAAATATTCCACAATCTTTATTACCGGAATATGCTTCTAAACTTCGAATATGTTTCTCCCAATGTGCCTTGAATGAACCTTTAAGAAATTCATAAGTATGTTCTGGATTGTTTATAGCCCAATATTTATCAGATATATTTTGTATTTGATAAGGCTCATTACATTCTGCTTGTGTTTTTTTCACATCATTTTTTATCCCTGCTTTGAATTCCATCACCTTTTTGGTATGTGCTGCACCTTTTCTTGATAATTTAGACGACGATATCTGAAAATGTTCTATAAATCCATAATCAAAGACAAAATCAGGAAAGTTGCTAACTATCTCATTTGTTCTTGCGTTTCTTAAAATCTCTATTATCTCAATACGATCTTACCTTTATATTTATATATGATGTTTAGAATCTCCTCAGTTGTTCGAATAATTTCTTTTTGTTTTTCTTTCATTGTTATAGATTTGCTTTCTTCTTCAGCTAACGAAGA
>OLNW01000108.1_pt1 | contig 102778 bp, 81 predicted proteins | sample 1672121 | NCBI WGS metagenome assembly OLNW01 (sample SAMEA3136648, study PRJEB25190) | human gut metagenome
TGGCATCGTTGAAGGCTTCGTGAACAAACTAAAAGCTGTAAAGCGAGTAATGTTTGGGCGAGCATCTCTTGACCTGCTCAAACGAAAAATGGTCTTCAGTGACCTGTGCTTCAACTAAATTGCGGAAGAACCACCTAAATCCGGAAAGGACATCGGGGGTCACTTTCCCACAGGAATAAAGGGGTCACTTTGCGTAGGAATTTCCATACGATACAACCACAAACGAAGATATGATACGGTAGTACCATTTTAAAATCACTACTTATTCGTGTTAAAACTCCGTAAACATTTCATAAAACTGCGGTTTTGGTAACTATTTCGGTAAAGTGTGACAAAATTCTGTCACAGAAGGTGATTTTGTGACAAACATTGTGACAAAACCGACTTAAATCAAAGAAATACGACCATAATCGCGAAATCACGGATATTGTCGTATTAAACTCTGAAGAGAATAGCTTTCAACTAGTTTGAAATTTCTATCTCAAGCCTTATTCAAGATATAACTAATTTAATATCAGACTTTTATTTCCCGATGCAGCAAGACCCGAACTTTCCAAGGTGATTTTTGCACACGATAAGGAAGACTGATTATCAATAAGTTGCAAGGGCGTTTTGTCACACATGTGACAGAATACACGGTTTTTGTGACAAATACTGTGACAAACTATTTCCCGAGAAGTTACGAATTACAGATAATATCCCAATATTTCGGGTTAAAGGAGAATAAAAGGCACTTTAGAGGTTCTCAGATATCTGTCGCGAAAATGTGATGTTTCAATCCCTGAAAAGCATCCTTACTTATCTTGAATCATTCCTAAATCAAATCGCTACCCAAGGATTCACTTTACCTTGGACTCTCGACTTTGTAGATGATTGTTTAGTTCGTTTGGTATATCTAATACATGAATCAAACTGGACAAGCGATGAATCCTTTTTTCTTTAACCCGAAAACTATTTTGCTCGGATTATTGATTCCACTATGCTCCGAATCTCAGATGAGTCAGGTCTAAAACTGATACTTATTCGTGCGGAACTCGCGTTTTCGAGATTATTTATTAAACTCCCTGTATTCACCTTGGCCAAACGGGCGAACGCTTTTTGGCCGAATGGGGGAATAGGAAATCCGCGGACTCCTTAAACGGATATTCATGATTCAGCGGTTATCACTTTTAAACGCCGATAGTGTTATTCTTATTATTGTGCGCAAAGTAATCAAAAACTGATTACTTTCTACCTAAGACTACGAGTTCAGTCTCATCATTCAATTATAAAGACAACGATAGTGTGCGATGAAATCAGTATATTTGCAATAAAGATGTATTGATATGCTTGACGAGATTAAAGCACAAGAGCTGATTGCCCAAGGCGAAGGTCAGCACGTAGAACTCAAGCGCGAGGTTCCCTCAAAGGTGAGGGAGCTCAGCGAGGAAGTCTGCGCCCTTGCCAATGCCACTGGCGGGTACATCATTCTTGGTGTTGATAACGACGGCAAGTTCACTGAAGACTTCACTATCAACAACAGCAAGCGCTCTGCTCTGCGGGATTCGGTGGACCAAATCGAGCCCCAGGTCGATTGCGACATCTACCCGCTTAACGTCACTGGCCACGAAATATGGGTAATGGAAGTCAAAGAGGGGGAGGATAAGCCTTATTTCTGTTCTGGAGCCGTCCATATTCGCCGTGGCGCCAACTCGCAGAAACTTCGCAAACCGGCCGATGTCCGCAAGATCTTCGACGATGCCGGAAAGCTCAACTTCGATATGGGTGTCTGCAGTTGGTTCAAATGGGAAGATGTGTCCGAAGAGGCTGTACGTGACTTTAAGCTCCAGGCCGGCATCATATCAGACGCACCTAGCCAGGAACTCATCACCAACCTCGGCCTCCTCACCGATAAGGGTGAAATAACCAACGCTGTCCCGATGCTCTTTTCCGATGCCTGTGGAAAACGATTCATCAACGCAATCATCCATTGCGTACGCTTCAAAGGCACCGAGAATGTCCACATTATCGACTCTAAGACTTTCGAAGGACCGCTTCTTGCACAATACAACAACGCAACGGCCTGGATCAAACAATACCTGGCCGTCGAATACGTCATGCACGGCTTCGACCCTCGTCAGGAAATCTGGGAACTGCCTCTTGACGCAATCAAAGAAGCCCTGACCAATGCCCTCTGCCACCGTGACTACTTTGATTCTGGAGCCAAGATTATGGTCCAGCTCTACGATGACCGCCTCGAAATCTCCAACCCCGGCGGCCTGCTGCCTTATGTCGCAGCCGACTTCGGCCACCGCAGCCGCTCCAGGAATCCGCTCATTTTCCGGATGTTCACACGGATGCATCTCGTCGAGAGCGTTGGTACCGGCATCCCGCGTATCGCCCGTATCCTCTCGGAAGATGGATTCCCGCCGGCCGAATTTATGACCGAGGGATTCTTTACGACAACGCTCTGGAAGAAGAAACCGGTTTCTACCGAACATACAGGAGAAAGTAAGGAGAAAAGTAAGGAGAAAAGTAAGGAGAAAACGGAGGAAAAAGTCTTTCGCCTCATTTCTGCCAACCCGCGTATTACGACAGCCGAACTTGCCGCAGAGTGTGGCCTGAACGATAATACAATCTATAAAGCTGTCCGAAAACTTCGTGAAAGTGGTAGAATTCAACGCAAAGGAGGAGATAAGGGAGGGGAGTGGATCGTGCTCTAATCACAACTTTATTTAATTATAGTTTTGAAGATTATGACTAATACAACAAATAAATCTGCTGCTGCTCATAATTTAGTTGGGAAGGAATTATCCGACGGATGGCTGGTTGTGGAAAAGAAAACAAAAAAAGATACTGATACGGGTTCTTTCTTCTCAGTTTGTTATATTGCTGAACGTGGCAGCGATAAATGCTTCGTCAAAGCATTTGACTTTTCTAGATTCGCAAATGATGGTGATGATTTGATTGAATCACTTGCCAAAATGACTTCAGCGTATAAATATGAAAGAGATCTGTCTTTACTCTGCAAATCTCATCATACAAGTAAAGTCGCGTTGGCAATAGGATCGGGACAGATTAATGGCCCTACTATCGAGGACACTGTTCCTTACCTCATATTTGATCTAGCAGATGGAGATATTCGTCACAAGATTTCATTTTCGGAGGATCTTGACTTCGTTTATAAATTTCACTCTCTACATGATATAGCTGTTGCCATTTCCCAATTACACAATGCAGGTGTATCGCACCAAGATATTAAACCCTCAAATGTCTTAGATTTTTCGGGAGACTATAAACTGGGAGACATAGGCCGCTCATTAACTCAAGAAATGAGAGGACCACATAGCTCACTAGCTTTTTCTGGTGATAGGCATTATTGCCCGCCTGAAATCATGTATGGCTACTATGAAAAGGACTGGAAAAAAAGGAATTATGCAACGGACTGCTATCTGTATGGCAATCTTGTAGTGTTTTATTTTTCCGGTCTGAATATGTCCGCTTTGCTTAATAATTACCTTATTAACGATGCTCATTGGCGAAAAGGAATTACATACGAAGAAGCTAAACCGTATTTAATTGCTGCATTTGACAATGCTGTGGAAGAGTTTAAACAGAATATAGCAGACGATGAATTTGCATCAGAATTATCCAATATAGTCCGTCAACTATGTTATCCTATTCCTGATCAAAGGGGTTATCCTAAGAATGTCGCTCAGAAATATGCAGATAATTATTCTATGCATCCTTATGCGACAAAGTTTGATGTTTTGGAGCAAAAGGCTCGTCTTAAATTCAAGAAAAAATGGCAGTAATCAAAGGTGATGAGAACAGAAGAGTCCTTCCAAATTGGAGAGAGTTTTCAACAACTGCTCAATTGGGCGAATTAGGGCTTGCAAAGGGTAACGGATCTTTATTACCAGCACCTTCTATCGATAAGTATATTCAGGATTTCAGCGTGAATAAAGAAATCCCATTTGCCGCTGAATTAATTAGCATTGCGTCTGCGAACGATGATTTAGATTATGAGGAGGTAAATGAGGCAGCAATACTAATAGCGGAGAATCCTGATAAAACCACATATTCACAGCAGAATCTGGCTAAACACATATTATCCAACGGAGAGAAAGAATCATTGATACCATCAAATGATCCAATAACAATCTGTACAAAACAACAATTAATAGCTGAATACAGGCCAAAGGTTCATAACTTGAAGCTTATTCTATCTTGTAACAACTTTAATGCTATCGCATGGGTGGACTTGGCCAGATGCTACTCTATATTAGGGCACAAGGATAAGGCAATATCATGTATGGATATTGCAGTTGCTTTACAGCCTAATAACAGATTCGTTCTTCGTTCAGCAGTGAGATTGTATACTCACTATGATTTAGCTGATAAAGCTATCTGGTTTTTGAAACATTCCTCTGCTACGAAGTATGATCCATGGTTGCTTTCTGCAGAATTATCTGTTTCGATGCTTATGAAACGCCAGTCTCCTCTGGTAAAGATTGGTATACAAATGGCTGAATCAGACAATTTCAACCCATTTTCTATAACTGAATTATCTGCTTCTCTTGGTACGCTAGAATTCTATTGTGGAAGCCGAAAGAAGAGCAAAAAAATGTTCCAGAGGGCACAGGTGGCTCCCAATGATAATTCCGCCGCCCAAATAGAGTGGGTACTTTCCAAAGATAGTTCAATATTGAGTAGAGAGCAATTTAAAGCAATTATTCGAAATAATTATGAGGCAATAGCCCTGGATACATATTATTCAAAGGAATATGCTAGTTCAATTCCACATATCCTCAATTGGCTTAATGATATGCCGTATTCAAAGCGACCAATTATGTTAGGAACAAGTGCCTCTGAACTATTGGGAGATAGAGATCTTACGATGTCTTTGCTGGAATATGGATTACTAACCAACCCTCAAGATCCCGCATTCCTCAATAATAAAGCCTACTATTTAGCCTTGAACGATAAAGCAGTGGAAGCGGACGCTATTCTTAGCAGGCTTTTTATGAATAGAGATATGACTGACCGTGAGTCTATTTGTGCAATAGCGACTAAAGGTCTTGTTGAATTCCGTAGTGGCAATGTAGCTAATGGTGCCGGGCTTTATTCGTTAGCAATAAAAAAAGCCATTGACCTACACGAATTAGAGATGGCTAAATCTGCAGCCCTCAATTATCTTAGGGAGTTAATGAGAAACGAGGATGGGAATGAAGAACAGGTTTTGAACCTTTTATCTAAGCTCCCAGAAAACAATACAGATCCATTAGTGTCCAAATTGGAAGATGAAGTAATAGCTGAGTATAAAAAGAGGAACACATAATAACACAAACATTATTGGAATTTAAAATATAGCATCAGCATTATGTGGCTAACTCCTCGTGTGTTATTTTCAAAAACAAAGGCTGATATGCATTTATTTCCCGATGCAAAAATGCTCGAAAATATTCCCCAGCACCTCGTCCGTGGTGACTTCGCCGAGGATGGTGCCGAGGTGGTGGAGGGCTTGGCGGAGGTCTTCGGAGAGGAGGTCGGGAGTCTGGCCGGCGGCGAGGGAACGTTTGACGTTTTCGAGGGATTCGGACGCTTTCATCAGGGCTTGGTAGTGCCTTAGGTTGGTGACGATTGTCTGGTCAGAATCCAAAGTTGCGGACTTTTGGGAGTCGGACAACAGTTTGCGCAATTCATCAAGACCGAAACCAGTCTTGGCGGAAATATATAACTTAACTACTTTTTCATTAGGATTAGAAACAGAATTGTTGATTAGGCTAACATTAATGTTATTACCCAAAACATCCACTTTATTCAGCAGAACGATCAACTTTTGTGACTTTACATCCAGATTTGAGACTATGTCAGAAATCGAATACTCGTTTTCTTCTTCGGAGGCGGTGACATCAAGCAGGGCAAGGACGATCGAGGCCTCGTTCATCTTCTTATACGAGCGGGAAATGCCGATCTTTTCGACCTCATCTGAGGTTTCGCGGAGACCGGCGGTGTCGATAAAACGGAACAATGTGCCATCGATGGTCATTGTCTCCTCGATGGTGTCACGGGTGGTGCCGGCGATGTCGGAGACGATGGCACGGTCATCACAAAGGAGAGCGTTCAGGAGGGTACTCTTGCCGGCGTTGACGGCACCGACTATAGCGACCGGGACTCCATTGCGAAGTGCGTTGCCGTAGCGGAAGGAATCGGTCAGTGAATGAATATGTGCAAGTGTTCCATCAAGCAGGTAGGACAGTTCGGATCTGCTGGCGAACTCAACATCCTCCTCGCTGAAATCCAACTCTAATTCAAGCAGGGAAGTCATTTTCAGAAGCTCCTCCCTGAGGGTTTTCAACTCTTTGGAGAAGCCGCCTTTCAACTGACTGAATGCTACTTTGTGCGCGGCTTCGCTCTGCGCGGAAATCACATCGGCAACGGCTTCGGCCTGAGCAAGATCCATCTTGCCATTTACAAAAGCCCTTTGGGTAAATTCTCCAGGACCGGCGACGCGGGCACCACAATCGACCAAGCGTTGCAGGAGCCTTTCCACAATGTACTTTGAGGAGTGGCTGGATATCTCGACGGAGTCCTCTCCGGTGTAGGAATGCGGGGCACGGAACACGCTTACCAAGACGGTGTCCAGATCGGTTCCATCGGCTTCAAGCGCGACTCCATATTTAAGCCTGTAACCTTCAGTGTCTGAAATATTACCACCCTTGCACCTTATCACTTTATCAGCTATGGAGAAGGAATCTCTTCCACTCATCCTGATGATGGCTATGGCACCGGTTCCGGGGACGGTGGCGGGGGCGCAGATCGTGTCTTCTATGTTGAGCATATCTGTTCTTTTACGTCCCTTCGACGGGCTCAGGGACCAATCTCCCAACTTACTTAACAATGGACCCCAAAGCCTTCCACCGAAGCGACAACAAAAGACAAATTTATTAACATTCCCCAACATATTCAAGGAATAACCGACAAACTCGTGAAAACTCACACCAAACTCGCTATCTTTGCACCGCAAAATCTACTCTATGGCTCAGAATGACCTCACCCAAGGCAGCATTCTCGGCAACATCCGGAAGTTTTCGCTGCCATATATGATGTCATATTTCCTGCAGATCCTCTACGGATTGGCGGATTTGTTCGTCATAGGGCAATACTGCGATGTCGCCAGCACGACGGCGGTGTCCAACGGCGCGCAGATAATGCACATGTTCACCGTCGTCATCATCGGCCTTGCGATGGGCACGACGGTACGGATAGCAAGGGCGATCGGCGCGGGCGACAAGGAAAACGCGGCAAGAACCATCGGCAACACATTCACGCTGTTCACCATCGTCGCAATCATCACAACAGCCATACTATTAGCAGCTAACAAAGGCATTGTCAACCTAATAGACACTCCGCAAGAAGCTGTCAAAGGCACAATAGACTATCTAAGAATATGCTTCATCGGCATCCCGTTCATCATAGCATACAACATCATCGCATCCATATTCAGAGGTCTCGGCGACTCGAAAAGTCCGATGTATTTCGTGATTGTGGCTTGCGTGGTAAACATCGCGCTCGACTACATATTCATAGGTCATTTCAAAATGGGAGCGACGGGCGCGGCACTCGGCACGACCTTGTCACAGGCTGTCAGCGTCATCGTCGCGGCGATAATGATCAAAAAGAAGTCCCTGATGAGCATAACACGCCAAGACCTAAGGCCTGAACGGCGCACGATGGCAGGCATCCTCAAAACCGGCGTGCCAATCTCGCTCCAGGACGGCTTCATCCAAATCGCGTTCATCGCCATCACGGTGATCGCGAACGGCAGGGGATTGAACGATGCGGCGGCGGTCGGAATAGTGGAAAAATTCATCGGACTGCTATTCATCGTCCCTTCAGCGATGCTGGCGACCGTCTCGGCGATGGCGGCGCAGAACATCGGGGCGAAAAAGCCTGAAAGGGCCAGAAAGACAATGAAATATTCAATAGCGATCGCGGTGGGATTCGGCACCGTGGCCTCAGTGATTCTCCAATTCATCCCTGAATATGCCGTAAGAATATTCACGAGCGACAGCAGTGTCATCACCCTTGGAGGCCAGTACCTAAAAGGTTACGTGTGGGACTGCATATTCGCCGGCATACATTTCTGCTTCAGCGGCTTCTTCACCGCCTGCGGCTATTCCATCATCTCGTTCATACACAACGTCATATCAATCACGTGCGCCCGCATCCCTTTGTCCTATCTGACTTCCATTGAATATCCCGGCACGCTCTTCCCGATGGGCCTTGCATCTCCGGCCGGCTCGCTTCTCTCCGTCATCATCTGCGTCACTGTTTACATAGTGATGCGCCGGAAAGGGAAACTATGACGCCCACTTATTCCCGAACTTCACAAAAATTCTATATCTGAATATATTTGGCCTATCTTTGCAGCCCGATTAGGAAATGTAATAAACTGAAAGATGAAAAGAGACGCCATCGATTTCGGTTCCGACAGCATTCCGGGACTCTTCAGAAAAATATTCATTCCTACATTGATAGGGATGGCCTGTATGGCAGTGATGACGACCATCGACGGGGTGTTTGTCGGCCACGGGGTGGGGAGCGACGCGCTCGCCGCCGTCAATATATTCGCACCTTTCTGGATGATTATGACCGGGTTAGGGATGCTGTTCGGCATCGGCTGCTCGGTCGTTTCTTCCGTCCATCTATCCCAAGGCAACGAGAAGGCGGCACGCATCAATATGACACAGACGTTGATTTTCGGTGTGCTTGTCACTGTGGCCCTGACGATTTTGGTCCAGAGCCACAGCACCAAGAGTGCCTATCTTCTCGGCTCATCGGACAGACTTCTGCCGTACGTCCTTGACTATCAGAAATGGCTTTCCTACGCATTCTGCGCATTGTTCCTCCAGTCGGTCGGACTGTTGATCATCCGTCTGGACGGCTCGCCGAAGTACGCTTCCGCAGCTGCGGCGATTCCATCCATCGTGAATGTCGTGCTGGACTATGTGTTCCTGTTCATCCTTGACAAAGGACTTGAAGGAGTCGCCGTCGCCACCTCGATCGGATGCTGGACCGGAGGCCTTATGGTGCTGTTTTACATACTGTTCCTGTCCAAGACAATGAGGCTCTACCCATTGAAGATGTCGTGGAAAAGCCTTTGCCTGTCGTTGCGCAACCTGTGGTACCAGTTTCGTCTCGGACTGTCTGCTTTCCTTGGCGAGATCAGCATCTCGATACTTATATTCGTGGGAAACTATGTGTTTATGAAATATTTAGGAGAAGACGGTGTGGCGGCGTTTTCCATCGCCTGCTACATTATGCCGTTCATCTTTATGACCGGAAACGCGATCTCGCAGTCCGCACAGCCGATTATCAGTTTCAACCACGGCGCCGGTAACCGTAAACGTGTGCAGGAAGCTCGCAAATTCTCTCTGCTAACTGCCTTTGCGCTTGGAATTGTGGTCTCTCTGGCCTTGGCGTTCGGTATCAGTTATGTGGCTGCACTGTTCCTCAGCAAAGACGCTCCTGCATATTCAATAGCGGCTCACGGTGTGCCTCTGATGGCCATCGGATTCACATTGTCGATTGTGAACGTCGCTGCCATAGGCTATTACCAAAGTGTGGAACGCGCGCTTCCGGCGACCATTTTCTCGCTTTCGCGCGGGGTAATATTCCTTGTGCCTTGCTTTCTTGTCATCCCACTTTTTGCCGGTGTGAACGGAATTTGGCTCGCTCTGCCGGCGACAGAGGCGCTGACATTCCTTTTGATTGTCTCTTTCAGTCTTTTCAGGAAGCGCCAGACCGCAAAGCGGTGAATTTATATTCATTGAATATTTTGCCGCTTATTCCCATTTTTTGCGTACATTTGCAAAACAAACGAACTTCCAGATGCTTGACGTGACTTTAATACCTTTGAGCGGCAGTGCGTCCCAGGATGCACAGTGGGAATGTTCTTCCATTGACTTTCACCGACCATTTCATCACTGTTTGAGATGGTCGTTTTTTTTGAATGCCCCCTGTTATTCTTCACGACCACCTGAATAAGAAAAGGAGGCACGCAGTGCCGACAGGGCCTCCCAGCGAGGGAGGCGGTGGAGGGTGGCGCTCCCACCGGGAGCTGGCGCGAAGCGACTGAGGGGTGGAATAAGTTGAAAAGTCTGTTTTTAGGAAAAATTTGGATTTAGTTATAAGTCAAAAATTATTGACAAGGAAATGAAAGAAAGAAAAGGCGCGACATTAAAGTTGGAGAACGGGGCGGAGTTCCGTGGATTCTCCTTCGGCTACGACGGCCCGGCTGACGGGGAAGTCGTCTTCTCGACCGCGATGGTAGGCTATCCGGAAAGTCTTACGGATCCTTCCTATTCAGGGCAGATACTCTGTGTTACCTACCCATTGATAGGTAATTACGGCGTACCACAGGAAGGAGTGGATGAACTGGGAATCTCTAAGAATTTCGAATCGGAACAGATCTGGGTGAGGGGAGTCGTCATAAGCGACTATTCCTTCGACTACAGCCACTGGGATGCGGTCAAGAGCCTCGACGAGTGGCTGAAAGAGCAGAGGATTCCGGGAATATTCGGAATCGACACCCGCGCCGTGACGCAGCTTCTCCGCGAGAAGGGCTCGATGCTTGGAATGATTGTTCCGGACGGCGTCGAGAAGGATTTCCCGATCGACGACCCGAACCTCGCCAACCAGATCGCCATCGTCAGCTGCAAGGATGTCATTGAATATGGCAGCGGCTCCAAGACTGTCGTGATGGTTGACTGCGGAGTCAAGCACAACATCCTCAGATGCTTTATGGAGAGGGGAGTGAAAGTAGTCAGAGTGCCTTGGGACTACGATTTCAACAAACTTGACTACGACGGCCTCTTCATCTCGAACGGCCCTGGCAACCCGCAGTTCTGCAATGTCACCGTAGCTAACCTGCGCAAGGCGATGGAAGGCGACAAGCCTATTTTCGGAATATGCATGGGCAACCAGCTGCTCGCCAGAGCCGGGGGTGCCAACACATATAAATTAAAGTATGGTCACCGCAGCCACAACCAGCCTGTCCGGATGGCAGGCACCAACCGCTGCTTCATCACCTCGCAAAATCACGGATTTGCGGTTGACGACAAGACCCTCGGAGCCGACTGGGAACCTTGGTTTGTGAATATGAACGACGGCACCAACGAAGGCATCCGTCACAAGACCAAGCCTTTCTGCTCGGTACAGTTCCACCCGGAAGCCTCCAGCGGCCCGACCGACACGAACTTCCTGTTTGACGAGTTTATCAGCAAATTGTAACTTTCGAATAAAGAAGAATTTATGAAAAACACAAATATAAAGAAGGTTTTGATCCTCGGATCAGGCGCACTCAAGATCGGTCAGGCGGGAGAGTTTGACTATTCCGGCTCACAGGCCCTCAAGGCCCTGCGTGAGGAAGGCATCGAGACCGTCCTCATCAACCCGAACATCGCCACCGTGCAGACTTCGGAAGGCGTGGCCGACAAGATCTACTTCCTGCCGGTAACCCCGTTCTTTGTCGAGAAGGTCATCGCCAAGGAGCAACCTCAGGGCATTCTTCTCTCGTTCGGTGGCCAGACAGCACTGAACTGCGGCGTGGAACTGTACGAGAACGGAATACTTGACAAGTACAATGTCCAGGTTCTCGGAACTCCGGTCCAGGCGATTATGGACACGGAGGACCGTGACCTCTTCATCAAGAAACTGGACGAGATAGGAGTGAAGACCATCAAGTCACACCCAGCCTCCAACATAGAGGAGGCCCGCAAAGCCGCCCACGAGCTCGGATTCCCACTCATCGTGCGTGCCGCCTACGCCCTCGGCGGACTCGGCTCAGGCTTCTGCGACAACGATGAGCAGCTCGACGAACTCTGCGAAAAAGCCTTCTCTTTCTCCCCGCAAGTACTTGTCGAAAAGTCACTTAAAGGCTGGAAGGAGATTGAATATGAAGTTGTCCGCGACCGTTATGACAACTGTATCACGGTCTGCAATATGGAAAACTTCGACCCGCTCGGAATCCACACCGGAGAGAGCATCGTCGTGGCTCCGTCCCAGACCCTGTCCAACAACGACTACTATTTCCTGCGCGAACTTTCCATCAAGATCGTCCGCCACATCGGAATAGTTGGCGAGTGCAACGTGCAGTACGCCTACGACCCTGACGCTATGGACTACCGCGTCATCGAGGTGAACGCCCGCCTGAGCCGCTCATCGGCCCTGGCCTCCAAAGCAACTGGCTATCCACTCGCATTCGTGGCCGCGAAACTCGGCCTGGGTTACGGTCTGTTCGACCTTAAGAACTCTGTCACAAAGACAACTCCGGCATTCTTCGAGCCGGCTCTTGACTACATCGTCTGCAAGATTCCTCGTTGGGACCTTAGCAAATTCCACGGCGTTTCACGCAAAATCGGCTCCTCGATGAAATCCGTCGGCGAGGTTATGGCCATCGGCCGCAGCTTCGAGGAGGCCATCCAGAAAGGACTCCGAATGATCGGTCAGGGAGCGCACGGATTCGTCGGCAACAAGGAATTCCAGGTCGCCGACTTGGAGGAGGCTCTCCGGGAGCCGACCGACAAACGCGTCTTCGTGATCTCCAAGGCTATGCGCGCCGGCTACACGGTAGATCAGATCCACGACCTCACCAAGATCGACAAATGGTTCCTCAATAAGCTGGAGAACATCGTGAAGACCTACGAGGACATGAACTCCTACGACACTCTTGAGGACATGCCGGTGGAACTCCTGCGCCTTGCCAAGCAGGAGGGCTTCTCCGATTTTCAGATCCAGAGAGCGGTTTGGAAGGACAGCGGAGTTGTCACCGCCAATATGGACAAGGTTCGTGAATATAGAAAGTCTCTCGGCATTGTCCCTGTCGTCAAGCAGATAGACACCCTCGCCGCCGAATTCCCGGCACAGACGAACTACCTCTACCTGACCTACAACGGCACGAAGAGTGACATTGAATATGAGCGTGACGGCAAGTCGGTGATTGTCCTCGGTTCGGGAGCCTACAGGATCGGTTCGTCCGTGGAATTCGACTGGTGTTCCGTGACCTGTCTCCAGACAATCCAGAAGCAGGGCTACAGGGGAGTGCTGATCAACTACAACCCGGAGACGGTCTCCACCGACTACGACATGTGCGACAGGCTCTATTTCGACGAGCTCACCTTCGAGAGGGTGATGGACATCATCGACCTTGAGACCCCGCACGGAGTCGTTGTCTCCGTGGGCGGCCAGATCCCTAACAATCTCGCCCTCAAGCTTCACAAGCACAACGTTCCGATTCTCGGTACAGCCGCCGAGGACATCGATAAGGCCGAGGACCGTCACAAGTTCTCCAGCATTGTGGACAACCTCGGGGTTGACCAGCCGGAATGGAGTGAGCTTACGACCATCGACGAGGTTGACAATTTCATCAGGAAGGTTGGCTTCCCTGTGCTTGTGAGACCGTCGTACGTGCTTTCCGGAGCCGCTATGAATGTCTGCCACGACGAGGAGAAGCTCCGTCACTTCCTCAGCCTCGCCGCGGAAGTATCTCAGGAGCACCCGGTTGTCATCAGCAAGTTCTATATGCGTAGCAAGGAGATCGAGTTCGACGCTGTCGCCGACAATGGCGAAATCCTCGCCTACGCTATCTCGGAGCACATTGAATATGCCGGTGTTCATTCCGGTGACGCCACCATCCAGTTCCCGCCTCAGAAACTCTATGTCGAGACCGTCCGCAGGATCAAGAAGATCGCCCGTGCCATCGCCGGCGCGCTCAGCATCTCCGGTCCGTTCAACATCCAGTTCCTCGCCAGAGAGAACGCCATCAAGGTCATCGAGTGTAACCTTCGCGCTTCCAGAAGCTTCCCGTTCGTGTCCAAGGTTCTGAAGATCGATTTCATCGAGCTTGCCACCAAGGTCATGCTGGGACTTCATCCAGCCGCCCCACAAAAGAGTGCCTTCGATCTTGACTATGTAGGTGTCAAGTCCTCACAGTTCTCCTTTGCGAGACTTGAAGAGGCTGATCCGATGCTTGGTGTCGATATGTCTTCGACCGGTGAGGTCGGCTGTCTGGGCGATGACCTTAATGAGGCTTTGCTGAAATCAGTGCTTTCAGTCGGCCAAAGGATTCCGGAGAAGAGGGTTCTGCTCTCGACCGGTGATCCGCTCCAGAAGGCTGATATGCTGAGGGCCTGCCGACTTCTCGTCGAGAAGGGTTATGAGCTTTACGCCACAGGTGGCACGTATAAGTATCTTGTAGAGAACAGTGTTCCGGCGACGAAGGTGCTCTGGCCAAGCGAGTGTGACAATCCTAATTTCAAGGGACGATTCAAACCAGCTTTGGAAATGATTCAGAACAAAGAGGTTGATATGGTGATCAATATCCCGAAAAACTTCTCGGCTCTGGAACTTTCCAACGGCTACCAGATCAGAAGGGCAGCCATAGACTTCAACGTCACCCTCTTCACGAATGCCCGCCTCGCCACCGCCTTCATCCGCGCTTTCTGCTCCACCAGCATAAACGACATCCAAATCAAGTCCTGGGATCAGTATTGATCTCTGGATTTGATTCCATAGCCGAATATTTGGTGCTGCAGACTTCCGCGCTACGCGCTCCATCCCGTCCCGCCTACGGCGGTCCACCCGTTCATATGGCCACGGGCGGCCATAGTCTGCCACACCAAATATTCGGCTATAAAAACATCTCGGATTGTTATACCATAATCAACTGCCTTTCAGTTGATTCAAAATTAGAAAATAAATAAAGGCGACTGAAAATATTCAATCGCCTTTATTCATATATTCTTGAATCAATTAGAACGTGTCGTAGTACTTGGCGTCACGAGGGGTGACTTTGTTCATATTCTCAAGGAGAAGATTATTGGTCTTGTACTCGTCCATCAGCTGAAGCATAAAGTTCATCGCCTCGGTAGGATTCATATCCGCAAGAAGCTTGCGCAGGATCCAGATTCTGTTGGCCGCCTCACGGCTGTATAGCAGATCATCACGACGCGTGCTGGAAAGAACCACATTGACGGCAGGGAATATACGCCTGTTGGCGAGGGTCCTGTCAAGCTGAAGCTCCATATTGCCGGTACCCTTGAACTCCTCGAAGATCACATCATCCATCTTGGAACCTGTCTCAGTCAAGGCCGTCGCAAGGATTGTCAGCGAACCGCCACCCTCGATGTTACGCGCCGCACCGAAGAAACGCTTAGGCTTCTGCAGGGCATTGGCGTCCACACCTCCGGTCAAAACCTTACCGGAAGCCGGCTGCACTGTGTTGTACGCACGGGCCAGACGGGTGATGGAATCAAGCAGGATCACAACATCGTGACCACACTCCACAAGTCTGCGTGCCTTCTCCAGAACCATATTCGCGACCTTCACGTGCCTCTCGGCCGGCTCATCGAAAGTCGAGGCCACCACCTCGGCCTTTACGCTGCGGCTCATATCGGTAACCTCCTCAGGACGCTCGTCGATAAGAAGCACGATCTCGTAAACCTCCGGATGATTGTCCGCGATCGCGTTGGCGATTGACTTAAGCAGCATTGTCTTACCGGTCTTCGGCTGCGACACGATCAAGCCACGCTGGCCTTTTCCGATAGGAGTGAACATATCCACGATACGGCACGAAGGATCGCTCTGATGGCCGTGACCAAGAAGATTGAACTTTTCCTCCGGGAACAGCGGGGTGAGGAAATCAAACGGCACCCTGTCACGGATGTAGTCAGGAGTACGTCCGTTGATGTACTTGATCCTCACGAGAGGGAAGTACTTGTCACCCTCCTTAGGAGGACGGATCTCACCGGTGACGGTGTCACCGGATTTGAGTGCATTATTCTTTATCTGACTCTGGCTGACATAGATGTCGTCAGGGGAGTTGAGATAATTGTAGTCCGAAGAACGGAGAAAACCATAACCGTCCGGCATGATCTCCAGAACACCCGTCGCCTCCACAGTACCGTCAAACTCGATTTCCGGAGCTTTCGTCCTTTGATTTGGATTCTGGAAATTCTGTTGGGGCTTCTGCTGCTGGTTCGGGTTCTGACCGTTGTTCTGCCCCTGGAACTTGTTCTTCTGCTTTCTGCGGGTAACATCAGCATGAGCCGCCGGATCATCCTTCAGATCATCAAAAAGCGCATGAATGAACTCCTTGCCATTTACCGGCTTGTCGGCTGAAGTCTGAGCATCGGGCTGTTGAGTGACTTCGGTGGCGGCAGCCTCCACGGATTCCGGCTTATTCTCCTCCACCGACGCAGCGGTCTCGACCTGAGTCTGAACCATAGCGGATTTAGGCTTACGTCCTCTTTTTTTAGGAGCCGGCTTAACCTCCGTTCCTTGAGCGGCGATAGGTTCCGCCTTTTGTTCTGAATTTTCAGCCTTGTCAGTCTTGACCTCCGGCTTCTGCTGCGATTTAGCCTTTTTCTCATCTTTTCTGGTGTCAGCCGACTTGGTATCCTGAACGCCGGATTGTTCCGGAAGCGGATTCTTGCGAGGCCTTCCACGTTTGGCTTTTGGTTTCTCTATCGGTTGAAGAGACGCGGCGGCAGCCTGCGCGTCAAGTATAGCATAGGACAGATTCTCATCAGTGAATTTCTTGATGTTCTTAATCTGATGCTCCTGAGCGACTTTTTCAAGCTGCTCTCTGCTCATCTGAGTGAGTTCAAATAAATTATAAGGCATAAATTTAAAATGAATCCGATGTAAGAACCGGATATGATTTCAGAAAAGTTATAGTGGATATAATAGCCCAAAGGCTTACGCTGAAAATGTCAGCATGCAAATATAAGATATTTATGATAAACATCCAACTATTTATCCCAATAACTCGTACTTTTCTTGAATCTCAGCAAGTCAGCCAAAGCCGCCGCGTTCGCAGAGATGAGGAATGAATATGACTGGTACATTCCAGAAGGCACCCAAGAGACGGAAATATTGAAGCAATGCAGATCGTACCTGAAAGAGAACTGCGTCGTGGTCATCTTCATCGCTGTGAAATCCCATCCTGACTGCGCCTGCACAGACATCTTAGGGGTCAGTTGAATATTTCCTTGAACACCGAGTGTCTGGGTGTAGTTATCCTTCTTGCTGAGCTGGTTGTTGGCGTAGCTGTACGACCGGCTCATCGAGAAGCTATAGTTGAAGTTAAGGCTCCACGGAACGTTAGGATTCGTATAATACAACCATCCGCCAGGAATATATTCACCGGTCAAAGGATGATAGTATATTCTTCTGTAGTAGTCGGCCGGATTGCCGGAGCCACCACCGTCCCCGCCAGAAGATTTCGAACCGTCGTTGCCTTTGACAGTGCCTTTGCCGGACAATGAATATGACACAGAGGTGCTGACGTTGGTGAGCCTGAGAGGCACGCCTGTCTCCAGAAGGTTATATTTGTTGACCCGCTGTCCTCTCTCGTTGATGGCATACGGGTCGAAGTTCATGTTGCCGTTGATTCCAAGTTTGCCGAAAATAGAGGTGGACATGGACAGTCCCACATTGTTCATCTTGAGGGAATCTGCCAGGAAGTTATAGCCTGTGGAGAAGTTGAACTGATCAAGGATCTTCACTTTCTTCGATCCTGTGCCTGTCGTGTCTTTCATGTCACGCACCTTGGCTTCAAGGTTGTTGCCGAGCGAGATGCTCATGGTGGCGGATTTGCCCTTGCCTGGAGCCGAGTTGATCTGTCCCTGGTAAATGTTGTAGTCGTAGGATTTCTGCACGCCGAGAGTATCCACATAATTGAACGTGCGCCATCCGTTGAAGGCTTTGCCTTTCTCAGGACTGAAGCTCATGCTGACGCTCGGAGAGACGACATGACGAAGTGCCTGTATCTTATGATACTTGCCGAAGTTGTACATTCCGTAGATCCGCGTGCTCATCGAAAGTGAACCGGAATAATTGTGTGTGGCGCCGAAGGTGCCGAACTGTTTGCCCATCTCGGTCTTCACGCTGTTTGTCTCTGGATCGAAATACGCCTCGCTCTTGCGGAAAAACCAGTTCATGCCGTAACTCACATTAGGGGCCACATTCAGGTATTTGAAAAGAGTGAAATCCGGCAGTTTTATCGAAAAATTATGAGCCACGCCATTCTGGAACTTGTCAATAAAGCCAGGTTCTCCGAACTCCGAGGCCTTGAAATTGATCTTGTTCTGGATGGATGTGTTGTAACCCAGGGCGAATTTCTCGTAGAAACGCTCTTTCCCGACCCTGTTCTTGATCTTGAAAGGATAGAATGTGGAGACAGAGAAAGTGATGTTAGGCAGTGTGAATGTGTATGAGCTGTCCCTTGAGTTCTGGCTGTGCAGGGCGTTGACCGACAGGTTGAACTTTCCGTTCCAGTTCTTTGAGTATGAGATGGAAGACGAGATCTGGTTCTGGAGAGCCTCCGACACCGAATGCGAGTTGTATCGGCTGTTGGAAGGGCTGGAGAAATTGACCGACGCCGAGAATGATGTTCCAGGGTGAGCCTTGGAATCCTGTGAGTGGGACCACCTTACTCCGAAGTTCTTGCTCTGGAAGAAGTCCGTGCTCCCTTTCTCGCCTGTCTGGTCGACTGAATAGTTGACGGCCAGGTTGCCGGTGAACTTGTACTTCACCATGTACCTTGAGTTAAGATTGGCCGCCCAAGAGCCAAGGGTGTAATAGTCACCTGTCAACGACATGTCAAAATAGTCTCCCAGAACGAAGTACATGCCGGCGTCCCTCAGGTAGAAACCACGCGCGTTCTCCTCTCCGAAAGACGGCATTAGAAGTCCGGTGGCTCTGTCAGGACGCTTGGGGATGAATCCGAACGGGATTCCTATCGGGAGATCCACATCCTCCACAACGAGATGCGCCGGACCGAACACCGTCTTCTGGGATGGTTTGGTGACAACTTTCGCCGATGACAGCTTAAGGTAATAGTGCGGATGCTCAAGATCGCAGACCGTGTACTTGCCTTTGGTTATGTTGATGGACTTGTCCGGCATCATCTTGATGTTCTTCCCGTGAAGGATGCCGTCATCCTCCTTCGTTATCATGTTCGTGATCCTGGCCTTGCGGGTGTTGAAATTGTACCGGACCTCTTCCATGTTGAATGTCTGGCTGCCCTGGGTCATCTCCGGCTGCCCCTTCCACTCTTGGGCAAGGCTGTCGTAGGTGCCTCTGGCATAGACGGTGCCGGTGGACATGTCATATTCCATGTAGTCAGCCTTCAGTTTGATGTTCTCGTAGGAGACCTCGACGTCTCCCCAGTAATACATCTTGCGTTGACCGTTGGAAAAATCCTGCCTTATGGAATCTTTCGCTCCTGAGAATGCCGGTCTGGTAAGCGAGCTTTTGTCAAGAAGAAACAACGAGTCTGCCCTTGATGTTGAGTCAGCCACCCTTAGGGAATCTCTTCTGCGGGCGATTGAGTCTTCTGCGGGCGGCAAGGAATCCTTCGCCTGTGGCAAGGTCCCGGCGGCTGGACTGATGGAGTCCGGCGTAAACTGAGCCACAGAGGCCTTTCTCAGACTCCTGTTCCTCCTCACATCCTGCCCGAACATTGTCAGTCCAGTCAGCGCGGCAAGAGCCGCCACGAGGATAATATTATATGTATGCTTCTTGAATTGCAATTATTTTATAAATTTGCAAAAGACAAATATACTACATATTTTGGATTTACATCGCAATTTTCTTGCCGTACTTACGGCACTGTCGCTTTCAACGGCCGGATTTTTCGCTTATGCACAAAAGAATCCGTCGGCTTCGATACGTTTGTCAACCGTGGTCATAGACCCCGGTCACGGTGGCAAGGACTCCGGCTGCATAAGCCCGAGCGGAAAGACAATGGAGAAGACCTTGGTGCTGGACATATCCAAACGACTGGCCGATATGATCAAGGCAGGCTACCCGGATGTGAAGGTCATAATGACCAGAAGCGACGACACGTTTGTCACACTTCAAGGGAGGGCGGACATAGCGAACGCGAACAACGCGAACCTGTTCATCTCCGTCCACGTGAATTCCGTGCCAGGGAAGAAGAACGGCCCAAACGGCTATTCTGTGCATATCCTCGGCCAATACAACAGCAAGAACAAGGACATGTACGCCGGAAATATGGACGTGGTGCGCAGGGAGAACTCAGTCATAAAGCTTGAGGACGACTACACCACCCGCTATGAAGGCTTCGACCCGAACGATCCGGAGTCCTACATATTTATGAATCTGATGCAGAACGCCTACCTGGAGCAAAGCTTCAAGTTCGCCCAGGCAGTGGACAAGGAAATGAAGGGAGGAACATTCCAGCATAGCCGAGGAATATCCCAGGATGCGTTCTACGTCCTGTGGCGTACGGCGATGCCATCAGTGCTCATAGAATGCGGATTCCTGTCCAACTCCGCCGACCGCGAGGCCCTGATCACCGAAAAGGGACGAGCCCGGATCGCTTCAGACATCTACGATGCGTTCAAAATCTACAAGAAGGAATATGACGGCTCGGACGCTGTCAAAGGCTCCGTAAAGGCAAAAAGCACAGGCTCTGAATCAAGCGTGGCTGAAGATGGGGTAACGGAAGTGTCTGTTAAAGAGGCTGCTTCAATTGTTTATGGAACTCAGGTTCTGGTATCTTCCAAATCAATGCCCGGCAACGATCCTTTCTTCAAAGGATATGACGTTATCAAGATGCCGGCCGGAAGACTTTTCAAGTATATCATAGGCTACTCTTCAGACTTGAACACAGCCAAGGAGATGAACCGCTCACTGAGCCGCGATTTCAAGGACTCATTTCTTGTAAAGGTTGAGAACCATACCGCGGAACGTCTGAGATAGCCCTTCTGAAATCCCGTTCTTTCACTTAATCAAAGCGTTGGAGGGACGGGATTTTTATTTTAGACAAATTCTAATTTATAACTCGCTTGATAATAGCCAATTTAAGAAAATATTTAGTCGTAAAATATTGATTACGTTAATATTACATAATTTAATTAGTGCTATGATAAGTTCGCATAAGGAAAATAAAAATCAAAAACAATACAAAAAAAGATTTTTTATGAATTAATTTTCCCCCAATTTTGCACAAGCAAAAACGAAGAGGGAACAATTCTCTTATAATTCAAATTAATTCATTTAAAGAAATGGCTGAACTGGAAAGACATATCTCTGTCTGGAATGAGTGTCTTAGGATTTTTGAGCAGAACGTTGAACCGAAACAGTTTGACGTCTGGTTCAAGACTATAGTTCCCGTTTCTCTCGAAGGCTCTACATTGACGGTCGAGGTTCCGACCGATTTCTTCAGAAGTTATCTTGAGGACGCTTTCCTACCAATAATAAAGATGACACTCCGAAGAGTGATCGGGCAGGACGCAAGGCTGCTCTACAAGATCCATCCTGTACAGAAGGAACGCGCGATGGTATTCACCGCGTCGCACGGCAACGTACCGGAGAACAAGCCGGTGACGATCAACACGTTCCAGCCATCGGGCAATCCGAGTCCGTTCGTCTTTCCGGGGATCCAGAAACTCAAGATCAACCCGAGGCTGAACCCGGTCTATTGCTTTGACAACCTTATAAAAGGGGAGTGCAACAAGATGGGCTACAATGCGGGAATAAGCATCTCAGACAAGCCTGGCAAGACTCCGTTCAACCCGTTGTTCATCTTCGGTGGCCCGGGACTTGGCAAGACCCATCTCGCGCAGGCGATCGGTATCGCCATCCACGAAGCCTACCCGGATCTTGTTGTCCTCTATGTCACCGGCAACGAGTTCAGGACCCAGTACGTCAATGCGGTCAGTGTACAGAACAAGCTGACTGACTTCATGGCCTTCTACATGAGGATCGATGTCCTCATAATGGATGACATCCAGGAACTGAACGGCCCGGCCTCGCAGAACGCGTTCTTCAACATATTCAATCATCTTCATCAGTCCGGCAAGCAGCTGGTGTTCACCTCCGACCGCTCTCCGGCAGACTTGAAGAACTTCGAGGAGAGGCTGCTTTCGCGCTTCAAGTGGGGCTTGTCCATCGAATTGGCCAAGCCTGACCACGACACAAGGCTGGCCATGCTGAAGGCAAGATGCGTCCGCGAGGGTGTATCCGTCAGCGATGAGGTGCTGGAGCTTCTTGCGAACAGGATACGCTCGAACTTCAGGGAATTGGAAGGAGCGCTTATCTCTCTGATTGCCAACGCCACCCTTTGCCACGAGGAAGTCACGAAGGAATTGGCCGAACAGGTCACCGGCAACATCGTAAGCGAGGATCAGAATGAAATCTCCATCGACAAGGTTCAGGAAGTTGTCTGCGAATATTTCAACATCACCCGCGAGACCCTGCTCTCCAAATCAAGGAAGAGGCAGATCGTCCAGGCCAGGCAGATAGCCATGTTCATGAGCCGCAACCACATAAACGGCTGCTCCCTGTCAACGATTGGTATGGAACTTGGAGGGAAAGACCACGCTACAGTGCTGCACGCCTGCACGACTGTGTCGGACCTTATGACAACAGACAAGACGTTCAAGCAATACGTGACCGACATAGAAAAGATGCTTGTGCCTGTGGCAAGATAATAAAGGTGCCAAATGAATTCAGAAAAAGTACTCTCAATCTTCAAGGAAATCACACGGATTCCAAGGGAGTCCGGACACGAAGAGCCGATGACTGCCTTTCTTCAGCGTTTCGCCGGGGAGAGGCATCTTGAATGTAAAACCGACAAGACAAACAATGTCTGCATAGTCAAGGAAGCCAGCAAAGGCAAGGAGAATGTGCCTACGCTCGTTCTTCAGGGACATCAGGATATGGTCTGCGAGAAAAGAAGCGGCGTTCAGCACGACTTCCTCAAGGATCCTATTGAATATGTCATCGAGGATGGCTGGATGGTCGCCAAGGACACCACGCTCGGGGCCGATGACGGAATCGGTGTCGCCGCGATGCTCGCGCTTCTGGACAGTGACCTTCCGATGGGGAAGATCGAGTGCGTGTTCACCATCTCTGAGGAGACCGGAATGGACGGGGCCTTCGGAATGGAACCGGGCTTCTTCACCGGCAGGACTCTCATCAATCTTGACTCTGAGGATGAGGGGCAGATGTTCATCGGTTGCGCCGGCGGCCTTGACACGACAGCCGTGTTCAATTACAAACAAGAAGATTTCAAAGAAGGCTATAAGCCGGTAAGACTGGAGATCGGCGGAGCGCTCGGCGGACACAGCGGAGATGACATCAACAAGGGCCGCGCGAACACGGTGCAGCAGATGGCGCGTTTCCTGTATTCAGAAATGGCTTATGGACTTCAGCTTGTTATGCTGAAAGGCGGCAACAAGCCGAACGCGATAGCGAGGGAGTGCGAGGCAATCATCACCGTTCCGGATGCGGACGCCACAATCGCGAGACTCACCTCGTTCGGCAAGGATCTGAGGAATGAATATTTCAGGACGGATCCAGATTTGAGCTTCAGCGGCGAGACGTACAGATGCACCGAGAAGCCGATCCAGAGCGATGTCGCAAGGAGGCTGATCGCATCTCTCTTCGCCTGCCCGCACGGAGTCGAGACTATGAGCCAGGACATTCCGGGACTCGTGGAGACTTCGACAAACCTGGCGGCCGTAAGGATGAACAAGCAGGGAAGGATCGAGGTCATCACAAGCCAGCGCAGCTCGACCGGTTCGGCAAGAAAGATGATGGCCGCCAAGGTGGAGGCCAACTTCCTGCTCGCCGGAGCCGAAGTGACCCATCTTTCTGAATATCCAGGGTGGAAGCCGAACCTCGATTCCCACATTCTGCGCGTGTGTGTGGATTCGTACAAGAAACTGTTCGGATGCGAGCCGGAGGTCAAGGCCATTCACGCCGGACTTGAGTGTGGACTTTTCGGGGAGAAGTTCGGGGATCTGGATATGATTTCCTTCGGTCCGACCCTCAGGGGTGTGCACGCTCCGGGCGAGAAGCTTGAGCTTGCGTCCCTTGACAAGTTCACCGAGCATCTTGTCGATGTCGTCACGAATTTTGAATAAATGGTAAAGATAGCCCCTTCAATACTATCCGGCAATTTCCTCAATCTGGAGCCGGACATCAGGATGGTCAACGGGAACGCCGACCTGATCCACATCGATGTGATGGACGGCAGTCTCGTACCGAACATCTCGTTCGGGTTTCCGGTGATGGAGGCGATCGCCAAGGCCGTGACCGTCCCGATGGACGTCCACCTGATGATCATCAATCCGGACAAGTACATCGAAAGATTCGCCAAATGCGGAGCGAACCTGATAAGCTTCCATCTGGAGGCCGCTGACCAGGCCGGCAAGGATCCAAAGGAGATCATAGGGATGATCAAAGCCTGTGGAGCGAAAGCCGGACTTGCGATCAACCCGGATGTGCCCGTCGAAAGGCTTTTCCCATACATCGAGGATGTGGACTTCTTCCTGATAATGTCGGTATTCGCCGGATTTGGGGGACAGAAATTCATCCCGGAATCCATCGACAGGATCAAAACTCTGAAGGCAGAGATGGACAGAAGGGGAGTCGTGAAGGACATCGAGGTTGACGGCGGGGTGTCATCCGCCAACGCAAGGATTCTGGCCGAAGCCGGAGCGACAATGCTTGTGGCCGGAAGTTCGGTATTCAAGGCGGAGGATCCTGCCAAGGCTATTGCTGAGCTTCGTTAGATAACATAGCTTATTTCCTTAAAGGCGAACTCTAAACGTTCGCCTTTTTCTGTTTCGAGACAGAGCAGGCCACGGTCGGTGACACCAACGATTCTCGCACGTATTGACGCGCCTGTCGAGCAGACTACATATTCATTGAAAGTGCCGACGCGGTAGAGTCTGCTGACATATTCCTCAGCGTTGTCGTAGTGTCCAAGCCTCCTTTTCAGGAAGCGGCAAAGTTTGGGAAGCTGGTCTTTGAGATCATATTCCCTGCCGGTCAGCATCGCCATCGAGACGGGGTTCAAAAGTTGTGGCGGAAACTCTTTTTGGTTGACATTCAGGCCGATTCCGATGACGCTTGCCGTCAGGGAGTCTCCGCAAAGGGTGTTCTCAATGAGTATTCCGCATATTTTCCTGTTCCTGACATAGATGTCGTTCGGCCATTTGACCGTGGCCACAATCCCTTCATATTCAAGGTAATCAAGCACGCCCAAGGTGACGCTCCGGCTTATCGGGAACTGCCTTGAGGCCTTCAATGGCGGATAGGCTCCGTCCCCAAACTTCATCACCAGAGAGAATGTGAGGTTTTCTCCGGGCCGTGCGGACCATGAATTACCCCGCTGGCCACGCCCTGAGGTCTGATGTAGAGCCGCCAGGACTGACAGATTGTCAATCCCTGAAATATTTCTTAGGGCTTCATTATTAGTCGAATCGACCTCATCGAGCCATTGTATGTCAACTTCCTCTTTCATTGGTTCAGAATTTGTCGTATATTTGTATATTTGATTGTAATTGCAAAAATATAAAACATTCTCAATATGATTACACACGATTTGCGGGTTATGGCCGACGCTATGCTCGACAAGAAAGCACAAAACGTAATTGACATAGATCTCAGGCCGCTGGGAACCGCAATCACTGACCATTTTATGATCTGCAACGCTGACTCCACCACCAACGTCAACGCCATAGCCGACAATGTCATCGACAAGATGCGGGAGGAAGGCAGAAAGCCTCTCCGTACCCAGGGTCTGGAGAATAATTTCTGGATAATCCTGGACTATGGGGATATCGTCGCTCATATATTCCTTACGGAATACCGCCAGTTCTACAGGCTGGAGGAGCTCTGGGCCGACGCTCCGCACAAGGAATACAAGGAGAGACGCGTTCCTAAAACAAAAAAGACAGAGACAGATGCCGAATAACGCAAATTCGCCGAAAGGCAATGATCCAAGAAGGAAGGTTATCCGCGTGAGATTCAATTTCTCGTGGCTTTACCTTATTCTTATCCTTGGCATAGGTTGGCTGCTGCTCAACAACAGCGGGGCCAATCCTCAGAAGATAGAATGGGCCGAGGTCCAGGAGATGTTCCTCAAGGGCGACATCAAGGAGATTGATTTCGTGAGGAACGACTTCAAGGGCAACATCACCGTGCGCCCGGACAGGCTCAACAAATATGCTGACAAGTTTGGCGGCAAGGTTCCGGCCAGCTCGCCTCATTTCATATTCCTGGTCTCCGATAAGTTCGACGCCGAGAAGGAGTTCGGTGAGCTGAACGCCAAGCTTACTCCGGACGAGAGTCAGGTCAAGATTGTGATGGAGAACGACAGCAGGATGTGGTCAAACGTCCTTGAATGGATAATTTTCCCGATCCTGCTCATCGTTATGTGGATCTGGATGTTCCGTGGCTTCAGCAGGAATATGGGCGGAGGCAGCGGCGGTCCCGGCGGAGTGTTCAATGTCGGTAAATCCACCGGCAAGCTCGCCGACAAGGAGAAGGTCAACGTCACATTCAAGGATGTCGCGGGTCTGTACGGAGCCAAGGAAGAGGTGATGGAGATCGTGGACTTCCTCAAGAATCCTAAGAAATATACAGCCCTCGGAGGAAAAATCCCTAAGGGAGCCCTTCTGGTAGGCCCTCCGGGTACCGGAAAGACATTGCTGGCCAAGGCAGTGGCAGGGGAAGCCAACGTTCCGTTCTTCTCGATTTCCGGTTCGGATTTCGTAGAGATGTTCGTCGGTGTCGGTGCTTCCAGGGTCCGTGACCTGTTCCGTCAGGCGAAGGAAAAAGCTCCTTGCATCGTGTTCATCGACGAGATCGACGCTGTCGGAAGGGCCAGAGGGAAGAATGTCGGATTCTCTTCAAATGACGAGCGAGAGAACACTCTCAACCAGCTTCTTACCGAGATGGACGGATTCGACACAAATTCAGGTGTGATAATCCTTGCGGCCACAAACAGGGCTGACATCCTCGACAAGGCGCTTCTGCGCGCCGGACGTTTCGACCGCCAGATTCACGTGGATCTTCCGGAACTGAAGGAAAGGGAAGAGATATTCAAGGTTCACACACGCAACCTCAAGGTCGCTCAGGACTTCGACCTCGGATTTATGGCCCAGCACACGCCGGGCTTCTCCGGAGCCGACATCGCCAATGTCTGCAACGAGGCTGCCCTCACAGCGGCAAGAAGAAACAAGAAGGAGATTGATCGTCAGGATTTCCTCGACGCTGTTGACAGGATTGTCGGCGGACTTGAGCGCAAGGGCTCGATCATGACTCCGGCGGAGAAGAGGACGACGGCATACCATGAGGCCGGACATGCTACTGTGGGATGGCTGCTGCCATATTCAGATCCAGTGTTCAAGGTCAGTCTCATCCCGAGAGGGGATGCGCTCGGCTTGACTTGGTACCTTCCGGACGAGAGAAAGATCCTGTCCAAGTCATACCTTATGGACAAGATGTGCGCCTTGATCGGCGGACGTGTGGCCGAGGAAATCATCAATGGGGAGCCGGCCACGGGCGCGTTGAACGATCTTGAGAGACTTACCCGCATGGCCTACAACATGGTGCAGTACTACGGAATGAGCGAGAAAGTCGGAGAGGTGTCGTTCTATGATTCGACCGGATCAAAGGGCTACGACCTCACAAAGCCTTACAGCGAGAAGACCGCCGAGCTTATGGACCAGGAGGTTAAGGATCTTGTCAAAGAGATTCACGACAGAACCTACAAGATTCTGACCGAGCATAAGGAAGGCTTCGTCAAGATGGCTCAGATTCTCCTTGAGAAAGAGGTGATCTTCGCCGAGGACATCGAGAAGATTTTCGGTCCGAAGGTGAAACCAGCTGAGGATGCGGAACCTGCCAAGGCTCAGGCAACCGAGAGTGACACACAGATAACCGAGGCTGGAAATGAATAACGTTGTCGTCAGATCGATTTCAGGCGTGGTCTTCATCCTTGCGATGTTGGCCTGCCTGATGTTCAATAAGTTCCTGTTCGCCGGACTGATAATATTCATAATGTCCGTGATGCTGCTGGAATTCTACCACATCACGATGGGGAACAGCTACACCTTCTCTAAGGTGCTGGCGATCATCGCCGCGATCTTCCTTTTCGGACTGCTGTTCGCCACGGCTTCCTATCATATTCCGATAAGATTCGTGGCCTTCGCGATGGTTCCGATCTTCATCGTGATGATCAACTCACTATACGTCAAGGACAAGGATGAATACGGCAAATTCTCGAACATCTACACTGGGCTTTTGTACATCGCGGTTCCGATAGCGCTATCAAACCTCATCGCCTTTGACAAGGCCGGGAACTTCAGCGGCAACCTGCTCCTTTGCTTTTTCATCATAATATGGTGCTCGGATGTCGGGGCGTTCGCCTTCGGAATATCTCTCGGCAAGATATTCCCGCAAAAACTCTTTCCGTCTGTGTCGCCAAAGAAGACCTGGATCGGATTCATCGGCGGACTTGTCAGTTCGGTTCTGGCGGCGTTCGCTCTTTATGAGTTCGGAATATTGAAGTTTCCTCTCATCCACTGCCTCATCCTGTCATTTATAATGTCCGTGACCGGAGTCTATGGCGACCTGTTTGAGTCTCAATGGAAAAGAGTGTACGGAGTCAAGGACTCTGGAAAAATCATCCCTGGACACGGAGGCTTTCTGGACAGGTTCGACAGCACGTTGATGGCGATGCCGTTCGGGGCGATCTATCTGGCGATCTTTGATCTGCTATAATTAATAATAACTTGATAATCAATTAATGAATATACAAGCGATATGAAGAAGATAATAGTTGATAAGGACTCGCACGGAACGATAGGCATCAACTGGGCTGTGATAGCGGTCCTGATAGCGTGCACGTGGATATTCATACACAATCTGTTCATTTCAATCCCGATCACGGTCATCCTGCTCGCCTTTGCTTTCTTCGTTTTCTGGTTCCACAGGGTTCCGGAAAGGGTGATACCGGAGGGAGACAGCAAGGTGATAACTTCCGTCGCCGACGGCAAGGTTGTGATCGTGGACCGGGTCTATGAGAAGGAATATTTCAAGGACGACCGCATCCAGGTGTCGATATATATGGACTTCTTCGATGTCCACACTAACTTCTGGCCGATGGACGGGGTGATTTCCTACTATAAATATCATCCGGGAAAGTATCTGCTTGCCTTCCTGCCAAAGGCCTCGGAAAAGAATGAGCATTCGTCCACGGCGATCTGCAATGAGCACGGTGAGATTCTGTTCAGGCAGATAGCCGGCACATTCGCCAGAAGGATTGTCTGCTACTCGAAAGAGAATTACGAGGTTGAGAGGGGGCAGCAGTGCGGGATCATCAAGTTCGGCTCACGAATCGACATATTCCTTCCGCTTGACGCTGATGTCAAGGTGAAGGAAGGTGATTTCACCAGAGCCTGCGAAACGGTTATCGCTGAGCTTAAATAATTTACTACTGATCTTTCTCGATCAGTTCAACAAGACGATCCACGGCTTCCGTGTCCTGAATATGCTTCAGCACGGGAGTCTTTCCTTTATAGATGGTGACCTTGTGGTTGCCTTCGCCGACATATCCCCAATCGGCGTCGGCCATCTCGCCGGGACCGTTCACGATGCAGCCCATCACGGCGATGACGGTGTTCTTAAGATGAGAGGTTCTCGCTTTAACTTCCTCAAACGCTTTCTGAAGGTCGTACATAGTTCGCCCGCAACCTGGACAAGCGACATATTCCGGCTTATAGAAACGTCTTCGCGAGGCCTGCATCAACTCATCGACAAGATAGGATCCGATTCCGGATTCCTGAATCGAAATCTTGTCGCCGGAATCGTCCACGTACGTGCCAGTGAGTTCGAGCTCGTCCAAAGTCTTGTCCAACAGTCTCTTGCCGAAATCGCATGCGACATCTAACAAAAGTGTTTCCCGAGATGGGGCGTCGTAAACAGCGACAGCCTTGCGTCCCTGAAGGCTTATGGAAGTCATAGAGGAGACAATCTTGTGCCCATAACGTGCGGCAAGATAACGTGCGGCTGGAAGTTCATCCTCCGGATCCTCGGTCAGAGAGACGCGCACCGTATCACCGATTCCTTCAGACAACAGGGTAGATATCCCGACACAAGACTTGATCCTGCCGCTGTCCCCGTTGCCAGCCTCGGTCACACCGACGTGAAGAGGGTAAATCACCCCTTTTTCCTTCATCGCGGCCATAAGTTTTCGGTACGCTTCGACCATAACAATAGTGTTACTCGATTTTAGCGACACCACAACATTCTGGAAATCAGCATCTTCACACATATTCAACCATTCCAAGGCAGCTTTGGCCATCGCTTCCGGAGTGTTGCCGTATAGATTTGTGATGTAGTCACCCAAAGAGCCGTGATTGACACCGATACGTATTGCCGTTCCATTTTCCCGGCAGACTTCGATGAGTCTGGCGAACTGTTTACGGGCTTCATTGTGGTCCCTGTGGAAATTTCCGGGATTGATTCTGACCTTCTCCACAAACGGAGCGACCATAATCGCTGTCTGTGAGGAAAAATGGATGTCCGCCACTATCGGTACATTGATTCCAAGTTCCTTCAACCGGGATTTAATGGACTTCACACACTCCACATCTGCGGGTCCCGGCACGGTTATGCGGATCATTTCCGAGCCAGCCTCATAAAGTCTGACACACTGTGCAACCGTCGCGTCCACATCTGAAGTGTGGGTGTTGCACATCGTCTGGACAACAATCGGGTTGCCCGCTCCGATCAGGACATTACCTGCCTTTGCCGTCAATGTTCTCATTCTGCGTTGGATAATAAACCTGTTGATAAGCCTCACGTCTCAGCTGAGCCTTGCCGCGGCCTGTTCTTCTTGTCAGTTGGAAATACATTCCCGCTGTCACCATGACATCAAACGGGTATGCGAAACGATAGTAATCCTTGCTGTAGTAATCAGGATCATAGATGGTTCCCCAGGAATATCTTACATTGGCGTTTATGTGGAACTCGACAGGATCGAAGACAAGTCCGAAACCAATTCCGCCGCAGATTCCGTAATCAAGCCTTCGGTCGGTGTCTTTGAATGAATTGACCAAAGATTCACTTACATAATCACCTGTACGTTTGATATTCAGTCTATAGCCGCCATAGATTCCAGCCTCCGCCATAACTTTGTAGTGAAGGCCGTCAAGATGGAGATGAGCCATGAACGGAATCTCCGCCACATCCATGATAGCCTGAGTCGCATTCTCGATGCTTGGAGTGACCTTTGTGTCTTTGTCTTCCTTGAACTTATAGCCTTCATGGCTGTACCGCAAGCCTACCTTGAAACCAAAATAAGGCATATACCCGAACATCTTGCCATAGCGGGTGTAGAATATTCCGAAAGTGTTCGGAGAGAACAATGTCGTCTGAGAATACGCCGGATTGAAAGACATACGGCTGAACGACACTCCATACTCCACTCCGATCAGGGAATAGTCGTTCACCTCAAAGACCCGGTTGAGCTTGACTGTGTCCAGATACGCGTCTGAATACGCCTCCGCCGGTGCCTTCAGACTGTCCAAAAGCACAGGTTCCGGCTTGACCTTACGCACACGGCCCCGGGACTTCACCTTGGACTGGACATTGACCGTATCCACCGGATTCTGCCCGATGGCCACTGAACAGACCAAGATGGCGAACGCTGTAAGAATATATTTGATTGTCCTCATGTTAAGTGTCATTATTTGAAGAATGTCGCCAGATCCAGTTCCTGTTCTATCTCGCTTCTTTCCGGAATATCGAACAGATCGCTGTCCTTCGTCATCAGGAACTTCACCTTTTCAGGCTGCCTATGGGCAAGAAGGATTCCGGAATCCACTATACCGTTGCGGTTGAGATCCTCAGTGATCCTGAGGGAATACTTTCCTTTCTTTAGGTACGGAAACTCCAAGACAGAGTCTGACTCAATAACATAACTGCGAATAATGCCGGATTTCCTCTCATCAAGAAGGTCTATGATGTATTTGTTGCCGTTCACACCTGTAAGCGTCAGCTTGAAGTGGCTCAGATTGTCATCGTTCGGGAGCGAGACTTTGACCTCAGTGCTGTCGTTCCAATACCCGTTGATGTCCTTGAAGGCTCTTTCCGGAACCTTGAAAGTATATTCATAGCCCGTCTGGATCTTGATTTGAGGGGTGATGTTGTATTTTCTCAGGTTCAGCGAATCGCGTTCTATCTTGAATTTCTCGACCTGTTCTTTCTGTCTTGGATTTATCGATTTGAAAACCAGCGAGTCGAAAGCTCCCAGGATCGGTGGATAATCGAATTCCAGCGTGATTCCGTTTTGCTCGAAGGTCTCCGGCGTGGCTTTCAGACTCAGGCCGCAGATCGTGTCCTTGTGCTCGATTTTCTTGCGGGCGGCCCTGGATTTGGGTTTGTTCTCATCCACAAGGCTGACCTTCTCAGTCACAGGAGCCAGAACACCAAGAGTGTCCGTCTTCCAATATTTCACCCAAAGATGAAGGGAGTCTGGCATCGGTCTCTGATTGTTAAGCCAGAGAAGGAGGCTGTCTTTCTCGATGTTGAACTCAGTGATGACATCCTTGGCCGGAAATCCTTGGAACCAAAGGGAATCAATCCTGGTGTCCGGAGCCATGAATGTTACATAGCCGGCCCTGTCGCCTGTTCTCTTTTTGTTCATCAGCATTTGCTTGGAAGGCCTTTCCCTGAACACATTAAGCCTGAGTTCCGCCTTTCGGGACTGACATGCGACGGTGTCCTTCATGTCAAACTTTTTCAATTCCGCCACACTGTCGTTCACCACATTCACAGGCCTGAACAAAGTGTCCAGAAACGCTATCTTGTCCTCATCGGGGTCGTAGATGTTGTTACCGTTGCCGTCCACGATGGCATAGACGCGGAACACAGTGTCCTGAATATTCTGGAGAGCGAAATAGCCCCAGTCATCGGTTTTCACCGCCGCGACAGGACGTTCAAGAAAGACCGCTGAATCCCTCTGATCCTTATAAAGCATGACGGTGGCCCCTTTGATCGGCATCAATGTGTTACAGTCTTGAACAAGGCCGGTAATGTACATTGAATCTATAGAGTCTCCTGTCGAGAACACCGTGGTGAATCCAGGGAACATATTCCCTTCATTATTGTCGGCGATCGCTCCTGTCAAGTCAAGGGTGTATGTCGTGTTCGGAAGCAGGTCTTCCTCGAAATGGACAATCACCGTCTTGCCTCTCATCTTGTATTTCGGACTTTTTTGCTGAGGAGGGGAGAGATAGATGCCTTTCGGATCCTTGACAGTGACATATTCATCGAATGTGAACGCAACCTTGGTTCCATGTACAGGAACGGAAACCGCCCCCGGCTGAGGTACAACCCTTCTGACCACAGGCGGGATAGTGTCCTTGAGTCCACCTGTGGGAGCCTGTGTCGTGTTGGCGCATGACGGCTGGAAAACGGAAAGCACCAGAAGCGTCATCGCCGGAACCAAAGGGAAAAATCTTGTAAGAAATTTTTTCATCGCGGATCGTGTATATTCAAAAATCAGGCTCAGATCTCGGTTCTGACCACACTTTTTATACCATCTATGGAATTCAACCTGCGGATCATCCTCTCCATGGCGGCCTTGTCGTGGACATAAAGATCTATGTAGCCGGAAAATATTCCTTCATCGGTACTCAGATAGACCTTGCGCATATTCACTCCCATGACCAGAGAGATGTAGCGGGAGATCTCGTTCAGCAGACCGACCCGGTCAACTCCCTTGATGGAGAGGCGCACCGGAAAAGATTGGCTGTCATCATCCTCCCACTGAGGCACGACAACCCAGTCTCCATGCTTGGAGGCGATGCTGTCAGCCACCGGGCACGATTTCTTGTGCACTGTCACCGTTCCGTCAGGAGACTTGATGCCGATGACCGGGTCTCCTGGGATAGGCCGGCAACAGGATGCGATGACATAATCACTCTTCTCCTTTCTCGTGGCCTCCTTCCTCTTCCCGAACCAAGGGAAAGACCAGGAATGGCTTTTGTCCGCCTTGCCTGAAGCCAAAACCTCCGAAAGGTCGCCTAGCTTCAGAATGCCAACCCCTATCCTGAAGAACATCTCCTCGGAATTCCCTCCAGGTATCGCGAAATGCTCCAAAAGAATCTCTATGGAGTCATTGTTCATTCTATAGCCAAGTGACTCAAGCTGCTCCGAGAGCATTTTCCTGCCCAGTTCGGCAAGTTCTTTCTTATGTCCCTTGAAATAGTCTATGACAACGTTCCTCGCATGTCTGGTCTGAAGGAACTGAAGCCATTCGCGTTTTGGACGTTCAACCTCCGCGGTGATGATCTCCACCTGATCTCCGCTCCTGAGCACATGGGAAAGGGGCACAAGCTTCATGTTCACCTTCGCGGCTATAGCCTTGTTACCGATCTCAGTGTGGATGCTATAGGCGAAGTCAAGCGCTGTGGCGCCTTTCAGGATGGATTTCTGGTCTCCCTTAGGGGTGAACACAGTGATTTCGCTGCTGGTTAGGTCATTATGTATTATGTCAAGCAGTTCCAGCGCGTTCACGTCCGGATTGACAAGGATCTCCTTCACCTTGGCCAGCCACTTGTCCATCTCGCTGTCGTTCTCGCTGATGTAGCCCTCCTGCTTGTAGGTCCAATGGGCGGCGATGCCCTTCTCGGCGATGTCATCCATCCGCTTCGAGCGGATCTGGACCTCAATCCATATTCCCCTGTCGCTCATCAGGGTGCAGTGAAGCGCCTCATAGCCATTGCTTTTCGGATGCTTCACCCAATCGCGTACACGATCCGGCTTGTAGCGGTATATTCCTGTTATTATAGAGAATATGTGGTAGCACTGGTCGCGCTCGCTTTCCTTGGTGTCTGCCGGCGGTGTGAAGACAATCCTCAGAGCATAAAGGTCATAGACTTGATCAAAGGTGATGTTCTTGGTCTGCATCTTGTGCCAGACCGAATATGGAGTCTTGACCCGCTTGCGGATCTCGAAATTGAATCCGGCTTTTTTCAAGGCCTCGTCTATAGGAGTTATGAAATCGTCTATCTGCTTGCCTCTGCCGCTAAGATTGCTGTTGATCAACCCGCTGATCTCCTTGTAAGCGTCAGGTTCCTTGTACTTCAGCCAGATGTTCTCCATCTCGGACTTTATCTCGTAAAGGCCGAGGCGGTGGGCGAGGGGAATGAATATGAACATCGTCTCGCTGAGAATCTTATCCCGCTTGTATTCAGGCATATACTCAATCGTGCGGCAATTGTGGAGGCGGTCGGCGAGCTTTATCAGCACGACCCGCACGTCATCGTTCAACGTCAGCAGGATCCGCTTGAAGTTCTCCGCCTGAAGGCTCTTGGCGTTGGCATCATTGAGTTTCTTGCTGCGGTCCTCGTTGTCGAGCACGTTCTTGATCTTGGTCAGGCCGTCCACAAGACTTGCGATCTTGTCACCGAAGAGCTTGCGTATGTCATCCACCGTATAGTCAGTGTCTTCCACGACATCGTGGAGCAAGGCGGCCGCGATGGACTTGTACCCAAGCCCGATGTCGCTCACTACAATTTTTGCTACCTCGATAGGATGGATTATGTATGGCCCGCCAGAGCGACGGCGGACATTCTTATGGGCTTCATTCGCGAAATCGAACGCTTTCTGGACCACGTCCAGCTCCTGCTGGTTCGCGCAGCGTTTCTCCGCCGCGGCCTTAAGCTGTGCGTAACTCTGACGAATCAGTTCGTAGTCTTGTTCTGTGAATTGTGAGAAACTCATATTTCAACCAAATCTTTGTCACGATCCAAACCTGTGGAAGTGCCGTCGCATTCCTCCAAAGTCTGGAAAGTGTATGAAAACTGTGCTCCGTACATTATTATAAGCCATCCGAACCTCATCCAAACCATAAAGAGGGGAATGGCGGCGATTGTTCCGTAAACCGCGTTGAGGCGCATCACAAACACCTGTGTCTCAAGGTAAAGATATTGCAGCGCCGTGAACGCCACGCCAGCTATGACTGCGGCCTTGAAGGCATTGGAATATTTCACGTCCACGGCAGGAATATACTTGTACATAGCGGAGAATATCAAAGTGGCCACGACACCCGTGATGACCCAGCCAAGGAAAGACTTTATCGAAGCAGTGACCCCGATCCAGTTTGGAATCAGATCCAGAACGTGCGAGTACACGATCGTTCCTGAATATAGGATCAACACCACGAACGGGGTCAGGAACAGCAGGACGAGATCAAATCCGAAACTCTTTATGAACGGCCTTTTCCTGACTCTCCACACATTGTTGAAGACGGTCTCCACGCGCATCATCATCCAGATGACGAGCCAGACGAAAGTCAAGGCGCTGACAAGTCCGAAAATGTCGTTGGTGGCCGAAGAAAGGATTTTGTCGGCGGAATTGAGCACGATGTCGATGATTCCTTGATTGACATTGGCCGAATAGAGAACCTCCTTCAGTTTGTCCGCGAGACCGAAACCGTTGGTGACAGCGAACGCGACAGCGATGAAAGGCACGAAAGCCATAGTGCAGAAATAGCTCAGAGCCACGGTCTGGAATCCTATGGCGTGGTCCGCGAAATCCTTGAACGTCTTTGTGACGATCCTGCTCAGGTTGACAAACCGTGCCTTGGCCTTGGACAACTCCGTCACCTCGATGTCCCAGATGTCCTCACGGAAGAACTTCACCGTCCTCCGCGACCAACGCACAATGTTATTTATCAAAACCTTAAGCATTAATATTCAATTAAAACATTCCTGAGAACAGGTCCGGTTCAACATTCCGCTCCTTTGCGGCGGTGCCGCCGGCGGCCTGAGGGAGCATATTCCTGAACTCTTCCTCGCTGATGATTCTGACGCCAAGGTCTCCGGCCTTTTTCATCTTCTCCGGCCCCGGTTTGATTCCTGCTAAAAGGTATGAGGTCTTTCCGCTTACGGAAGAGCTGTTCTTGCCTCCGTTGGCCTCGATCAGCCGCTTCATCTCGTCCCTTGAGACGCTGAAGTTTCCTGAAATCACAATCGTCTTTCCGGCCAAGGCGTCTGACGCGGCGGTCTTCGCCTCCATTGAGAACCGGATTCCGGCCGCCTTTAGCCTTTCGATGTCAGCAAGATGCCTGGAATCTCGGAAATATTCGAAAACACTGTCAGCGATCACCTCGCCGACATCCTGGACCTCAAGCAACTGTTCCTTTGTGGCGGTTGCGATCGCGTCTATATTCCCGAAATGACGTGCGATCTCCTTTGCCGTGGTCTCTCCGACATAACGGATGCCAAGGGCGAACAACACGTGGTCAAACGTCACTTTCTTTGATGCCTCAAGACTGCTAAGAAAACGTGCGGCCGAGCGTTCCTTCCATCCGTCCAGCAAGAGCAACTGCCCTTTGGTCAATGAATAGAAGTCCGCAGGGGTCCTGACAAGCCCGAGGTTGTACATCTGCTCGATCGTCGCGTCTCCAGCAAGCACATTCATCGCCTTGCGGCTGAGGAAGTGAACCAGCTTGCCCTTTATCTGGGTAGGGCAGCCGTCAATGTTCGGACAGAACCACTTGGCCTCGTCATCTTCCTTGACCAACGCCGTCCCGCAGTCCGGACACACCTCCGGGAAAACCGGCCTGACAGCGTCCGACGGCCTGAGCGAGAGATCTACATCGATGATCTTAGGAATGATCTCACCGCCTTTGATGATCGTCACTGTGTCGCCGACTCTGATGTCCATCTGCGAGATAAAGTCCTGATTGTTAAGGGTTGCCCTCTTAACAACCGTACCGGCCAGCTGGACAGGAGCCAGATTGGCGACCGGAGTCACGGCTCCAGTACGACCGACCTGATAGGTGATTGAGAGCAGTTTCGTGTGCGCCTCCTCCGCCTGGAACTTGAAAGCGACCGCCCAGCGCGGCGACTTGGCGGTGTAGCCAAGCGCACTTTGGTAAGCCAACTCATTGATTTTAATCACGATTCCATCCGTGGCGTACGGCAGGAACTTCCTTTCGGTGTCCCAATAATGGATATATTCCTCAATCTCGTCTATTCCGTGGACGATCTTCCTCTTGTCGGAAACCGGCAGTCCCCACGATGCCGCCGCATTCAGCGCGTCATTATGCGTCGCGAACGAAACGCTCTGGCTTGGAATATGATAGAGCGTGCACATCAGCCCTCTCCTCGCGACCTCGGACGGGTCAAGCAGTTTCAACGAACCAGAGGCCGCGTTCCTCGGATTGGCGAAAGGCGGATCCTCATTGTCCTCGCGCTCCTTGTTCAGTCGGTCAAATGAATCGTACGGCATCAGCACCTCGCCCCTGATCTCAAACTCCTCCGGCCAGCCGGCACCTTTCAATTTTTCGGGAATATTACTGATTTTAAGAGCGTTGGCCGTCACGTCATCCCCGACCACACCGTCACCTCTGGTCAAAGCCCTGAACAGTTTCCCGTTCCGGTAGGTCAGGCAGATAGCCGTGCCATCGAACTTCAGCTCGCAGGAATATGTGAACTTCACCTCTCCGAGATCCTTTTCGGCCCGGCGCACGAAATCCTCTATCTCACCGATGTTGTACGTGTTGCCGAGGGAGAGCATCGGGTACTTGTGCGTGTACTGGGCGAATTCCTTGCGGACGGCAGGCTCGGCGTTCGTCCCCATACTTTGGTCAAGGTCGCTGCCGACCTTCTGGGTAGGGGAGTCAGGAGTGAGGAGGTCAGGATATTCCTTCTCCAGATCCTCCAGCTCGCGCATCAGGTGGTCATATTCAAAATCGCTCATCGTCGGAGCGTTGTCCACATAGTACCGCCTGCTGTTCTCCCTGAGGATGTTCCGGAGTTCCTCGACACGTATTTTGGCCTGCTCGTGATCCATATCAGCAAAGTTCTTTGTAAAGAATACAAATTTAACGAAAATTGTCGGCTTTCCGTTCAAAAGAATCAAGAAGTTGGCCGAAATTTCACCTTGAACTACTTTTTTGAAAAGTTAAAACTGTTTCTTAAATTTGTGCCCGGTTTTACGAACATACAAATTTCTAAATCATTCGTATATGAAAGATTCAATCATCATTCTGTGCGGCGGCGGCCCGGCACCGGGAATGAACACCGTCGTGTTCTCAGTCGCCAAGACTTTCCTTTCAAACGGTTACAGGGTCATCGGACTTCACGAAGGCTACACCGGACTCTTCCGTAAGGAGGCCCGCACCGAAGACATCGATTTCTTCAAGGCTGACGCTTACTTCAACAGAGGTGGTTCCTACCTCCAGATGAGCCGTTTCAAGCCGACCAACGAGGATTTCGAGCAGAATTTCAACCTTGCCCTCTTCCAGGACAACAACGTGAAGCTTCTCGTGACCGTGGGCGGTGACGACACAGCCTCCACAGCCAACAGGATCGCCAAGTTCCTTGAGGCCAAGAACTATCCGATCCACAACATCCACGTCCCTAAGACGATCGATGACGACCTTCCATTGCCTCACAACGCACCGACCTTCGGATTCAACTCCGCGAAGGACGAGGGTGCGCACATCGCCCGCACCGTTTACGAGGATGCCCGCACATCAGGCAACTGGCTTCTCATCTCAGCGATGGGACGCAGCGCAGGTCACCTTGCCCTCGGAATCGGCGAGGCCACACACTGCCCTATGACCATCATCCCAGAGATGTTCAACAACACCACGATCACCGTTGACAAGATCATCAAGCTCACCCTCTCAGCGATTATCAAGAGAAAGATTCTCGGCATCCCTTACGGAACTGTCGTTGTGGCTGAGGGTGTGTTCCACGATCTTGAGCCAGAGGACATCAAGGCCACCGGCGTTCATATGACCTATGACGAGCACGGCCACCCTGAGCTTGGCAAGATCTCCAAGGCTGTCCTCTTCAACGACATCCTTGAGAAGGAGTTCAAGAAGATCGGAATGAAGGTTAAGACCCGTCCTGTCGAGATCGGTTACGACGTTCGTTGCCAGGATCCTGTGGCCTACGACCTTTCATACTGCACCGAACTCGCTCTCGGAGTCTATGAGCTCTTCTCAAAGGGTGAGACCGGATGTATGGTCTATGTCGATGAGAACGGCAACGCACAGCCTCTTTACCTGAAGGATCTCCAGAACGAGGAAGGCAAGATTCCTCCTCGCCGCGTGGACATCGAAGGTGGAATCGCCCGCAACTACTACGGACACATCTGCCACTACATCACTCCGGCTGACTACGAGGCCGCCAAGGCTTACGTCGCAAACCCTGAGGAGTATGACTTCAAGAAGATCCTTAACTGGTAAGCGATGAATATGTGAGGTTCAGTTAGTTGATCCTCACCATCGCACAGTCGTCGGATGACACTTCGACCTCGATCCGGGTTTCCGTGTCGAGGTTTTTTATGTCAAGATAATCGATTGCTTCCTTTGGTATGCGGATGGATATAACTTCCGGTCGCTGAGCCTGTCGAAGCGACCCTCCATCCGCGAAAGAACAGACAAACAACCAAGTCTCGGAGACATCCCCACGAAGGAACGCGAAATGCCGATCCGGATCAAATCCCGGCGAGTCATAGTTGCAGTAGCAAAGGTCAAACGTCTTTCCGGATGCCACCGCCGGAACCGAAGCCGCCATATTCAAAAACCTCCTCCACTTCTCGAGCAGCTCAGCCTCTTCCGGCGTAAGTCCCTCATTTGTATGAATATATTCAATCAGCCTTCCGATTGACGAAATCCTCCACCAGTCGAATATGGTCGTCCTGCCATCCCGTCCGCTGAACCCTTCGGCATCCATTCCGCGCTCGCCGATCTCCTCCCCGAAATAAACCATATACGGAGCCGTGTTCAGGAATATTCCCGCCCCCAACGCCGCGAAAGTCCTTTGGGCGTCACGGCCGAAGAAATCCGAGGAGAAACGCTGTTCGTCGTGGTTTTCCAGAAAGTTCAGCATCCTCGGCTGCAAATCTCCTAAAAACTGCCAGTTCCAGGTCAGGCTTCTGGTCGTTCCGTGACCTTCCACTACCGCCCTTACGGAATCGTAAAGACAAGACTTGTCGTAGAGAAAATCGAATCCTACCTCATTTATGTATTTGGAATACAATCCCTTCTGATAAACCTCGGCAATGAATATCATATCCGGGAACTCGGTCTTTATCCTCCCGATCAGCCACTGGAAGAACTGCCACGGCACCATCTCAACCATATCGCAGCGGAAACCGTCCACTCCCTTGCCGCACCAATAGCGCACAATCTCGTACATCCTGTCCCAAGTCTCAGTGTGGAAATCACAGTAATTCAATCGGATGGTCTCATACCAATCATTCACGGAAGGGGAGGGCGAAAAACAGTTGCCTGAGGCCTTGGCCGGATTCTCGTAATATGTCTGCCTGTCAAAAGGCAGCCTTAACGGCTGGCCGGGATAGTAATAGAAATCGTTCTCCGGCCGCCAATGGACAGTCGGATCGTCATCGGAACCCAATGGCTTGATCTCAGGGTGAACCAGGCCGACCTTGCCGTAATCCCGCGACACGTGGTTAGGAACGAAATCAATGATGACCTTGAGTCCGGCATCGTGACTTCGCTTCAACAAATCCTCGAATTCAGTCATTCTTTCAGTCGGATTGTCAGCAAGATATGTGTTCACATCATAGTAGTCGGTAATCGCATAAGGCGAACCGGCCGCCCCTTTGACAATCTGGCTGTCGGATGCCGGGCACCCTTCTGCCGAGACCGTTGTGGCGTGCCGGATCACACCTGTGTACCAAACGTGGCTGACTCCCAGCGATTTGAAATACGACATCGTCTCGGAATCGAACTCCGAGAACTTTCCCTTTCCCCACAGCCTCGGGAGAACTTGATAGATGATCATTTTACCCATAACTAAAATCCGATCAAAGCCTTGCCTTTGTTTCTGTCAATGAATCCAGTGAGTCCGTCAACCTTCATTACCTTGGCGAACTTGCCGTTATATTCACAATCCAGTCTCGCAAGCGCGTCAAAATCAATCATTCCCGAGCCAGCATATTGATCGACCGAAAGGTAGCCTACTCCGAGAGAGGTGATGTTCTGGAAGAAATGCGTGCCTTGACTTGGGTCTATCCGGAATCCATCAATGCCATATTCAACAACCATCCTCGCGGCCGAGATATCTGTCCAGGCCACCGGCACTCCTAGGGTTGGAATCGACGATCCCCAACGTCCGGGACCTACCAGGAAATATGTCTCTCCCTTGGCGGCGAACCGGGCGTTGATCTCCGAAATCTCCTCCGCCATCAACGCGGTCTGCATCTTGTCGAACGATTCCGGACGGATTACCACAATATGGGACGACTCCGTGAAATACCCGTTGCCCAAAGCGTTGTCACTGCGTATCAATTTATTGGACACAATCGCCTCGGCATCCTCTATCGTGGAAGTCTGCGAACCGATTCCGCTGGAGACTGGACGGACCTGAAGCAGCTTAAGGTCAGCTACTTTTCCCGCCGAAGACTTGACCGGATCCACAGCGAACTCGATCTCGACCTCGCTCATCAGCTCATCCCGGCATATTGACATAATCTCCGAGAGAGCCTTTGCCAGAGGAAAACGGTCGTATTGGAATATTCCATCGAAGGAAACCACCCTTGCTCCTCTGATTTCTATGCCAGGCACCATCCTGTCATCCAATGCGTTATAGGTGGACGCCACCAGTTCCGGACGGTCATATTCAGTAAGCGCGTCTGCCACCGGGATCCTCCTGAGATTAACTCCGTCGTTTTTTGAAATCTTAAAGGCCGAAGGTCGCAGATCGAGCACGAACATTTCGTTCTGCGTGTCCCGTTGCGCCAGTTTAGGATTGGACAACTGGAGAATCTTCTTGGGGTGCAGAGGGTCAACACGCAAGGTGCGGCCGCCGTCCACAACGGTCTTTCCCAGACCGAAAGCAACGTTCAGGACACCGTCGGTGGCTTTTTCGGATCCTATAGGGTAGGAGTTCAGCGAACGTCCCACACCGGACATCATCGGATAGAAATCGTGCCCGTGGACCGTTCCACAGATTGTCTGCACGATCACAGCCATCTTCTCCTCTCCAAGCAGGTTTCCGCTGGCCTGGATGTAGTTACGGCTGCCCTTGAAGAATGTCGAGGCATAGACGCTCTTGATTGCCTTGCCGAGTTCACGCAGCATCCTGTCCTTGTTTTCCACCGGAGGGCACATATAAGTTGCGTACACTCCTGCGAAAGGCTGATAGTTGCTGTCTTCCAACTTGGAACTTGAACGCACCGCCAGAGGACTGTCAACCGTGGCCAGAAAAGCCTTGAGGTTCTGAGTCAACTCTTCCGGAAGCGTGGATGCCACAAATTCAGAAAGAATCTCATCATCAGACAGTTCCGAGTCAATCACATATTGCAGGCCATTCTCAACGATGAATTTGTCGAACCAATCCGTCGTCAGCACGATGGTACGAGGGATTGACACTCGCAAGTCATCATATTTCTCTGACAATGAATATTTCTGGACAAGATGATTGAGAAAAGCCAAGCCTCTTGCCTTGCCTCCAAGTGAGCCTTCGCCGACGCGGGAGAACCAGTAATAATCCTGATAGGAATCCTTATGGAATTCCGAGATGATTCCCTGCCCGATGCTCCTGTGGTAACGTTGTATGTTGTCCAGAAGGAACTCTCTGAACTCTCCGGCATTTGTGTGATGCTCGGCCCTGAATGTCTCCGCAAGATTGAACAACCCTCTTGCATACAGCCACTTCGAGAACATATTCCTGGAAGTGTTGCTCATCAGCACGGCATCCGGAATATCGTAAATGATCTTCTCCAGCTGGGAAAGGCTGGCGGCCCTCCCGCATTCAACTCCGTTCGAATCCCTGAACACAAAGTCACCGAACCCGAACTCCTCCTTCATATAATCTCCAAGTTGAAGGAACAGCGTGCTGGAATATTTCTTCAGGAATCCCACCCCGAGCCCAGCTGCCGTTTTCGCAAGGCTTCCCTGTGAGGATTGCAGCAGGACCGGCATCAAAGGATCATATTCACGGATGATTCTCACAAGGTCGATTCCGGCGTCAAGTTTCTCAGTCTTAGGGTCATCCCCCTTATGGAAGACCATTCCGACATCAGAAATGACACCCAGAAGATTCCTCCTGTACTTCTCAAAATAAGCGATAGCCTCCTCAAGGCAAGTGGCCAGGAATATCTTCGGCCTGGATCTTTTTCGGTATTTCTTCTGGTCATCGTTCAAGGATTCAGTCAAAAACTCCCGACTTTGCGTGAGCACAATCTTGTATAGCTCAGGAAGATAGTTCGAATAGTAACGGATCGAGTCCTCGACCAGAAGGATGCCTTTGACACCGACCTCGAACACATCGTTCTCCGCGTTGGCCGCATCCTCCAGTAACTTGACAATGGCCAGAATCAGATCAGCGTTCCCGTGCCAGCTGAACACAAAGTCCACACCAGGATGCGGAGACTCCAACACCCTCTGTCTTACCGCCTTGGAGTAGTGGATCAAAAGAATGAACGGGATCCCTCGCCCCTCATCCTTCAACCGCGAAGCGAACGGGAATATCTCCTTGTCCTGCTCGTTGTACATACAGATGATCATATCGATATCCTCTTCGGAACCGATAATATCCCTGGCCTGTGCCGATGAGTTTGCCCAGATGAATTTAGGAGGATTGCTCAGGTTAAGCTCACGATACTCGTTCTTGACCTGATTCTCAATGCGTCCGTCCTCCTCAAGGGCGAAAGCGTCGTAGTTGCTGCAGATCATCAGAATCTTCCGGATTCTGGACCGCATCAAGGATTCTTCGTTCATTTGCTTCCGTTTTTGCTAACGAACCGCAAATTACGAAAAATCCGCTGAATATTCTTGGAATATATGGACAAGATTTGCCTCAGGAGCCACTTTTCACACCCTGCGGCGGAACTCAGCCATGGTGATTGCGGTGGCTACAGCGGCGTTGAGAGACTCCGATCCTCTCTCGTCACGAGGCCAGGATGGTATGAAAAGCCTGTCAGTCACAAATTTGCCGACCTCGGCGGAAATCCCTTTGGCCTCGTTGCCGATCACGATGACGGAAGGGGAGACCATTCCTGTAGCCAACTCTTTGGCGTACATATCCTCGCCATCCAGAAAAGTACCGTACACATTGCCACCGGCGGCAGCGACAGCACCGCAATAGCCGCAAATGTCGCAATAATGGAACTTGACCCTGAATATGGCTCCCATCGTTGACTGCACCACCTTTGGATTGAATATGTCAACAGTGTCCTTAGAGGCATAGACCGCATCTATCCCGAACCAGTCGGCCGTGCGGATGATCGTGCCCAGATTGCCGGGATCCCTGATTCCATCCAGAGCCAGAAACAAGCCCTTGGACGGCACGCTATGAATATTCCCGATTTCAATGTCGGCCGGTTTTCGGACAATGGCCAAAGCCGGAGAAGGGGAGGACAGGAGACTCAGCCGTGCCATGGCCGCACTGCCGGTTTCTTCAGCCCGATAGACCTTCTCGACCTCGAAAGAAGACGCCAAAGCCTCGGCCACCATCTTCTCCCCTTCAACGACAAAAAGTCCGTTCTCGTCCCTGAACTTTTTCTGTTCAAGAGACTTGACGAACTTTATCTCATTGTGGGATACAGGTGACGCCATCGCTTAGAATCCGAGAATCTTAAGCATCGAGTCCGAACTCTGCTCCGGAGCGAAGACCCTTGTCGTGATCTTGCCGTCCTTGTCCTTGTCGATCAGGATGTGCTTAGGCGAAGGCTGGAGACAATGCTTTACTCCACCGTAACCGGAAATCGCCTCCTGATAGGCTCCCGTGTGGAAAAAGCCGATGTAGAGCGGATCCCTTCTGTTCTTCATCACAGGGAGGAAAATCGCGTTGGAGTGCGCCTCGGAGTTGTAGAAGTCCTTGCTGTCACAGGTAAGCCCGCCGATGAACACCCTATGATATTCCTCATTCCATTTGTTGATAGGGAAGAGGATGAACCTTTGGTGCAGTCCCCAGGTGTCAGGGAGACTCGTCATGAACGAGTTGTCGATCATATACCAGCACTCGCGGTCATTCTGCTGCTTGACATCCAGCACCTTGAATATTGTCGCGCCGCTCTCGCCGACGGTGAAGTTGCCGAACTCCGTGTAGATGTCCGGAACCTGCACACCGTGGGAGTCGCACACGGACTTGATCTGGTACACGATCTCCTCGATCATATATTTGTAGTCATAATCGACTGCCAATGAAGTCTTTATAGGAAGACCTCCTCCGATATTCAAAGAATCAAGGTCCGGACATATCTGCTTGAGGTCGCAGTAGAGGTTCAGGCAGCGCGCCAGTTCGTTCCAGTAGTAGGAGGTGTCCCTGATGCCGGTGTTGATGAAGAAGTGGAGCATCTTCAGCTTGAACTTAGGGTTCTTGCTGATGCCGTTGCGGTAGAACGGAATGATGTCCGAGTATCTGATTCCCAGACGGGAAGTGTAGAAATCGAATGAAGGCTCCTCCTCGGATGCGATGCGGATTCCGAGCTGCGTAGGGACCTCGATCAGGTCGTCAAGATCCTCAAGCTCGTTCTTGTTGTCCAGCACCGGGATGATGTTGTGCCACCCCTCGTTGAGCATCGTGGCGATGTTCTGGATGTACTGCGGCCTCTTGAAGCCGTTGCAGATGATTATCAGGTTCTTGTCCACGAGCTTGTCTGCCTCCAGTTTGCGGATAAGATCCAGATCGTAGGCGGAGGATGTCTCCAGATGGACATCGCTCTTGAGAGCCTGCTCTATGACAAACTTGAACTGGGAACTCTTTGTGCAGTAGCAATAGTGATGGTCGCCCTCGTAGCTGACCTTTGACATTGCGTTGCGGAACATTCTCTTGGCCCTCTGGATCTGAGATGTGATCTTCGGGAGATAGGTGAGTTTCAACGGCGTGCCATATTCCTTGATGATTCCCATCATATCGATGTCATTGACGAAAAGATTGCCGTCCTCCACTCTGAATTCGTCCTGCGGAAAATCGAAAGTCTGATCCACAAGATCGATGTACTTGTTCTTCATCCTAAAAAAACTGTAAACCTATAATGTTCGACATAAGTAATGATCCGCCGATGATGCCTCATCCGGCTTCGGCGTGCAAATATAGGTACGAAAATTAATATTTTGACCCAAATTTGAAGAAAAATCAGAAAGGGTTGCTATTTTTGTAGAATATGATGGCAAAATCCTCGTTTTTTTCTTTGATGGCCACCATGGCCACCGCCGCCGCGCTGAGTTTCTCGTGCAGCACTACACGTGTTCTTGAAGAGGGACAGTACCGCCTGGCATCCAACAAGGTGGAAGTCATAGGCGACAGCAAGTTCAACACAAAGAAAGTCGAGTCCTACATCAAACAGAAGCCGAACTCGTACATAATCTTCGGCTGGAATCCGTTCCTGAACCTCTACAACTGGTCCGGCAGGAATCCCGACAAGGCCATCAACCGCCTCATCCGAAGTATCGGGACCGCGCCAGTGGTCTATCAGCCGTCTCAGGTCGAAGCCTCGATCGAGAACATCAACAGGCATCTTGAATATCTTGGCTACTACGGTTCGGACGTGCGGAGCGACATCGAGGTAAAAGGCCGGAAAGTTAATGTGACATATTCAATCACTCTTGGCAAACGGTTCAGGATAGGGGAGATAACCTATTCGGTGCCGGACGGAGAGTTCAAGGAGGATTTCCTTGCCGACACTTCCGCGACCACAGTGCGGTCTGGCGACTACCTCTCCGAGGACGCTTTGGAAAAGGAGACGGAGCGCTGCGCCTCCGCCATGAGACGCAAAGGCTACTTCGGCTTCACTAAGAACTACTTCTCGTTCGAGGCGGATACTCTCAACTCCCCGGACACGGCCGGCCTTCTGATGATGGTCAAGGAATATACCAGAAACCAGACTCCTGAATATGCCCGTCCGCACCGTAAGTATACCTTGGGCGAAGTCTCCATCTCCTACGACAAAGACCTGAGATTCAATGACAAGGTGCTTAGGAATATGTGCACTCTCCATCCCGGAGACCAGTACGATGAGAATGAGGTGAACACGACATATTCCAGGCTTTCCGCATTGAGGATGTTCAGTGGGGTCAATGTCTCACTTAATCCCCGTGACTCTGGAATAGTGGACTGCGACATCAACCTCACCAGATCAAGGATGCAGGGCTTCAAGGTCAATATGGAAGGCTCCACAAACTCGACCGGTCTGATCGGCATATCGCCGCAGCTGAATTATTACCATAAGAACATATTCCACGGTGCCCAGTGGCTGAATCTTGGATTCCTCGGCAATTTCCAGTTCAAGTACGATGACAGGAGCGTCAAGTCCAACGAGTTCGGTGTCTCCGCCGGTCTGAGCTTCCCGGAGTTCCTCGGTCTGCCGAATTCCATATTCAAGGGACCGTCCGTGCCACGCACCGAAATCAACGCTTCATATAACTACCAGAACCGTCCTGAATATACGAGGAATATGATCTCGACATCTTACGGTTATTCTGGATCTCTGCGTAACGGAAGGTTCTTCTATCAGTTCTACCCGATACAGGCCAAGATCGTCAGGCTGACGAATCTCGACCCGAACTTCTACACGACTCTTTCCGGCAACCCGTTTATGAGGGACGCCTACCAGAACCACTTCGATGTCGGCTCCGGTCTCGTGGCCTACTACACGACCAGCACAGCCTTGGTTCCGAAGGAGACCTATGAATATGCCCGTCTGCAACTCGATGCATCCGGCAATGTCCTGAGCCTGTTCAACAAAGCGATGAAAAGTGATGAATATGGCTCCAGGCTTATCTGGAACACTCCATATTCCCAGTACATCCGCACGGAACTGACGTTGGGCAAGACGTTTGTGTTCGGCAAGAATGGAGGGCAAGCCTTGGCGATACGCCTTCTCGGAGGTGTCGGCTACGCCTACGGCAACTCATCCACAATTCCGTTCGAGAAACAGTTCTACAGCGGCGGCGCGAACAGTATGCGAGGCTGGCAGGCCCGTTCCCTTGGCCCGGGCAACTCAAAGGCTGACACGACGTTCGTGATCCCAAGCCAGACCGGTGACGTGAAGTTGGAAGCCAATCTGGAGTACCGTTTCCCGATGTTCTGGAAGTTGTGCGGTGCCGTCTTCACGGATGTCGGCAACATCTGGACCCTGAAAGAGACCGACGGAGACGATGGCTCCCACACCCATTTCGACCTCAAGAACCTCGCCGCCAGCCTTGCCGCCGACTGGGGCATAGGCCTCCGTGTGGACCTTAACTTCCTGATTCTCCGTCTCGATATGGGTATGAAAGTCTATGACCCGTCCCTCGACACCGCCCGCTGGCGCTCCCCGTCCCAATGGCTAAAGAAAGACGGCTACACCCTCCACTTCGGTGTCGGGTATCCGTTCTAGAACATAAACATCTCTGTTTTGATGAGCAAGACACTCGCAATTCCCGAATTTTGCACGTTACCAAAATTCGGGAATCGGAGGTCTCCGCTCATTATGAAGGATCTATGTGTTTATAGTCTTCAAATGACAACACCTATCGTAACCTCAGTGCGCAGACGTTCTCGACGTGCTGGGTGTGGGGGAACATATCGACCGGCTGGACGGCGGTGATCTCGTACTTGTCGGCAAAAAGAGCCAGGTCACGGGCCTGGGAGGCCGGGTTGCAGCTTACATAGACCATACGGGCAGGGGAGGCCTCAAGGATTACCTTGGCGACATCCGGATGGATGCCGGCACGAGGAGGATCGAGAATTATCACATCAGGCTGACTGTGCTCATTGATGAAATCACGGCTCAGGACATCCTTCATGTCTCCGGCGAAGAACTCACAATTAGTGATGCCGTTACCGGCGGCGTTCACCTTCGCATCCTCAATCGCCTCAGGAACATATTCAATGCCGATAACTCTAGCGGCCTTGCCGGAGACGAACTGCGCGATCGTGCCGGTCCCTGTGTAGAGGTCATAGACGATCTCGTTGCCGGTCAACTCAGCAAAATCCCTCGCGACCGAGTAAAGCTTGTAGGCCTGCTCGGAGTTGGTCTGGTAGAACGACTTAGGACCTATGCGGAAAGTCAAGCTTTCCATTGTCTCACGGATTGTCGGCTCACCCTTGTAGAGAATGCACTCCTGATCACCGATCGAGTCATTCAACTTATTGTTGATGATATAGTAAAGCGATGTGATCTGAGGAAACGCTTCAGCAATGGCATCCAGCATTTTCTCCCTGTCCTCACGGTTCTCGTAGAAGAAGCACATTATCACCATCAGGTCGCCCGTGTCGGTCGTGCGGATGAACATATTCCTGACATAGCCCACGTTCTGACGGATGTCAAAGAAATCCAGACCGTTTTCGACAGCATATTTCTTGATGAAAAGCCTGATGTCATTGGACGGATCCTTCTGAAGGTAGCAGTGCTTGATGTCCAGCACCTTGTCGAAGAACTTACCTACGTGGAATCCAAGTCCCATACGGTCGTTCTCCGGAACGCTCTCAATGTCCTCGTCCTTCAGCAGCCATCTTTTCGATGAGAAAGTGAATTCCAGCTTGTTACGATAGTACTGGATCTTGTCTGACGGGATTGTCGGGCGGATCTCCGGCACATTAAGATGACCGATACGTACCAACTGGTCATAAACCTGTTGACGCTTGGCCTCAAGCTGCATCGGATAGGGGAGAGGCTGCCATTTACAGCCACCGCAAACCCCGAAATGCTGACAGAACGGCTCCAGACGATCCTTTGACGGAGTCACGATCCTCTCGACAAAACCTTCATAATAATTCTTGCTCTTTTTGGTGACACGGATGTCAACCACATCACCCGGAACAGCGAACGGCACAAACACAACGACACCGTTCCAATGCGTAAGTGCCTTGCCTTCAGCTGCACAGGCCTCGATCGTAATGTTCTCCAACAGGAGATCTACTCTTTTTCTTCCCATAAATATTCCCACTCAGCCGCAACCGGCGTTATATTAATTGTCAAACTCGTGGAACAAGGACTGAGAGATGTTGATCATAAAGTCTCCCATCGCCTCAAGCTCCGCCAACATATCAAGGTAATAGTTGATGGAGAGGAACTTGTCCGCTCCTTTCTCAATCTGGAGAATGCCCTCGTCACGAAGAGTGTCCCTCGTCTCGTTGATCTTGTCCTCGGCATTGTAGGCATTGCCGATGTCCTTAAGCTCACCATCCACAGCAAGTCTCATATTCGAGACCATCACAGCGAAAGCCTGATTGACCTTGCCGATCAGCAGGTTGACCTTGCTTATAGTCTCATCATCGAAATCAAGCTTGTGGACACGCAGGCGGGAAAGCAGACGGCTGATGTTCTCACAACTGTCGCCAAGGCTCTCTAACTCGCTGATCACACGGTAGATGACCTTGACCTCTCGTGCCTCGTGATCGTTCATAGACTCTGCCGTGAGGCTGTTCAGGAACGCTGCGATCTCATATTCAAACCTGTCCGTCACCTCCTCGCACTTGACCAGTTTCTGCCGATATTCCTCAAACTTGTCCGGATCCTTTTCATTCACAGCCAGTTTTACATACTGGAAGCCATCCTGGGCAGTCACTGCGAAGTTCACAGCCTCCTTGTACGCCTGTTCGATTGAGATTGAAGGAGTTCCGAAAAGTCTGCCGCTGCCGATGAACTTCAGATGGAAGTCACCTTTCTCAGGCGCCGGCTCCTTGATCCACTTCGTCAGCAAATCAGCGAACGGCTTGCGGAACCAGACCAGAACCAATGTCGAAATGGTGTTGAACAGGGTGTGGACACAAGCGATGCCGAATACCGCGGTCATCTGAGAATCAAGACCAAACAAAGAAACCAGTCCAAGATTGATCTTTATGAATATATTAAAGAATATCAGCACAAAGACAGCGCCGGCCACATTGAACACGGTGTGGGCGAGCGCGGCCCTCCGCGCCTGGACACCAGCTCCGCTGGCGGCGATATTGGCTCCGATAGTGGTTCCGATGTTCTCTCCGAGAACCATAGCGGCGGCCATCGGGAACGGCAGCCAACCAAGGTAGGCAAGCACCATCGTAAGGACAACCGTGACGCTGGATGACTGGAGGATGAAAGTGACGACAACGCCGATAAGCATAAATATCAACACGGAACCGATTCCGTGCGAAGCCAGTCCGGCGATTGACCCGGCGATCTGAGGAACAGTGTCAATAGCTGGTATTGAGGACTTTATGTAAATCAGTCCAACGAAAACCAGTGACAATCCCAAAACGGCCTGACCGATGTTCTTGACCAGTGATTTCTTCATAAGTGTCATCACGAAACCGGCTCCAAGCAGCACAAACGCCAGAACCGTCACATCAAGCCAGAACCCGGTAGTCGCTATGATCCAAGCGGTTATGGTCGTACCGATGTTGGCGCCCATTATAACGCAGATGCCTTGTTTAAGCGATAGGGTAGCGACGCTCACAAGGCTGGCCACCAATATTGTCGTGGCGCTTGACGACTGGACGACAGCGGTGATTCCGGCGCCGGAAAGGATCTGCTTGAACGGCGTGCCTGAGGTCATCCATTTCTCGAAACGCCTGAGCCTATCGCCGCAGGATTTCTGAATTCCTGTGCTGAGCATCTCTAGTCCGAAGACGAAGAGCGCCAAAGCACCAAGAAGCGTCAGTAGTTGCAAAATCATATAGGGTAGTGTTTACAATACGTTCAACTTAACATAATCCGAATTGTATAACAGAATAGGCGAGTGCCGTTACACAAGGGAAACTATTGATTCAGAGTCGAATTTGGCTGGTGAGAATCCTTGTCTGAATGTAATTCCGTCACCGAGAATCTCAAATCCGGCCGTTGTTGCCATCTCGTTCAGCAATCGAACACTGGCGGCTGCCCAAGTGAACGATCCGAAGGCAAAGAATCGTCTGTTCTTGACCAATCTGTCACAGATTGCCTCCATCAACTGACGGACCGGCGGCAATATTCCGTTGTTATAGGTCGGTGAGCCGAGAATCACAGTGTCATACTTGAACACGTCACGCAAAGCGAACGAATAACTTTCCTCATTCAGATTGTGGAGCGTGAACGGAATGTTATGGTTCTTCAAGGATTCAGCCAACGCCAGAGCAGCCTTCTCGGTGTTGCCGTACATCGAGCCGTAAGCCAGGCAGACACCGTGCTCCAAAGGTTCATAACGGCTGAACTTGTCGTACAGTGAGACGATTTCAGGAATATGATTCTCCCAAACCGGGCCGTGAGTGCTGCAAATCCGGCATATCTCCAAACCGGAAAGCTTTTTGAGTGCGGCCTGAACCGGGGCGGCATATTTCCCGACGATGTTCGAGTAATACCTTGTCATCTCGTCTTTATATTCATTGAATATGTTTGACTGCGAGTCTATTACGCCTTCCGGGAAGGTTCTGAACGTGCCGAAGGCGTCACCGGAGAACAGGGTTTTCTCCTCAGGGCACCACGTCACCATCGTCTCCGGCCAGTGAACCATCGGAACCATAAAGAACTGAAGGCTTACGCTCCCGAGCGGAAGGGTCTCCCCTTCCTTTATCACCTTGATATTGTCGGTCAGACCTTGGTAACCTTCGATCATCGGCACAGCTTTGGCGTTTGTAACTATCGTACAATCAGGATATTCATCCCTAATCACGCTTTGGAGTGCGCTGTGGTCCGGCTCCATATGATTTACTACAAGATAGTCAATCTTCCTGTCCCCTATCTCGGCCTTGATGTTGGCAAGAAACTCGTCCCTAAACGCCACAGCAGCTGTGTCGATCAAGGCAATTTTCTCATCCTCAACCAGATAGGAATTATAGCTGACGCCAAAAGGAAGCGGCCACTGCCGCTCGAAGAGTTTGGTCTGGCGGTCGTTCACGCCAACAAAACGGATTCTTTCAGATAGTCTCATCTTATCAAAAATATGTTCTGCCATTGCGCCTATATGTGGCATTTGGCAAGTAATAGACAAATTTACGAAACTTATTCCGCTTTTTCTTAAATTTGCGTTCGGTTAGGCTGAAAAATAGCGGCCAATCCGCATTAACACAAATGTTACCCAATTAAACATTATTGTTTTTCATATTAATTGAACGATATTTAACTAATTATGTCGGATATTTATCAAAGAACGGGACAAAGCGCTATGCTTCCCCCTCTTCCAGAGCGGATGAGACCAAAAAATCTGTCTGAATATGTCGGACAGAGGCATCTTGTGGGTGAAGGATGCATCCTTAGAAAGATGATCGAGAACGGGAATCTGTCCTCTTTCATCCTATGGGGGCCTCCTGGTGTCGGGAAAACCACTTTGGCCGGGATAATCGCCCAGACTTTGTCAAGGGACTTCTACACCCTCTCGGCTGTCAGTGCAGGAGTGAAGGATGTCCGTGATGTCATCGACAAGGCAAGAGGAGCATCCGTGTTTTCCAACGGAGCGGCGCCTATCCTGTTCATAGACGAGATACATCGCTTCAACAAGGCCCAGCAGGATGCCTTGCTTGGCGCGGTCGAGAACGGCACGATTGTCCTGATAGGAGCCACGACCGAGAACCCGTCATTCGAAGTGATCACCCCGCTTCTGTCCAGATGTCAGGTTTTTGTCCTGAAATCATTGGAAGTCAACGACCTTCAGATGCTTTTGGACAGAGCCTTGAAAAATGACGTGCTGCTGAAGGAAAAGAATATTGAAGTCAAGGAAACCGAGGCTCTGTTCCGTTACAGTGGAGGCGACGGCAGGAAACTGCTTAACGTCCTTGAGATCGTCATAGACTCCTTCGCCGGCAAGGAATCACACATAGTCATTGACAACGAGACTGTTACCGGTTGCATTCAGGAGAATCTGGCGATTTACGACAAGGATGGCGAGATGCACTACGACATCATCTCGGCGTTCATCAAATCAATCAGAGGCTCTGACCCGAACGCCGCTGTCTATTATCTGGCAAGGATGCTGAACGGCGGAGAGGATCCGTTGTTTATCGCAAGAAGACTCTGCATCTCGGCCGCCGAGGATGTCGGACTTGCCAACCCGAACGCGATGCTGCTTGCGAACTCGTGCTTCCAGATTGTCCATCAGATCGGTATGCCGGAAGCCAGAATCCCGCTTTCCGAAACCACAATCTACCTTGCAAGTTCTCCTAAAAGTAACGCTGCGTATCTTGCGATAAACAAAGCTATTGAAACCGCAAACAAAGACAAGGCGGCACCCGTGCCGCTATACCTGCGAAACGCACCGACCAAACTTATGGAGGAACTTGGATATGCGGACGGTTATAAATATGCCCATGACTATCCCGGTCATTTCGCGGATCTGGAATTTATGCCGACAGGCCTTGAAGGCACAGTATTCTACGAGCCGGCGCCTAACCCTCAGGAAGACAGGCTGAAAGCCTATCTTGAAGCCTGCTGGCCAAAGTACTACACAAAAAAGTAATACAGTTTACTATTTTTTCACTAAATTTGTGTCACGTTAATATAAAAAATAATGGTAACTGAGATCCTTATTCTGCTCGCCGGGCTTGCACTGGTCGTGCTTGGCGCTGACTGGCTTGTGGACGGCTCATCAACTATCGCAAGGAAAGCCGGGTTGAGTGAATTCGTGATAGGTTTGACTATAGTCGGCATCGGGACATCGACACCGGAACTTGTAGTCAGCCTGACAGGAGCCTTGAAAGGCAACGCCGACATTGCGGTAGGTAACATAGTAGGTTCTAACATATTCAACACACTTTTCATACTCGGCTTCACCGCGCTTATAAGGCCGATCTCAATGACACGTGACAATGTCAAGACCGATATCCCGCTCAACATCATCACCACAGTTCTCCTGATCATATTCGGAATGCACTTCACGCTGTTTGGGATAGGCAACGACAACACGTTGTCAAGATTGGACGGCGTTATTTTCCTTATACTTTTCACCGCTTATATGTACTGGTCCTTCAAGTCCGGGAAGGCTGAAGAGACCAAGGATTCAGCGGAGCCTGAAAGCGGAAAATTATGGGTGGCTATCCTGATGGTCCTGGGAGGATTGGCGGCTTTGATTTTCGGAGGCGACAAGTTCGTGGACAGCGCTACAAATATAGCCAGGATGCTGAACATCAGCGACAAGTTCATCGCGGTAACCATCCTCGCGGGCGGTACTTCGATGCCGGAACTCGTCACCTGTGTGGTGGCGGCGGCAAAGAAGAAAGGGCAGCTGGCTCTCGGGAATATCCTTGGCTCGAACATCGGCAATATCCTCATGATTCTGGGCGTTTCCGCTGCCGCCTACAAGCCGCAGCCAGGCTCCCCGTCAGGTCTGTCATTCTCAGGAATGACATTCGTCGATCTCGGAATATTGCTGCTCGGGGCCTTGCTGATCTGGGTAAGCGCGTTCACACGCAAAGGCCGGAAGCTGGACAGAGTCGAAGGGAGCATACTGCTCGCTTGCTTCGCCGGGTATATGACATGGCTGCTGATAAATCTGTAATGAATATATTAACACACAATAACGATGAAATTCAAACCAACAAATTACCAGCTTGTGAACGTCGGTTCCGGGAGAATATTCCAGGATGCCGGTTGGACATTGGCTGATCCGGAGGCTTCCGCGCCATCACTGGTAAGGGCCGTGTATGAGAATGAGAAGTTTACTCCACGTGACGACCTCAAAGGGCTTTACAGATACGCCGAATGGCTTCCGATCAACAGAACGCTGAAAAATTCACACGCTCCTGTTACCTACAGGAGCAAGGGACTCGCCGAGCTTCTCGGGATGGAGAACCTGTACATTACCCTGTCCGGCTACGTTCCAAAGCGTGGTGCCAAGATGGAGACCTGCTCTTTCAAGGAGACCGAGGCGTTCTCTGTCTGCGCAAGGCTGCCGAAAAACGACAAGCACATCCTTGTGGTGCAGTCCGCCGGCAACACGGCCAGGGCTTTCGCTCGTGTCTGCTCCGACAACGACATTCCGATCGTGATCTGCATTCCTAACGACAACATCAGCGACCTGTGGTTCCTGAAAAGGCTCAAACCTTGCGTGAAGGTCATCGCAACCCCAAACGGCACAGACTATTACGATGCCATCGCCCTTGGAGAGAAGCTTTGCAAGGATTCCCGTTATCTGGCCGAAGGCGGTGCGAAGAACATTGCCAGAAGGGACGGAATGGGAACTACCCTGCTAAGTGCCGTAGAGACCATCGGACGTATTCCTGACGCATATTTTCAGGCTGTCGGCAGCGGAACCGGCGCGATCGCCGCTTGGGAAAACGCATGCAGGCTTGCCAAGGACGGTCGTTTCGGCGAGAACAAGATGAGGGTTTACTGCGCTCAGAACGCTCCTTTCACCCTTATGTACGATTCCTGGAAAGCCGGATCAAGAGACCTTGTGCCGATCACTCCGGAAGAGTCCAGAAAGAGCGCCGAGGTGATCCTCGCGAAGGTTCTTTCCAACAGAAAGCCGCCGTACAGCCTTGCCGGAGGCCTGTTTGACACACTCAAGGAGTCCAACGGCGACTTCTTCAAGGTCACCAACGATGACATTGTCTATTGGATGCTCCAGTTCTTCAACAAAGAGGGCTACGACATATTCCCGGCCGCCGCTTCCGCTGTGGCAGCTTTGAAGAAAGCTCTTGACGAGGGTACAGTCAAAAAAGACGAGACCGTTATGCTGAATATCACAGGTGCCGGAATGCTTAACGCCACAAGCAAAGGCTTTGAGCTGAAGAAGCCAGATCTGATCCTCAGCACAGAGCTTTCCGCAGAGGAGGTCATCGCCAGTGTGGATCGGCTGTTTTAATTCGTGAGATATTTCGCCTCGATGGAGGCAGCAAAAAACTGAATTTCAAATTTTGCACGTTACCAAAATTTGAAATTCAGTTTTTCTGCTGCTTGAAAGTTTACTGCACCAATAAATTGGCCACACTATAAAGGCAGGCTTCGACAGACTCCGCGACCAAATATTATATAGCTGCCTACTTATCGGTCACTGAGCCTGCCGAAGTGACCTTCAAACACAACGATCAATACATTACAAAAATGTTTACATAAATAACTAATTTGTTTTTAGTATTACAAAACAAGCAAATAGCAAACAAATCGCATAATGAACGAAAAACCGCGCCGCGTTCAGAAAATAAAAATTCCCAAATTTTGGTAACGTGCAAAATTTGGGAATTTTCTATTTTTGAACGCCCTCTTCGGGCGTGATATTGCGTTGATTTCTACAACAGAGTCGCTTCTAAAGTTATTCCTGGCGAAGCGGCTCACCAGAAACAAGACGCTCCTTAGACTCAACCGGATTGGAATAGATGCGAAGGAAGATGTCACGAAGTTCGGCACGGTTGAGACGACGCTCGACCTTATCCAACCGATGCTCAGTATATTCCGTAAACTTCTCAACATCCTCCGGAGTATAAAGCTCCGCATACTTATAACTATGATTTACAAGGTTATAAGCGATGTAGTTAGTCTTCCAAAGCTGATAGCCGGCGATGATCCTCTTGTCAACAGCGTGTCTGATGGCCTGATAACGGTCATTCTTGTCGCAATGCGAAGCCAACTCGATCTCGTCAGGAGTTATCGGCAGACCGAAGTTGAGATGCACGTCACCCTTCTGCTGGCGGATACCCATAACAATACTGTGCATATCCTCGGTGCGCGTCTTGACATATTTCTGAGTCCTGGAAATCAAGATCTCACGAGCCTTGCGGACATCGCATGGCTCATATTCATAAGAGATGCTGAGAGGAACGATGTTCAGCTCGGAAAAATTCTCTTTGAACGATTTCGTGCCGCTCATATCCAACATCTTCAGCAGGCCCTGCTCCGTAGTGTCGATTCCGTCTTTTGTGCGGCCCTGCCTCTGTGCCAACCAGATAGAAGATTTACCGGAAGTGATGGTTTGACGGATGTATTTAGACAGAATCTGCGAGGACAGATAGAGTTCCCTTGCCGAAATCCCGCGGATCACCCGGATCATCCTGTTGGAACGGAGCAGATATTCAACGGTCTTACTCTGCTTGATGAGGTTGTCACCGACACAGATCTCCGTCATCGGGATGCCGTTCCTGAAAAGCACCTGTTGGGTGATGGCCGGATCAAGGATGATGTCCCTGTGATTGGACATCGCAAGGAATTTTCCTTTGATCTCCTTGATATAACTGATGCCGCCATAGGAGAAGTTGTGGATTGTGTTATCCATAACCCAGGACACAGCCTTGTTCATCACAATTTCCTGGAACTCATCGATATTATGCACACTCTTCAATGCGTTCCGAAGGAAAAAGATCGGCTCGTCAGGGAAAAGATATTCGGAAATAGCCAGCACAGCGGGATGATTCGCGACCTTGTTCAAGGCCTCGACCGCCTCAGCATCGTTGTAAGGACAGATGCTTTCGAATTCAGATGAATCAGCCATAATAAATCATCGTTAGTAATATTTGCAAATGTAAGCAATTTACTTAACATTCGCAAAGGCTTGTAACCATCAATCCACAAAGGACTTAAGAAGTACGGCGGAAAAGAAGCGAGCTGTCGCCGTAGCTGAGGAACCTGAAGCCGTGCCCGAGAGCATAGTCATAGATGGTCTTCCAGTCACCGCCTACAAACGCTGAAATCAGCAGAATCAGAGTGCTTTCCGGTTGGTGGAAATTTGTTATCAAAAGATCGACAAGCCTGAAACGGAAGCCCGGCACAATGATGATTCTTGTGCCAACCTTAAGCTCATTCAGCCCGTTGTTCTCCAAATAAGAGATTATGGCGTCCAACGACTCTTCCAATGAATATGAATATTCACGCTCATAAGGAGCCCACTGGCCCACATCCTCCGGCTTGCCTTTCTCGATGCAGCATACACCGACATAGTACAATGATTCCAGAGTACGTACGGAAGTCGTACCGACCGCAATCAGCTTGCCTTTATTGGCCTTTATGCGCTTGAGAAGGTCAAGAGTGACCACAAACGGCTCCCTGTGCATCGGATGATCAGCCACATCCGAACTCTTGACCGGAAGGAAAGTGCCGGCTCCGACGTGAAGGCAGACATTCTCACAGTCAATGCCCTTGGCGGCGATATTGTCCAATACAGACTGCGTGAAATGCAGTCCGGCCGTAGGAGCTGCCACGGAGCCGCGGATATGAGCATACAAGGTCTGATAGCGCTCTGTGTCAATCGATTCTGTCTCACGATTGAGATACGGAGGAATCGGGACTGTGCCGCACAGTTCCAGCACTCTGGAGAAAGGGATCCCGCCATCCCAGAAAAACTCCACAATACCGGTCTCACCGTTACGCTCGACAAGGCTGGCCTTCAATCCCATCGCGGAAATAGCCTCATCACTATCCGGATTATACAAGGAAAGAACGTCATTCTTCCAGCGCTTAGCATTCCCGATCACACATTTCCAACGACAACGCTCCGTCGCGGCGAAAGCGGTGTTATATTCAGGAGGATTGACAGGCTCAAGGCAGAAGATCTCGATGTGCGCACCAGTCTCACGCTGAAAATGAAGCCTGGCTGGCACAACCTTGGTGTCATTGAATATCATAAGAGAGCCGGAAGGCAAGAGAGAGGGAATATCCTTGAATATGTACTCGCAGACATCGCCGTTCTCATAGCGCAGAAGCTTTGAGGCATCCCGCTCCGCAAGCGGATATTTCGCAATCCGCTCGTCAGGAAGTGGGTAGTTGTAATCCTCAATTTTTATAGAAGGTATCATCTCGTTGAGATTTTAAAATTCCATACAAAGTTAACCTAAGTATAAGAAATATCAAATTCTCGGAGAAGTCACATTTCTAAACATTTTAACAGTCAAAACGGGTTTACAAAACTCAAAGTGTCATTTACTTTTGTAAATATAGCCGACAAGGGTGAAACAAATTACTTTTGTGCAATAAGGGATACTAATCAACATAGGTTATTGTCCGCAATATATTGATTATCAGATTATTTATTAAATTATAATAAAATTCACATATAGGTATTGAGTGTAAATTCGGGATCTAATCGTTAGTTTACAGTAATTCTCTATATAAATACAAGAGTATTTATATTCTTTATCAATTAATTATATTCACTCATTGAAATTTATTTCTAGTTAAGTTACGTATTATATGTATTCCATTTCACTTTTGTAACAATTATCTTTTAGTTGATTTTTACAACTTATTATGTTATTTTTGTAAACAAATCACTTTTGTAATGAACAATAGATTGCAGCGGTTTTTGGATGCCGAGAATATCACACAGTCGCAGCTTGCGGAAAGATTAGGTGTGGCCAAGGCCAGCATATCACATATTCTTGCGGGAAGGAACAAGCCGGGGTTTGATTTCATACAAAGTATGGCTCAAAACTATCCCGACCTGAATCTTGATTGGCTGATCGCAGGAAAGGGTAAAATGTACAAGAGTCAGAATTCCCCTCAAGCGCCACAACTCTCCGAGGAGCCGCGATTGTCCACCACAGGCAAGGACAGCGGCCGATTATTCGATTCTCAAGAGCCAGATTTGTTTCCAGAAGAGCCGGAAACTATTGATAATAAGCCTCAAACAGAGCAAGTCTCCCCTGCCGAATCCAAACCAGACACGCCAAGGATCACAAAGATTCTGATTTTCTATGACAACGGAACGTTCAAGGAGATCGATTGACGGAATGTTTGAGAAGAAATCCCTTCTGTGTTCTGCTGATTTTGTCTAAATTTGTCGTCACAAACCTTGGTGTGGAAAACCAAGGCAAGTGCAGAAAAACATCAATGAATATGTACAGACAACTCATCAGGCCGATTTTGTTCAAATTCTCACCGGAAACGGCGCATAATCTCACTTTCAAAGGACTCGGACTTCTACGGCGGATTCCTTTCGCCGGAAAACTGATGAAGCTGATTTACAGCCACAAGACTCCATCGCTGTCAAGGAATGTGTTCGGGATCAATTTCCCGTCGCCCGTCGGTCTGGCCGCCGGTTTGGACAAGAACGGAGAGTTTTACAACGAGCTGTCGTGGTTCGGATTCTCGTTCATCGAGATCGGTTCCCTGACTCCGGAGGCTCAGCCGGGCAATCCCAAGCCTCGACTGTTCAGGCTCCCGCAGGACAACGCTATCATAAACAGGATGGGGATCAACAACAAAGGCATCCAGAACGCGATCAGACATATTCAAAAGGATCCGCCAAAGACGATTATCGCGGCGAGCATAGCGAAGAACAGCACCAGCGCCTCGGACGAGGACACCATCGCTGACTACAAGAAGGCGTTCTCGTATATGTACGACTTTGTGGATATGTTCACGATCAATGTCTCCTGCCCAAATGTTCACGGCCTGCAGAATCTTCAGGACGTGTCATACCTGTCGGATATTCTCGATCCGTTGCTGGATTTAAGGATATGCTACGATGCCTATAAGCCGATTCTGGTCAAGGTCTCCCCTGACATTCCGACAGAGGAACTTGACGAAATCCTGAAATACTGTATGCAATCAGGAATCGACGGAATCGTGGCCGGCAACACGACCAGATCCCGTGACGGGCTCACGACAAACAAGGATAGAATAGAGAAAATCGGCAACGGAGGGCTCTCCGGAGCTCCTTTGTACGAGAAAAGCCTCGCTATGGTCAAGCATATTCATCAGTTCACGTCCGGAAGGCTGCCGGTAGTGGGTGTCGGTGGAATAATGTCGCCGGAGCAGGCCAAGGAAATGCTGGACGCCGGAGCGAGTCTGATAGAGATCTACACCGGTTTCATCTACGAAGGACCTTCAATAGTGAAGAAGATCAACAAATACCTTGAAAACAATAGTTTGACAAAATAAAATCTGAATATGGCAAACGCATCGATCTGTACTATCGGCGACGAGATTCTGATCGGCCAGATAGTGGACACCAATTCCTCGCATATATCCCAGGCGCTTGAGGAGATTGGCGTGAAAGTCACAAGAATGACTTCATTCGGGGATGACCACGACGAGATTGTCTGCAATCTAACAAACGAACTCACTCACAACGAGATAGTCATAACTACCGGAGGTCTTGGTCCAACCAAGGACGACATCACGAAAGCGGCTTTGGCGGAGATTTCCGGAAGCAAGGGTTATGTGGTGAATGAAGGCCAGCTCAAGATGGTCCACGAGATCCTTCACGCAAGGGGACTTGATGTTCTGGACATCAACAAGGCTCAGGCGCTCGTCCCGGACACTTGCGAAGTGATCGTCAACCACCTCGGCACGGCGCCGATTATGGTGTTCCGCTTCCCTAAGGAAAGATACGGACATCAGGCCTCTCTCTATGCCCTGCCAGGCGTTCCGTTTGAGGCGGTCGGGGCGATTCCTGATGTGATCAAGGACGTTAAGGAGCACAACCCACTTACGGACATATTCCATAAGTGCGTGATGGTCTTCGGGTTGGCTGAATCCGCGCTTTCCAAGGAAATTGAGTCTTGGGAGGACAGTCTGCCGGAGGATATGCACCTTGCCTACCTGCCTAATCCTTTGACAGGAGTCCGTCTCAGGCTTTCAATTTACGGTGGAGACAAGGATGAGGAGGAAAGGCGCATTGATGAGCAGTTCGCGCGTCTCAGGCCGATTTTGGGAGACAAGATATATTCCTACAATGATGACACGCTGGAGAACGCCGTTGGAGCCTTGTTTCGTGGCTCAGGGATGACCCTCAGCGCGGCCGAGTCCTGCACCGGAGGCAAGATTTCCTCCTTGATCACCTCTGTTCCCGGGGCTTCTGAATATTACCTCGGCTCCGTCACATCCTACGCCATCCCAGTCAAGGAAAAAGTCCTTGGAGTTCCGGAGGCCACAATCAATGAATATGGAGTTGTAAGTTCCGAAGTGGCGGCGGCGATGGCTGAAGGGGCCAGAAATTTGACCGGGAGCACTTATGCTGTCTCGACCACAGGATTGGCAGGGCCCGGAGGCGATGAGCATAATCCAGTAGGCACTGTATGGATCGGAATCGCAGGCCCTAACGGGACGAAAACCGTCAAAAAGGTCTATAAGAACGACAGGAAAAGGAATATTGAGAGATTCGCTGCGGCCGCGCTCGATGAACTCAGGTTATTTATGCTCAGCGACCGCAAATAATTGAAAATAAATAGTGATAACAAATTTGTTTACCAAGCAAACATTTTTGTTATCGCTATTATTATGGCTATTTGCAGGCTATTTGGCAGTCAAAGAGGTCACGTCATGGAACACTCTTAGGAAATTCTTGCCAGCGACCTTCTCTATCTGATCATCGGTATAGCCACGGCTTGACATCTCGTCAAAGATCACTCCGATTTTTGAGATGTTCTCAAGTCCGGCTGGAGTAACCTCGATGCCGTCGAAGTCGGTTCCGATTCCGACACTGTCTATACCCGCCACCTTAACGGCGTGGTCGATGTGATCCACCACGTCCTTATAGGAAGGTCTTGGCAAAGCGGCAAACTCATCCAGCACAGCGTTCCAAGCGGCGGCCTTTTCCGGATTCAACGGATCGTTGATCCAGTCCTGCTCGGTCCAGCTCTTGGACTCCAGTCCGGAATCCGCCAGAGTCTTGGCGAACGCATCCGAAAGGAATACCGGATAGAAATTGATTTGGATCACGCCGCCTTTGTCAGCAAGCGCGCGCAGCATCTCATCGGACATATTCCTTCTGTGGTGAGCCAAGGCACGACAGCAGGAATGTGTGGAAACAATCGGAGCACGGGAATATTCAAGAGTGTCGTAGAAAGTCTCATCTGAGGCGTGCGCGACATCGATGATCATTCCCAGGCGGTTCATTTCCGCCACCACTTCCCTGCCGAACGGACTCAATCCGTGCCAACGCTGTCCCTGCGCGGCGGAGTCCGCTATTTCATTGTCACCGTTATGGGTCAAGGTTATGTACCGTACCCCAAGCTTATGAAAAACCCTGAGCAAAGGGAGCGACTTTTGGATCGGAGCCCCGTTCTCCATACCTATGAATATGGAAATGAGTCCTTTAGCCTTATTCCTCAAAGCGTCATCCGGCGAGAATGCAAGTGAGGCGATCCCGGAATTGGCTTCAACGGCATCGTAGATCCGGCCGATCATTTCCAAAGCGTAGCGTGTGGCCGCGTCTGGCTGTAGGTCGGCGGATGTGTATAAAGCGAAGAAAGAGGCATCGACCCCGCCGGCCTTAAGCTTCGGCAGATCGACATGCCCCCTTTCATTGTCAATTCCGATGTCGCGTCCCCGCATCATCATTGTCGGGGTGTCGCAATGAGAATCCAGGACGAACATGATTACTTACGGGTTACAGTCGCATTCTGGATCTTCACGATCTTGATCACAGGATCTCCTGAGTAGCAGACACTTGCGCCTTTGCCGAGGTCGAGCGAAAGATTTTTGCCAGGAGTTACGGTAAGATCCGCACCATCCAATGACACGGTCACATCATCCACAGACATCGTGACCGCGTCAATCTTTGAAGATCCTCCTTTACCAGTGACTTTCAAAGAGTTGGCTTTGCCGGAAAGGGATAGTTTGGCACTGTTGTCAGTAGCGACGGAAGCCGTTTCGCATTGACCGTTGACGGCAAGGTCAGCGGAACCCGAATTATTCACATTGAGAGTTTTCGCCGAATATTCCATGACAACCGTCGCGCTCCCGTCCGCATTGACAGTCACATTGTCCCCGGCCTTCACATTGAAAGAAGATAGCTTTGCCTTTTTGCCTACGGAAATCACAGCAGACTCCGCGTTCACGTTAAGATTGGCTATGCTTGAATTGCCGGATAGATCCATTTTGAATTTGCCGGAATTCAGACTATTACTTGATGAGAACGTACAGTCATCATTCAAAGTGATTGAGTTAAGTGACGAGACATAAATAGTGGCTTCAAGTACAGGTCCTTCAGAATTCTTACCCTTGAAGGATTTCTTAACTTCTTTCGGAATTGATTTATCATCAAGTCCAATGTAAAGAGTGCCGCCTTTAACGTAGCATTCAAGACAACTCTCAAGGGCATCGCTTACTTTGAATTTGGCATTATAGCCATCCTTTTCAACCAAGGTGACCTTGAAGCCGTCCGACACTGAGATGGCATCAAACTCTGAATATTCATGTTCGATGGTCCTGGTCTGCGCGACGGAAACCGCAGATGTTAAAGCAATGGCGGAAATCGCCATAAATAAAGATTTGATATTCATAACCTTTATAAATTAAATTTTCCTATTCATCAATTTTTTCCATCAAGGATTCCCACTCCGCTGTCTTGTGGTCAAGCTCGCGTTTGTCCTCAAGGTAGGTTCTGGTGAGCTCCATTATGTCATCACCAGGCCCGGGATTGGAGAGAATCTTCTCGATGTCCTTCATCCTCGCCTCGACCTTGCCGATTTCTGACTCAAGGAATTCGACCCTGTGCCGAATCCTGCGGATTTCCTTGGAATCACTTCGCCTTTGCTCGAATTCCTTCTGGGCCTGTTCCTTTCTGACAGAATCAACCTCATTCTTTGCATCGGGTACCGCAGACACTTTGGGAGAGAAACGCCTCTCCAATTCCTGAAGATTCTCTATCTTCCTCTCTTCCAAGAACTCATGGACACTTCCAAGATGCTCCTTGACCTTTCCGTCACGGAACTCATACATCTTGTCAACCAAGCCTTCAAGGAAATCACGGTCGTGTGAGACCACAATCAGCGTGCCATCGTACGCCTTCAGAGCCTGTTTGAGAATATCCTTGGACTTGATGTCCATATGGTTGGTCGGCTCGTCAAGCGCCAACACATTGTATGGCTGGAGCATAAACTTTGCCATTCCAAGCCTTGCGCGCTCGCCGCCTGACAGGACACTTACCTTCTTGTCGATGTCCTCACCACGAAACAGGAACTGAGCCAGAATGTCACGAAGCTTGTTCCTTACATCTCCGACCGCTATGTTGTCAAGGGTCTCCCACACGGTAAGATTACGGTCAAGGATGTCCTCCTGATTCTGAGCGTAATACCCGATGGAGACATTGTAGCCGGTCTTGGCCTCACCGCTGATAGGCTGCAACTCCCCCATTATCACACGCATAAGGGTGGTCTTACCCTCACCGTTGCGTCCGATCAAGGCGACCTTCTCTCCCCTTCTGACCTCTATCTCAGCGTTCCTGAAGACGACCTTCTCCGGATAGCCGACTGTCAGATCCTTGCCTTTGAAGACAATGTCTCCGGAACGCGGAGCCGGCGGGAACTTAACCGTCAGCGTGACGTTGTCAGTCTCGTCAATCTCCACTCTGTCAAGCTTTTCAAGCTGCTTGATGCGGGACTGTACCTGATTTGACTTCGTAGGCTTGTAGCGGAAACGGTTGATGAAATCCTCCGTCTTCTCGATCATCTTCTGCTGGTTCTCATAGGCCGCCATCTGCTGCGCGAGCCTTTCCTTGCGTATTTCAACGTATTTGCTGTACGGAACCTTGTAGTCATGAATATGACCGAGCATGATCTCGACCGTGCGGTTTGTCACGGTGTCGAGGAACCTCCTGTCGTGCGAGACAAGAAGCAAAGACCCGCGATGGCTCTTAAGATAATCCTCCAGCCATTCGATTGATTCTATGTCAAGATGGTTCGTAGGCTCGTCCAGAAGCAGGACATCCGGCTCGGACAGCAGGATCTTCGCCAGCTCTATGCGCATATTCCACCCTTGGCTGAACGTCTCGGTCTTTCGCCCGAAATCCTCATCCTTAAAGCCAAGGCCTAAAAGCGTCTTCTGGGCAAGAACCTCCGGAGGCTCCGACTGACTCATAGCCATAGCGTCTGTCAAGTCATTCAGTCGGTTGATCAAAGAAAGGTATTCATCTGACTCATAGTCAGTTCTCTCAGCCAGTTGGGCGTTCACGCTGTCAAGTTCGGCTTGAATCTCTGTGATGTGGTCAAAAGCGGTCAATGTCTCCTCCATCACGGTTCTCCCCTTGTGGTGTTCCATGATCTGAGGCAGGTAGCCGATACGCAGATCGTTCGGCTTGTCGATGCTTCCGGATGTCGGAGACTGAAGCCCGCAGATCAGTTTCATGATCGTGGACTTCCCCGCTCCGTTTTTGCCGACAAGACCGATCTTGTCCTTCTCACTGATGTGGAAATCTATACTGTCCAAAAGTGTGTAGCCACCGTAGGCCACAGTCAATCCATTAATTGAAATCATTTACGCCTCCTCCTTAATCTCTTCAAGCGCATCTTCCGGCCGTGCCGGTTTACAGCACATCACGCAAACCTCGTACAAAATCAGCAAAGGAGCGGCGGCGATCAACATCGACATCGGATCCGCGGGTGTTATGATGGCAGCGATGCATAGTATAACCACTATCGCATGCCTGCGATATTTAATCAGAGTGTTTCTGGTGACAATCCCGAGTTTAGACAAGATCACGACAACGATAGGGAATTCAAACACAATGCCGAACGCCAGCACAGTTGAAGTGAACATCGAGATGTACGAAGTCAGCGAGATCGTGTTCATCACATCATCGCTGATCTTGTAGCCCATGAAAAAGTTAAGCGAGATCGGAACGATAAGATAATAACCGATTACAAGTCCAAGATAGAACAGGAACGATGCGGAAAGGAATGCCCCTCTTACCGCACGCTTTTCATTCCTGTAAAGAGCTGGGGCTATGAATTTCCAGATCTCGAAACAGACATACGGGAAAGACAGTATGAAGCCCAACTCGAACGCGACCTGAAGATGCACGAAGAACTGGGCGGATATGTCCAGATTCACCAGCGACATCTGCATATTCCCCATTCTCAGCCATTTATAGATGAAGAAGTCGCTTTTTGTCGGAGCCAGGATGATGTCGTCAAAGACCAACGACTTGAAGCAAAAGACCACGACACTGACAAGCGTAATGACAAGCACTGAGCGGAACAATGTTCCCCTCAGCACCTCCAGATGGTCCCAGAAGGACATCTCAGCTTCTCCAGCCGCCATTATTTCTTCTCGATCTTCTCGATTTTGTCCGGAGTCTTGGCTGTGGAGTTGAGATCCTTGTCAATGTCACTGATCTGGCTCTCAACCTCGTTCATGCCGTCCTTGAAGCTTTTGACACCTTTTCCAAGGCCTTTCATGAGCTCAGGAATCTTCTTTCCACCGAAAAGGAGAATGATGACAAGGGCGATAATCACCACCTGCCACGGGCCAACAACACCCAAAGGAACAATAAAAAACATAGTCTAAACTATTTAAGCGTTAAAATAATCTTTACAAATATCATCTGTCATTGATATGAGCCTCTATCGCTTCCACAAGCTTCTCCGGACAACGTGTCGGCCGACCGGTAGCCTTGTTGAGAAAGCCAAGGGTCACCTGGCCTTCAACACAAAGCGTGCCGTCCTGATTGTAAACCGCCTGCCTTACACGGAGTTTCGCCATAGGCACCTCATCGATCATTGCGACAGCCCTGACCACATCTCCCATCTTAGCCGGGAACCTGTAACGGCATTCCACGGTGACTATCGGAATGGTCACACCGTCCTCCTCACATTTCTCTATCGGGTAACCGCACTCGACCATCAGGTTGTTCCTCGCACACTCGAAGTACCGGATGTAATTCGAGTGATGGACGATGCCCATCTGGTCAGTTTCGTAGTATCTGACAGGAAAAGATGTCTCAGAATACACCATAACAAAATTGTTAACACCTAAAACAAAAATGTTTTACTATTTGTTTCTCAAAGCGGCAAGAGCCTTTTCGTAACTTTCGATCTTGGAAAGGCTGTCAGCCTCCTTCTTGCGCTCCAAAGCGACAACCTTCTCCGGAGCATGAGCCACAAAGCTCTCGTTGGACAGCTTTTTCCTGACGGAATCAAGGAATCCGCGCTGATGCTCAAGCTCGGTCTCGATCTTTTTGATCTCCTCCTCGACATCCACAAGTCCCTCAAGCGGAACGAAGAGTTCAACCGTGCGGACAAGCAGCGAGACTCCGGCGGCGTCACCGAAATCAGCCACACTCTCGACCGAGGAAATGTTGGCAAGCTTGGTGACCACAGGGAGCATATTCATAGGGAAATCTCCCTTCACCTTCAAGGCAAGGCTTTCCTTAGGAGAGATGTTCTTCTGCTGACGGATTCCGCGGATCCCGTTCACCGCCTCCTGGGCTATGCCGAATTCCTCGATGATCTTTTCATCGACAACTCCAGCCTTAGGAGTAGGCTGGTACATAATGGTCTCCCCTTCCTTGCGCTCCGCCATAGACTGCCAAAGCTCTTCCGTGATGAAAGGCATCACAGGATGAATCATCTTCAGCAATTTCTCAAAGAATATGATTGTGGCGTCATACGTCGCCTTGTCGATGCCCTCACCATAAGCTGGCTTCACGGCCTCAAGATACCAGGCGCAATATTCATCCCAGAAGAGTTTGTAGATGCTCATAAGGGCATCTGAGATCCTGAACTTGGAATAATGGTCTTCGACCGCGGTAATGGTCTGGCCAAGTTTATTCTCAAACCAACTTACAGCCAATTTGTTGACCTCACTCTGCTGAAGCTTTTCATCAATCGTCCAACCTTGAACGAGACGGAAAGAATTCCAGATCTTATTGCAGAAATTCCTGCCCTGCTCGACCTGTGACTCATCATAGAATATGTCGTTGCCGGCTGACGAGCAAAGCAGCATACCGATCCTCACGGCATCGGCTCCGTACTTGGCGATGAGGTCAAGCGGGTCTGGAGAGTTGCCAAGAGTCTTGGACATCTTCCTGCCGAGCTTGTCGCGAACAATTCCCGTGAAATAAACGTTGCTGAACGGAATGTCGTTCATAAACTCGTCACCTGCCATAATCATTCTGGCTACCCAGAAGAAGATGATGTCAGGACCTGTAACCAGGTCATTTGTAGGATAATAGTAAGCAAGATCCTTGTTTGGCTGATGGTCAGGATGTCCAGGCTTCTGAGGGTCGAACACTGAAATAGGCCAGAGCCAGCTTGAGAACCAGGTGTCGAGCACATCGTCATCCTGCCTGAGATCAGCGGCTGTCAAAGCCGGATTGATCTTCTGGGCCGCGGCGAGAGCCTTCTCTGGAGTCTCTTCCACAACTATCTGCCCGTCTGGAAGATAGTAAGCCGGGATTCTCTGTCCCCACCAAAGCTGACGGGAAATGCACCAGTCGTGGGCGTTCTCCATCCAGTGACGGTACGTGTTACGGTACTTGTCCGGAATAAGTTTGATCTTGCCGGATTCGACGCTCTCAAGAGCCTTTGCGGCAAGGTCTTCCATCTTGAGGAACCACTGCGCCGAGAGCTTCGGCTCGATGACCGCGTTGGTCCTTTCCGAATATCCCACCGGAGATGTATATTCCTCCACCTTGACAAGGTTGCCGGACTCCTCCAACATCTTGACAATCTTCTTTCTGGCCTCGAAACGATCCTCGCCCACCAGAATCTGAGCCTTCTCGTTCAGGCGGCCGTGGTCATCGATGATGTCAATAACCGGCAGATTGTGGCGAAGTCCGATCTCATAGTCATGAGCGTCGTGAGCCGGGGTGACCTTCAGGCATCCAGTTCCGAAATCCATCTCCACATAACTGTCCTCGATGACAGGGATCTCCCTGTTGATCAACGGGATGAGCACCTTCTTGCCTTTCAGCCAATGATGTCTCTCATCGGCCGGATTGACACAGATGGCGGCATCGGCCATAATCGTCTCAGGACGGGTCGTGGCGATCACGAGATACTTGTCCGTAGGATTGCCGTTGCCATCGGAGATATAATATTTAAGGTGATAGAAATGGCTCTTGGTGTCCCTGTGGATGACCTCGTCGTCACTGATGGCGGTCAATGCCACTGGATCCCAGTTGACCATACGCACACCTCTATATATCATACCTCTCTTATAGAAATAGCAGAATGTGGCGATCACGGCATCGGAAAGCTCAGGCTCCATCGTGAACCTTGTGCGGTCCCAGTCACAGGAAGCGCCAAGCTTGCGGAGCTGCTTGAGAATGATTCCCCCGTGCTCCTCCTTCCACTCCCAGGCATATTTCATAAACTCCTCACGGGTAAGGTCTTCCTTGGATAGTCCCATACCCTTGAGCTTGGCCACAACCTTGCTTTCCGTTGCGATGGATGCATGGTCCGTACCAGGTACCCAGCAGGCATTCTTGCCGTCCATTCTGGCCTTGCGGATCAACACATCGTTAAGCGTGTTGTTCAGCACGTGACCCATATGCAGGATTCCCGTCACGTTAGGAGGCGGGATTACTATCGTATAAGGCTCTTTCTCATTCGGCTCAGAGTGGAAGCACTTGTGCTCGGTCCACCAGGCGTACCATTTGTCTTCTACTTCCGCCGGATTGTACTTTGCGGAAAGTTCTTTTTTCTCGCTCATATTACTGCTTATAATATACAAAGTTTACAAATATAGCACATTTTTCACTAAATTTGCTTCAAAAATACACACATACTATGGAAGAAAAGAAAGAAATCAGTCTGGAAATCCGTCCGGAAGTAGCAAAGGGCACATATTCAAACCTTGCGATCATCACCCATTCGCACAGCGAGTTCATCATCGACTTCGCGACAATCCTTCCCGGCCTGCCTAAGCCGGACATCAGCAACCGCATCGTGATGACTCCAGAGCACGCCAAAAGGCTTCTCAACGCTCTGATGGACAATGTCACAAAGTACGAGTCACAGTTCGGACTCATCAACCTTGGCGGCGGACAGGCTCAGCAGGGTGGCACGTTCAATCTCGGAGACCTTCCTCAGTTCGGTCCTAACGGAGCCAAATCATAACTTGAAATGACAGATTTCAAGAATATCAAAGCGTTCACGTTCGACATCGACGGCGTGATGACTGACGGTGGCATCCTCGCCGATCTGGAAGGCCAGCTTTACAGGACTTTCGACGCTAAGGACGGATTCGCTGTCAGAATGGCGTGCCTTAACGGATTCCCGGTCGGTGTGATCACCGGCGGCCGGTCACAAAGTATACGGGCCAGGTTCAGCAGCAACGGAATCAATCCCGAGGACATCTATCTGGGCTCCAGAAACAAGATTGAGGACTTCGAGGATTTCTGCAGGAGGCATAACCTAAAGCCCGAAGAGGTAATGTATTTCGGAGACGACATCCCGGACATAGAGGTCATCCGGGCAGCCGGAATTGGAGTCTGCCCCAACGATGCAGTCGAGGAGGTCAAGGAAGCTGCGGACATCATCTCCGACCGTCCGGGCGGAAAGGCCTGCGTGCGCGAGTATATGGAGAAGGCGATGAAAGCCCAGGGACGCTGGGTCTTCGACGCGATCGCCTACAAGAAAAAATTCTAAAGGTTTTCTGAATATGGACACTCACGGAAAGAGGATCATCCTGGCTTCAAACTCACCTCGCCGCCGCGAGCTGCTCGCCGGCCTTGACATCAAGTTCACAGTTGACACGGGCACATCGTTCGTGGAGCAATACTCTCCTGACACTCCGCACGTTAAAGTGCCGGAATTGATGTCGGAAGGTAAGTCATCAGGCTTTCACAGAAAGCTTGAGGCGGATGAGATTCTCGTCACCTCCGACACTATGGTACTGTGTGGAACAGAGATCCTCGGCAAGCCACACGACAGGGCGGACGCCGTAAGGATGCTCAAGCTGCTTTCCGGACGTGAGCATCAGGTCATCACAGCCGTGACAATCCGTGACTGTCATAGGACAAAGACCTTCTCCGTCACTTCCGATGTCTATTTCAAGAATCTGTCAGACAGCGAGATAGACTACTACATCGACAACTTCAAGCCTTTCGACAAGGCCGGGGCCTACGGAATCCAGGAATGGATCGGCTACGTTGGCATCACCAGATTGGACGGCTCGTTCTACAATGTCATGGGCTTCCCGACGCAACGGTTTTACGAGGAGCTTCAGCTTTTCATGAATAGATGATGAAGACTATTCTCCAACGGATCGCGCTGACTGCATCAGTCGCCCAGCTTGCCTTGCTTGTGTGCGGATGCAATCCGGACGCCTTTGTCGCTCAGATCAGGCCATCGGTCAGGAATATCGTTGTCTCGGAGGACGGAGACTCTGCCAAAGTGCGTTTCAAGACCGACGATTGGCGCGTCTATTCGGTATGTGTCAACGACAAAACCTATTGGTCCCCGGACTTCAGTTCGAAGCCTCCGGAAACCGTTGACGGCAAAACGAAGCTAACGGCGACAGGATTCACGATGTACTACAAAAAGTCCTCGGAACGGGAACTGACAATGTTCTTCCAGCCAAACTTTTCTGACTCAGACCTCAAAGTGGAAGTTGTCATCGCCTCTTCGTTCGAATATGACACCTTGACGGTCACGCAGCCTCGCAGTTCCGGCTATGAACTGGAAAGGATCGAGTGGAATGAGCCGGTGGCAAGGACTTTCCCTGAGTTCGAAAAAGGTTGGGGGCCCATGTCTTGCAAAAATGAAGGTGCCGACACATTGCGCGTCAAAATGAAAGCGTTTGCCGGAGCCTCCAGACAGGTGACTTTCTCGGACGATTCCGGATTCGGGCTTTACTGCGGAGGCTTCAGAGTACCTATACCTGACGGAGCACTGAACGATGAAGCACTCTATTTCAGCAAGCAAAACACGGCCATCTATAGTTACGACACAAATGAATACCCGGTGGAGGATGACAGAGAAATTACAATGAAATTTCCTCCAACCGGAAAATTTTCTCTGTACTATAGCATGCTTTGGAACATTGACACCTACTCTACCTGTTACAACATGTTCCTCAGAAACAAGGCCACGGGCAAGATTGTGGAGATCAAAGGAAAATTTTCCAGCAAGTCCCCAAACGGAGTGTACACCTTATATGTTGAGAAGCGATGAACGCAAGGATATTCATAAAACCCATTCTTACAGTTGTGGCACTCGCCGTCGCGCTGACGGCGGCCGGGCATCCGGCGGACAGTTCCAAGGTGACCCACAGGATCGGTGTGAATGTCCGCCCGGCTTACATCCTCCCTTCGCACAGGTTTTTCAGAGGTGAGAACGAGCTTGGCAAGAGATTGGACAAGAGCGGTTCGGCCCACCTGCAATATTCATTCGCATTCCCTTCCGACAGCCGCCACGGCAGGATGTTTCCGACTGCCTACCAAGGAATCGGACTTGCATGGAACACCTTCTGCGACAAAAAGGAGATCGGCGACCCGGTAGCGGTCTATGTCTTTCAGGGAGCCACACTCGCACGATTGTCTCCAAAACTCTCGTTGGACTACGAATGGAATTTCGGTCTGTCCTTCGGCTGGCATCCCTACGACCCTTACGGCGACTTTGACCCCGAGTTCCCCAACGAGCGCAATCTTGTGGTCGGCTCAAGGGTGAACGCCTACATCAATGTCGGTTTCCTTCTCACATGGAACCCGTCGCAGTATTGGTCGGTTTCGGGAGGACTCGACCTGACACATTTCTCGAACGGGAACACCAGCTATCCCAACGCCGGTGTCAACACGGTCGGGATCAGACTTGGGGCAGCTAGATATTTCGGTCCGGAACGGCAGCTCCACAGCACAGAAGCCGGACGCGTGAATGAATATGACAACGGACATTCCGCCAGAATGACCTACGATGTCATCCTCTATGGAGCCGGCAGGGCAAAAGGCCTGTTCTGGAACGACACGCCATACATCGCCAATGGAAAATTTGGAATCATTGGCTTGAACATCAATCCTTTGTACAGGGTCAACAAGTTTTTCAGAGCCGGACTGTCGCTCGATGTCCAGTACGATGAGAGCGCCAATGTCGGCGAGCATGTAGCAGGAATAGGTGATGACGGAAACATCAAGTTCTTCCGCCCGCCTCTTGGTGAGCAGCTTGGTGTAGGACTGTCTGCAAGGGCTGAGTTTGTCATGCCGATCTTTTCGGTCAACATCGGTTTCGGACGCAACTTCATCTACAAGGGCAACGAACTGAAAGGGTTCTACCAGACCCTGGCTCTGAAAACCGACCTGTACCGGAATCTTTTCCTGCACATAGGCTACAAACTGCACGACTTCCACGATCCCAACAACCTGATGCTGGGACTCGGATGGCGTTTCTGAGACCACAAATCACACTAAAGTCAGACTGGGCAAAAGACACCGAGGGACGCGTGATTATAAAAGTCCTTACAGCATTCTGGCTGATTTGCGGCCAAAGGTCTCGCAAAGTTGCGCCAAAACAGAAAATGGAGACAACAAAAGGATGCTTGAAGCCCTTGGCAGAACAATAGCCGAAAGGGACATCTATGAAAGGATCAAGCAGGAACGGATAGATTCGATAAAAGCGGGAATCCGGCCAGACACCACCGACAGCCTGAAATATGAAATCTATGACAGACTGTTCGATGAATATTACGTACCGCTGCAATCCTCAAACCTTTACAATCAAAGAATATGGTCGCTCGACATCATCGCCGGTAACTCCGAGGTCGGAGCCGGAGCCAGTGGCGGTGACGATGGAATCGAGACCGTCCAATGCGCCAATTTCGCAGCTGACGCGTTCAACGGATTCGCGCTTTACATCTTGGGATATCCTTGGGTAGGAATCAACGGAGCACACCGGAACACTGAACGGGTATCGTCCGGAATACATACTCAAAATCTCTTAAATCATGCGGTCTTTCATGAGAATTAAATTTTATTCGTGGCAAACGATAAGACATATAAATCATATTACCGCCATTTGGCGGTAATAATTTGCGATAATTGCCAACATGGAATAGCGCAATGTCTATGCAGAAAGGCAGTGGTTCCCAATTTTGAATATGACCGACGGCGAAAATGATTATTTAATCAATGACCTTATCGATTTTGACAATGTTGACATTTTGGAGATCAGATAATAGATCATGCTCCCCGAGGCAGCAGCAATAATAAGATGTGCCCACATAGCTAAATCATCTAGATAATTATCATAATATAACTTACAGGTGAAATCAACAACCACGATGACACATGTAACGGCACAAATCACCGTACATAGTAATAATTTGACATATCGTTTTCCGTAATCTGCCTTTTTCAGCTCGTCCGGAAAATTGTCAAGCTGGAAAACTTCCACATATTCTTTATAGTCGGGAATGTATTTTTGTTTCCGGCAAAGCTTATAACATTTTTGCCGTGATTTGTAAGCCGCTAGTATGTCATACCGGCTGGCTCCAAGACGCATTGTGTTGAACAAGGCTTCATTAAGTTCATCTTTAATCATTATCATTGAAGTCTCTTCGGCTTGCAGTGATGAATTCATTTTTACATTTTTGTTGTCCATGACATATTCTTAATCGTTATTGTCCACTAAAAAGTGGACGGGTTATAATACAATACACTGATAATCTCTTTTAATCTCACGACCTTATATTCTATAATCTTATAAAGAATCTACACAAATAACAGCAGAGGAATCTCGTGCTTGTAATTGTTCTATACAATCATAGGCTGTGTTAATAATTGAATTGGCTTCATTAATAATGGAATCTTTTGTGAAATTCACAGCATTAACAAGAGAATCACTTCTAAAATATTCCTCACCGTTTATCTCAAGAACCGCTGGTGTCCCTGCCATTGGCAAATAAACTTTGATGCCATCAGGGGCTATAACAAGATTAGGCTTTAATTCTGACTCATCCTCAGTAGGAGGAACACTATGATTATTTAGTGACAAAGCAACAATGACCGCGACACAAGTCATTACAAGAGAGAGAATCGTTGATATCCTCCAAATTTTACCTTTACTGCTACAAAGATCTTTTTCTTGTTCAATCTCAGATTTGTCCTTGAGGAGTTGATCGTTCTGATCTTTCAATGCCTTGATTTCCTTTGCTGCGGCCTGATTCTTAGCCTTAAGTTCGGAAACGGATTTCTTACAGGCCTCAATTTGAGCTGTAGCTTTGTCTTTCATGGCCTGAAGGACATTTTGGTCATCAGCCACTTTTTGTTCCATCTCATCTTTAATGGACTTGACAAGGGTTTCCGCTTGCTTTTTTACCACATCAATTTCACTTTTGCACTTGATGTTGTTGTCTTCAATTGACTTCTTGCATTGTGATTTCAGTTCCAGGGTCTTTGTATTAAACGCGGATTCCAACTGTTGAATCTCATCGCGATGAGATTTCTGTAAAGCGACAACCTGCGTGGCAAGTTCTTTTCCCTTTTGGTCATATTGCGACTTAAGATCCAATGCCTTTGCGTTAAACTTAGATTCCAACTGCTTAATCTCTTCGCGATGAGACTTCTGTAAAGCAGCGATTTGTGCCGCAAGATCTTTCTCCTTACGGTGAAGTTCCTCAAGTGTCTGGTCATCTACAATCTTGAGGTACTGTAAATATTCGTCATACGATGCCATGTTATGTCTTAATTATATGTTTCTAATTTTATGTCAAGAGTCCCAGAATTTGATCAGCATCTGATTTGCTGAATCCTTGAGCGACAATTCGCTCTCCGCCTTTGCTTGAGATAATCACATCTGAAAAAAACAAACCTCTATCCAATGAGACACTTGCTATGTTTTGTCTTGCGATAACAGTCGTCTTATAACCAAATACATATCCTTTGTAATAAGACACGGTGGTGTTGCCTATTTCCAATATATCCGGAAACAGTACATTCTGGTTAGAGGAAACACGTTTGGCTGTAAATGTCGGCATGGTTGTTATTTCATTGATTTCAAGACAATACTGTAATAAATCAGCCGAAATACTGACAGAATAAAGAAAGGTACGGCAAGCAGAGCAGTGAGGAAAACAAATGAAAGTGCTTTCAGCACAAATCCGATTCCTCCATGATCCAACGAAGTTCCGGCAAATATGTTGCTGCGCCAGGTCTCACCAACTCCAAGTATTGACAGACTGGACAAGCCCAATGTAAGTACCCCTATCAGAGCGGCTTTCCGCTTTTGCTGACAAATTATTTTTTGAATATCTGAAGTTCCGTTCATTTGATGGAAAATACCGGTTAATTGTTCACGAGATGACAAATTATATAAATGATTATGTTAATAATCATTAACACCACAATTAATGTTACATTAGATTTTTTAGGTGACGACTTAGGAGAGGTAGATGAATACGGCTCTGGTACAGGCGCGGGTGTTGGCTGCGGTTGCGGCCTCGGTGATACTTGTGGTACAATGACCGGTCCGGCTGCAAGCACGATTCCATGAATTGTTTGTCCCCACTCATCGGCTCCCGGTCGCAGACTTTCCGAAGAGGAGAAAGCATTCAGGAAGAGTCGCTTCAATTGAGAAGGCAGTATCTCAAACTTCTTGTGAAGAGGTGGGTAGCTCTTTATTTTCTGTCCGTTAGGGCCAAAAGGGAACAAATTCTGTTCGACATTCTGGAATATCTCACTACAGTTCGGGTCTTTCTGTACCCATGGAGTTACAACATAAGGGTGCAGTCCGAACAAAACTTGATAGAAAACCACACCTACGGCAAAATTATCCCATGATTCACTCAGAGGCATGTCTGATGCCTTGCCGACACCCTTGTTATAAAACTCGGGCGGGATGTAATTTGGGGTAGCGGCAGTTCCGGGAAACAGAAGTTTTTCTCCTTCGGAAATCTGTATTGAATCCATGTCCACAATCGTTACTTTGCCGTCATGGGTTATTAGCACATTCTCTGGTTTGAAATCCTTCAAGACATATTTATGAGTTGAATGTAATATGTGAATAGGAACAGCAATGTTGTTTATAAGCTTAAGGCGGGAAATAAGAGCATATTTGCCCTTCGCCCGATCATATCTGGAGAACCATTTATCTCCAAGTTTTTTACTCAATTTCGGAGCTGTCAGTATGATAAGCTGTTTGCTGTCCGGAAACGCCAACGGCATGATAAATCCTAAAAAATGTCCTTCAGAATCAGCGACAGAATCCAACGGCCAACCAATCAAGAAGCCGTTGCCCGCAACCACTTGCGGAGGATTTAGCACCATATACTTGATCTTATTCTCCAGCAGAGTGGTCCGTTTCTTCTGATAATATAGTTTGACACAACTGTTGCGGAAGCGTGCAGGTGCGGAAATCACTTTCCTTACTTCACCCTCGCCACCAGAGGAAAACGCATCATCGGCAAGTGCTATCTTTTCGTGTTTAGAAGAATATACATTCATGGCTACACGTATAAAGATCCCACAATCATTGTCTTGTCATCGGACTCTTTGTAAAATGAGCTGTTGCCTTCCTTGATAAATGACACCCATTTATTTTTCCGTTCCTCTTCGGCAATCTTATCCTCGCGGAATGACTGAAGGGTGTTCACTACCGAATCAAAGAATGGCTGATGAGGAAGATTCGGGTCGTAGTACTTGTTGGTCTCCGGATTATACTGATTGCATTTCCAGGAAGTGTGTTCGCAGCCATCGCTCATCAAGACAAAGGCAGCAGCCTTTTCCGTAATCACACGGGCTTCAGGAACAGTAACCCCAGACATTTCATAGAATGGAATATTCCAGAACTCCGATGTTATGAATATAGTCTGATTGGCCTCGACTCCTTTGTGAGGCGTGATGAGAGAATGCCAGCTACCGTCCATAGCTTTATATCCTGCACGACCGTCTCCGACATGGCATGCGAGGAGTCCAATCGGAGAATGCACTACTACAATAATTGTCGAACTCAATGACTTAAAATCAACTTCCTTCTGTTTTGCGAACGACTCAATCTCGTCATGAATAAGTTTGAGACAGTCATAAGAACATTTCATCCATCTGGCTTCCGTCGGCAAAATATCATCTTCAATCCAATGCTCCCTATGTACCAGATTTTCAAAATGAACAACTGCTCTCTGCACAGCAATCAAGGCACCGACCTGTGATTTCTCAGCAGAACCAGCTCCATCGGCAGTGACTGCGATGCCCCAACCGTCTTGCAAGTATTTGTATCCACATGAATCTTGACACGGCATATTCATTTCTATATGGCCGTGGCCTTGTACAGATGCTCCGACTATTATCCATTCTCCAGCATCTTCCGCAAATCCTTTACAATCAGCAATATGAGGTCTGATGTCTGTCAAATCATCCGTCTCCGGAGGTAAATCAACATTGTTCTTTTCAGAAGAACTTTCATTTACCGGCTCCATTGCGTGCGGCTCATCCTCTATGGTGGTTAACGAAAGTTGATTGTCAGACTGTCGGCATTCTATGTTTTTCACGATCCGTACCCTCTTTTTATGACGTAATATGATTGCCGATGCAGCGATCAAAAGACACAATAATAGTATAATTCTCTTGACAACGATGTGATCATCAATATTATTGCTCTTTGAGCTTTCGCTGTCATCTGTATTCACAACATCAGGCAAAGGTGACTCAGTTACGCATTGACGAAATTCCTCTGGCACCAGCGAAATAAATCGTCCAGTTTGATATTCCGCCACATATGAAGCGTAGTCATCCGACACACTGCCGTTGAATGAATAGCATTCTTTTGTCAGGCTGTCTATTTGTGCGATATATTGCCCCAAATGTTGAATAATCAGATTCCTTTCCTCATCTGCACAGGCTTCGAGCAACTTGATTTCAACAGATTTTCTGAATGCTTTAATCTTTGAATCATAATCAGCGACATCTGTTCCGGAAAGATCTTGGCGGGAGTCGTGCAAAATCCTGTAAAGCACATTGGAATTCGTTTCTTTTTTTAATTTTTGATAAAAAGATTGAAGGGATTCATTTTTTATTGAATCCATCACGTCGCTCTTGTCAAATCCGACAATTTTGCAGGCACCCCTCACAATGTCCGCACGGATTTTGCCATAGCAATCTTCCAATGAGGATGCCTCCAGCTGTGCATGGCTCTGAACGGGTAGCAGGGCCATCACCGCAACCAATAAAACCCTTCTATTCATTATCTTGTCTTTAGATTGAAAACGCATCCATCCAATCCGTTCCGCCACCGGTAAGATCAACAGTTTTGCCTTCTCTTGCTGTCACCACTGTGCCCATACTGGCGCTGAGCCATTTGAAGAACGAACTGAATTTTGTTCCTTTTAGTTTCATGGCAGGGATGTTTCCCTGAATGCTCTGGAGAACATTCATGTTGGCATTGTCAACACCTATCGGTAAAAATTCATACCTCTTCTCCGATGTGTCTTTTTTTATTCTTAATGCGAGATCGGTTATGTCCTGTCCATCGTTCGGTTCACCGTCAGTCATCAAGATAATCCAAGGTCTATAATATGGCTGCCCTGTCTCCTTGTACCATCTCTTGCGCGCGTCAACCAAAGCAATCGCTTCGTTAACAGCTTCCACCAATGCGGTGTCCCCATCCGCCTCCAAATGCGGAGCTTCGCAATTTGTAATCAATGACGGCTCCTGAATTACCTGAACAGTATCATTAAAAGTTATCACTGACAATTCAAGCCTTTGGCTTGTCGTCTCATCAGCCTCTATCTCATTGTAAAAACTCCGCAGTCCATCATTAAGGTTGTCAAGTTTTGAAACACCTCCCTCTACAATGTTGTATGTTTTCCCGTCAATAAAAACCGTGCGGCCGGTGCTTACCATATTGGATTCATCTACAATCTCGTTCATGGATCCTGATATGTCCAGTACAAGAGCGCACAGACACTTCTGTTCATAGTTTTCAGCGACTTCCGCCGAAAAATCATTTTTTGCCATAGTCCTCAATATTTAATGCAATATACCTCAAATGGTAAAGGCAGACATCCAATCATCAGCACCTTCTGTCAGATCCACTTTTTTCCCCTCTTCAGATGTGACTATGGTTCCCATACTTGCACTCAGCCACTTGAAGAACGAACTGAACTTTGTCCCTTGAAGTTTCATCGCAGGAATATTCCCTTTAATCTGATCCAATACCGCCATATTGGCACCTTCCACACCTATTGGAAGAAAGGCATAACGCTTGTTGCGCGTGTCATTCTGAATGCGCTGGGCAAGACCGGCAACATCTTGATCGTCATCCGGTTCGCCATCTGTCATCAGAATTATCCACGGGCGGTAGTAATTCTGATTTGTCTCCTTGTACCATTTCTTGCGCGCATCAACCATGTCGATGGCATAATTAATGGCATTCACCATCTCCGTAGAACCACTGGCAGTAAGCGTCGGCATTGTAATGTTCTCCACCAGTGCTGGTTCCTGCAATGTAATCACGGTATTGCTGAATGTGATGATTGATATTTCCAGACGCTGACTGGTTGTCACATCCGAAGATATTTCCTCATAAAAATCTTTCAGTCCCTTATTAAGTTCCTCTATCGGAGTTCCGCGCATGGAACCAGAGACATCCAGAACAAGGACACACAAGCATTTCTGCTCATAATTCTCGGCAGCTTCCGCCGAAAAATCGTTTTTTGCCATTATGAATTGAGTTATATGTTAATACAATAAAACTTCGGGATGTTTTCTCGACACTAAATCAATACTCCCGTTCATTGATTTTTTGAGATAACGGAATAGGATTTACTAGTCGATCAATCTTGAACTTTGTCTCATCGAGCTTTTCCATATACTCTTTGACCTCCGAAGCGTAAGTCTTTGAATCCTTATCTATCAGTTCAAGATAATGAGCATAATAACTTTTCTGCACATCATCGTTCCATCCTTTCCTTGCATCCGATATGGAATTAAGAAAGGAACTCTGCAACTTACAAATTTGATCATAATAATTTTCCATATCCATCAATATTTTGACAATGGTCCATCATAGACTTTCATTCCATTCACATATATGGTGCAGTCCCCTGTGTCCTTCAGTTCACCATGAAGTCTTCCTGACGAGTCCGAGGACAATACAAGACGTCCGAAACCACCGAAAGGAGTGTTGTCTATGATGATTATGCTAGAATCTGGTGGCACTTTACCAGTCAATTGCAAAATGCCATCAATTTTTCCCCCTTCATCAGCCCCGCTTGGCTGAGATTCATGATTATCAGCATAAGGATGAGATGAAGTGACAATGTCTTGAGAAGAATTAATCGCCACGCTGTCATATTCCGCAACATCATCTGCATGAACATTCAGTTTGTCTTTGGCTTTAGAAAAGTCTGTATGAAGCTTTTGTAACTCAGAAAGCTGCGCCTTCGACTTGTCACGGCATTCATCAATCCACTTCTTGCACAGTTCTACGTTCCTCTTACATTTATCCCTATAATCCTGCCAATATCTAACACACTTTTCCTGCTTACTGCAGTCTGCGGGTATTGTATGGCACTCACCATCTTGATCATAATAAATCTTGACCCTTTGCTCTTGCTTATACAACTCATCTTCTGCATTCCGGAGTTTGGTCTCTGCCTTTTTCAAGCGTTCCTCAAGAATGTCCTGGTTCCTCTTAAAATCCGTGAAATATTTCTTGGAACATTCGTCAATGTCAACCTTAACTGTTTCCACACCCTTTTGGAACGACAAAAGGCTGACCCTGACCGATCCCAAGGCCCATTTTTCCACGTTCGCAAACACATTCCCCATTGTTCAAATCTCGATTTGCTAAAGTCTGGGATCAGTGCGGCCAAAGTCCTTGATGATATCTATCGTCTCCTGAAGATAGCCATTGGCCCATTGGCGATAGTCGTTGCTGATTGAATTGATTTCTTCCTTATAGCGTCGGAAATCCCGTTCAAATTCGTCAAACTTACTGTCGCGCCAATTCTGAGATGTCAAACGCAATGTAGTGCCGACCAATTTATAGTAATCTTCCAATACCGCGGAGAGTTTCAGCAGATTATGCTTGAAGTCCTCCAGTTCCCTTAACTGGACATTTCCATAAATTTCCATACTCATTTCTATTTGTGACTGTCATATCTGATCAATTTCTCTTCTATCCGCTTCAAGAACAGTTCATCGAAGTCGGAAATTTTTTTGCTCAATGGCATAAGACGCTGTTTGTCTGTCTCAAATTTGTTGCAGAACGACTTAAAGTTCTCATCTTGCCATGTGTGAGAAACTTCAGTTATGTTGTCATCGGTAGCGTTAAGTTCCTGCCGCAGGTTCTCTGACAGTTCTTGAAAGTGCTGCCTCAGCTTTCTTAGAGTCCCTAAATCGAGGATGATTCCAACGTTGCTCATAATTCGTACGGTTTAAATTTGACAATAGTATTGTTGTTTCTGTTGTAGTAGTAAGCTCTGTTTTTTGAGCTTGATCTGTTATCATTCCTGTTCTTTGAAATTTGGCTCGCCACAGGAGAATCCAGGAGACTTCTGGAGTCATCCTCATTCACCTGCAGTACCATCCTATGATTGAACTTGTCCAGTGTACGGCCCAAGGATTTTGACATTGAATCCAATGAGTCCACCTGAAGTATCGTGAACACGCCGACAAGCGGTCCCTGCTCAAGGATGAATGACAAGGTTTTTGATATCTCCGACAGATCCCCGTATTCATCCGTGCTTCTGAAAGCGAATGCCATCTGAAAGGCATATACGGACAAATAAATATGTCTTTTAGGAATGAGCTTATCGGACTTGCGCCGCTCTATTTCTGACTTCAGCTTGTCAAGATAGTCCTTCTGGTTCTCCTCTTCAACAAAGTCATGTGAAAAAGGTATTTCTGAATACATTTCCTCTGGCTTTGAGTGGAATCTTTCTTCAACAGGAATATAATTGAAGAATGCAAAATGTGCGGTTTTGTCTTCATGGGCGGCCAACAGGCTTGCCACGCAATTGATTGCAATCCTCTCACCGGTATCAGATCCCGTTCCTCCGACAACAAGCATGTTGGCATTGGAATTCCTTTGCAGTTCAATGTAAACGTGCTCCTCAGTGATGGCTATTGGTTCACCGAGATAAATCTTGATCATTGACGGCAGTTCGGATTTTTCAACTTTGCCCAAAGCCTTGTTGTCCTTAAGGAACACAGGAGCCTCGCTGCGGAACACAATCTGGTCTTTGGCCAGCATATTATGCCTAGACGCAAAACTCTCTATCTGAGGAAGCAAGTCCCTAAGCTGTCCCTGTTCAAGATTATAGGATTTTACCACCACATTATCTATGTTCCTGTTTGTCTTGCTCTTATAGATGCATTCCCCTGTAGATAGAGACACTGTCGGAGTTTTTCCAGCAAACAAATACTGAGGATCATCCTCCGCCCAATCAAACACGACCCTGTTCGCAATCATGCCAAGCTCCACCTTGTTGGCATATTTGCTGATTCTTTGGGTAGCGAGAATCAGGTTGATTCCGAATTTTCGATATTCCTGAATGATGATATGTATTATGCTCTCTGATTCCTCGGAGATTTTGTCCATGTCATTCTCAAACAATTTCTGAAATTCGTCAATGATCACGAGTATACGCGGCAATGGCTTATCCGGATTCAGCCTGCGGTAATCACTTATGCTGTTCACGCCTGCCTGTCTGAAGAGTTCCATACGCCGGGTTCCCTCTTCTCGGATCCGCCGAAGGACGCTTATTCCATATTCCCGTTCACTTTCCGGGGCAATCACCTTGGCCTGAGGCAGTTTGTAATCAGCGAAAGCAGAGAACTCCACTCCTGAGAAATCAATCAGATATAATTCCAGTTCCTCCGGAGAATAATGAACGGCAGCGCTTATTATGATTGTCCTGAGGAAAACACTCTTGCCGGATCCGGAAACACCGACAACAACAGCCACATTCTGTCCGTTGACTTGAGTTATCATGAGATTGGCGACCTTGTCATCTGACGAGACTCCAAACGGAATGCTTAGGCAGTCCGCGCTCGAATCGTTCCACCAATCGGTCTGGTTCGGCAGATTGTCAACAAGCATCAATGACTCCCCTATTGAAGAATCGCATCCCTTTTCCTCTATAAATTTCAGAACATTATCTGTATTGTTTATTATTCCGGGATCAAGTCTGAGTTTGAAGCGTTGCAGAATATCTTCATTCGAAATATTCTTGAAATTGAAAACACCATCCCTTTCATAGATAACAGTCATTCGATTCATCAGTTCGACAAAAGGACTGTATTTTCCAGAATAGTCTATCATTTCACAAGTAGTGTCATAACTCATTATTACGAATATACCAGCCTTTTTTGCGTTTTTTATAATTACATCAAGAATCCTGCAGTGGCCTTCGTTCAATGTTCTCGGATAATCCGCAATTACCAAGATGCGATAAGGCTCGCGATGTCCGATTTCTGTCCGGTTATATTCAAGTAGATTCTGATTGGAATGTTTATATCCCAGCACCTTTTGTATCACATATGGAACATGTTCCTGAAGTTTTTTGAGGTTGTCCTGAAATTCGAAACTGTCCGTTATGACTTTACTGTCAGGACAAACATCACACAAAGAAGATAGGGTTATGAGGTTGGCGCCCATTCCTGTTCCGTCATAAGCTGTAAGGTGGCACATTCCATTGGGCAATGCCGCAGCAAATCTTAAAACAATGGATTGAATAGTCTTGTTGACTAAGTCGCGATTTTTCTCATTGCTTAACAAACACAATGAGTTTATTTCTGCAAATGGAATCACTCCCAGCAGTTTACGTCCTGTCAGACTCTCCAGTTCTCCTACATAGACACCCAAATAAGGAAACCCGTCCGGACTTTCCTTAGGGACAAAATCTTTGGATGATGCTATGTCCATCATCGCTTTAATATGATCATTGTCTATTGTTGCCATGGGTCTTGAACAGCCTCTAAGAGTTCAATCCAGATCTATTCGTCACAGTCGAGTCTGTGACAAGTTCCCCGGAATCCAGAATAATACAATTTATCAGAATCATACAAAACGTGGGCTTACCGCGTTGGTCCGCTCCTTGAGGTCTTCGACTACCTGTAGCACATTCCAACGAATAAGCCCACGAGTTCCTTGAACTGCATGGGCGTTAATTCCGTTGTGCTACTATTGAAAGTGTCGAAGTTTCAAGGAAGCACGGACATTAACGCCTGTTAATAAAAATTATGTCATTTCAAAAAGTCTTACTTTTCCACTTGCAAATTTATCTTTTTTTGTTTTGAATACAAATCTTTTTAGAGAAAAAATTGTCCTGATGTTTCGAGGATTCGGTAAGCCGATGCCACAGCCACCGATGAAACCAGGTTGGGCTGAATACTTACGGAATGATCGTTTCTGTTTCATTGACAAAAACGTGTGTCCAGGCGACATATTCATTGACTCCATGGTCGATTGTTCTCACAACGGCTTCCGGAGTGATTTTCTTGATGAATTTGGCAGGGACACCTCCCCAAAGTTCATACGGACCGATCTCGGTCTTGCCGAGTACGAGCGCGCCGGCGGCGACAATGGAGCCAGAACACACATGGGCTTTGTCAAGGACGGTCGCTCCCATGCCGATCAGGCAATGGCTGTCAATCCGCGCCGAATGGATGGTTGCGTTATGGCCGACAACGACGTCGTCCGCGATGACCGTTTCCAGACCTTCTCCTGTTGAGCAGTGAATCACAGTTCCATCCTGAATGCTGACTCTCGAACCGATGTCAATGTGATTCACATCCCCTCTGATCACGGCGCTGTACCAGACCGAACTGTCGTCACCGATCCTCACATCGCCGATGACCGCCGCCGTCCCGGCTACAAACACTCGCTCCCCGATCTGTGGGGCAATGCCTTTGAGTTTAACTATCATTGTCTTAATTTTTCACACAAAGGTAACTTTATTATTGAATATGCTTGCTCTATTCAAAGAGTTTTTCATAACTATATAAAGGAATACACAGGTGGCTGTCCCTTTTGGAATGGAACGGTTGAACAAAAATACTGTAATATAATGAGATTGGTTATTCAAAGAGTCTGTAGAGCGAGCGTCGCGACCAAGGGTGAGACTGTGTCCGTTCCTCCGCACCCTGCCACCTTGATAAGCTTTAAAGTAATCGGACGATCTTCGGTATCAAAGTGATGTCTGCCGGAAGCCATGCGACGGAATATAGTTGATCGGCGGTGAGCCAACGGGCGGCCTCATGCTCGATGAGGTGAAGATTGCCTGAGATGATTTCGCAGACATAGCACCTCATCGAAAGATGAAAATCAGGGTAGTCATATTCAATGGTATCAATCAGTTCGCCGACATGGATCTCGGTCTCCAGCTCCTCGCGGATTTCCCTGCGATGCGCATACAGGCCACCGGCCCATGGAACGGGCCGAGCACCAGTTCCTCCGATGACGCCACACGGTAAAAGCCTGTCCACCAGAAACCAAACTCGCCATGAAGCGCCGCAGCTATATTCGACATTCTCGCTATCTCGTCAGTTTCACCGACAAGAAGAGCCTGAATCCGAGGCAGAATCGCAAGATATTTCTCTTCCTTTGTCATATTCATTCACTTTTGAGGTAAAGATAATGCTTTTGTTCGATAATAATGAATATCTTTGTCGCAGGTATAACGAATTGGTCACAACATGTTTTTGGCGAACTACATCATGGTCGGAATTGTGATCCTTGTGCTCGTCACATTCTCCATCCTTATCCTCTGTGGCAAGGGTGACAGCCTCATTGCCGGCTACAACACCGCAGACGAGGAGGATAAGGCTGGATATGACATAGGGCGGCTGAGAAAGGTCACAGGCTACGGACAACTGGCCATCTGTTTGCCTACTGGTTTGATGCCGATGGCGGAGGCATGGTCAACTTTGTTTTGGATCCCTTTGGCATTATTGATCATAATCACCATCGTGATTGTCATCCTGTCGAATACCTACGCCAAGAAAGTGCGCAACAACAGCAAGTAGTCGGAAAAAATGTAATTTGAAAACAAAATGATGAATATGAGGACACAACGGAATATTCTTGCCGCAGCCTTGATGGTGGCGGCGGTGGCGTGCCAGTATGGCGGAAACTGGTCAAAGGCCGAGAAGGATCTTATCTGCGGAAAGGGAGAGACTATGCGGGTGCTGACGATTTATGACAAGGCTGACTCGCTGGTGCTGCGGGCGAAGTGTTCTGAAATCAGCGCGGAGGAACTCGGCAGCAACGAATTTAAGATGCTGGCGGACAAGATGGTGGCGACGGTCACCTCGCCTGAGGAGGACGGGGTTGGCATCGCAGGTCCACAGGTGGGAATATCACGACGCATTGTGGCTGTGCAGAGGTTCGACAAGGATGGAGAACCGTTCGAAGTCTATCCGAACATTCGAATAACCGGCCACAGAGGCGAAAAGAAAGTGGGACCTGAAGGATGCCTCAGCATCCCTGACAAGCGCGGGAATGTCGAGCGATATCATGACATCGACATCGCCTACACCTCGATCAAGACCCTACGTGACACAACCGAGAGCATCAATGGCTTCACCGCCGTGATCTTCCAACACGAATGCGACCACCTCGACGGAATCCTCTACACCGATTATCTTGGCAGTCACCAATAGCGACACTATTACTACATTCTCACACGTCTGTTCGGAGGTGTCCCACTTGTGCTCACCCCGCACAAGGCCAACGAATCCACAGATGCGGCAAGAGCCTCTCTTGACGACTGTTACGCTCAGATCATCAGCGACTGCAAGGCCGCCATTGATCTCCTGCCCGAGAAAAGGACATATTCAGGAGCGGACTACAACCGGGCCAGCAAGGACGCGGCATTGGCCATGCTGGCAGACATCTACCTGACATACAATCCGTCCGAGCACTACGGCGAGGTTCAGAACCTCTGCTCACAGGTGGAGGCTTTGGGCTATGACCTGAGCAAGTATGATTTCGCGGACAATTTCGGAGCGAAGGCCGAGACCAGCCAAGAGGCCTTATTCACGGTAGGATATTCAGGAAGCACCCAGTACGACTTCTGGGGTGGCAGCAACCAAAGTTCATGGCTATCCACCTTCATGGGTCCGAGAAACTCGGGAATGGTCGCAGGATCATACGGATGGAACCAGCCTACCGCAGAGTTCATGAGCCAATGGGAAGAGGGTGACCTCAGGAAGGACGTGACCGTCTTCTACAACGGATGTCCGGCCTTCGACGGAATCGAGTACAAGTCATCTTGGTCCAACACAGGTTATAATGTGCGTAAGTTTCTGGTCACCAAGTCATACTCTCCGGAATACAACACGAATGCGGCGGATTTTGTCGTGTACCGTTTCGCGGATGTCCTACTTATGAAAGCCGAGGCTCTGAACGAGCAGGGCAAGACGGACGAGGCCGCGGAACCTTTGAACATCGTAAGAAAACGTGCCGGGCTCAACCCGATTCCTTCAGGAAAGACAAAGGAGGAAATGAGGGAGATCATCATCCACGAGCGCAGGATGGAACTAGCTTTCGAGGGTCACAGATGGTTTGACATCATCCGGCTCGACAAGGGACAGTACGCCCTCGATTTCTTTGCCGGAATCGGCAAGAAAGCCACCAAGGACAGGCTGCTTCTGCCTATCCCTCTGACGGAGATGGACTCCAACAACCTGATGGAGCAAAACCCTGGATATTAATAAATAAACTGGATTATACAATGAAAAAATCGATAATGACCGCCGCCGCGGCACTCTGTCTGGGCATTGCATGCTCCTGCTCGGAAGAGGATTACAAGACTGTCGATCCATCCGCCGGGAATATTCTTGAAATGACCGCTTCCGGAACGGAGATCAAGCTCGACGAGAAAAAAGCCGACAGCGAAGCTTTGGCGTTGAATTGGACGACAGGCACCAACAAAGGCACAGGCAACGCCATCACCTACACTTTCGAGATGGCTCTGAAAGACTCCGACTACTCCTCCGGCTACAAGGAGGAACTCGGAAGGAAAGCATATTCAAAGACTTGGACAGCAAAGGCGTTGAATGACTTCCTAAAGTCGAACTTCGGTGCCCAAAGCGGTGTCAAGGCATCTTACAAGGCCAGGGTGACCGCTTCCGTGGCTGAATATGACGATTTAGCCCAAGAGTCGTCAGTGGAGTTCACAGTGACTCCTTACGAGCCTGTCAGCACGACACTTTACATGATCGGAGGAGCGGCACCCAACGGTTGGTCCGCAGACAACGCCACCGAGCTGACACGCACGTCCACCGGCGTGTTCTCTTGGACAGGAACGCTGAACGAGGGAGAACTTAAGTTCATCACCACCTCGGGACAGTTCTGGCCGGCATACGTCAGGGAAGGCTCGGACGCTTCGGGAAAGACACTTAGGTACTTCTCAGAACAGCCGTCAGATGACCTTGACCTCAAGTTCAATATCCCGGAGGCACGAGGCTACAAGATCACCGCCGACATACTCAACCTGACATTCACACTTGAAGAGGCGGATGTCAACAAACCGCCATACGACGCAATCTACTTTGTCGGCGATCCGACCGGCTGGTCATTCGTCAGGATGACGCAGGATCCTGTCAATCCTTTCGTGTTCCGTTATGGAACAGAGTTCACCAGCGGCGGAGAGTTCAAGTTCGGCACATCCGACGGCTCATGGGAAAACATGTACAAGGCCTCTGAAGAGAGTGCCTCCATCAAGAACACCGGCGTGCAGTTCGTGAAAGGCTTTGATCCGGATCCTAAATGGAAGATAAATGACGAGGAGACCGGAAAGGCCTACAAGATCGCCTTTGACATCACTCCTGGAAAAGAGAGCATGAACTGCGTTGAGTTCGTCCCTTACGAATCGCTCTGGCTCATCGGTTCCGCCGCTCCTCACGGATGGTCGCTGGACGACGCCGCATCCGATGACAAATGCAGGCTCAAGGCAGGTGATGACAAATATATTCTTACATGGACAGGAGATCTCTCCGCAGGCGAGATGAAGATCAGCTGCGAGCTCAAGAGAGAGTGGGACGGATGCTGGTTCATGCCGACGTCAGCCAACAAGCCATTCAACACTGTCTCCGATGAGGTCATCTCGTTCGTGGACAGCAATAAGGATTCCGGAGTGGACCGTAAATGGATTGTTGAGAACGCCGGCAACTACACAATTACTGTAAACCAGCTGGCGGAGACCATCACCATCGTGAAAAACTAACGTAAGAAACCATGCGTTACAGAATGTTTACAGAATTGATCTTGACAGGCACCATGCTTCTCACGGGTGCCTGTCAGAAAGAGAAAGGCTACACTGGATTCATGAAGCCGTCCGACGGGGAGGAGACCGTGATTTCAGTCAGGACTGACAAAGCTGCTTACAAGCCAGGCGAGACTATCAGATTCACCGCCTCCGCGACTCCCGGAGCTGACGTGTATGTCAGATACATGCATCTGGGCAAAGTCGTCAGTGAACAACCACTCAATTCATCGGAATGGAGCTGGACCGCACCGTCCGGGAACTACAAAGGGTACATGGCCGAGGTTTACAAAACCACATCGGCCGGCGAGAAAATCCTTGGAACTGTAGGAATCGACGTGTCCAGCGACTGGGCCAGATTTCCTCGTTACGGATTCCTTTCCAGTTTCGATGTCATGAGTGAAACCGCCGTCAACAACATCATCGGCAACCTTAACCGCTATCACATCAACGGAGTACAATTTCAGGACTGGCATTGGAAGCACCATTGGCCGTTGGGCGGGACACGTGACAACCCTCTTGAGACCTACAAGGACATCGCAAGCAGGAACACGTCCCTGACAACACTCAAGAACTACATCTCTGCCATCCACAGCCACGGAATGAAAGCCATCTTTTACAACCTTTGCTTCGGCGCTCTTGACGACGCGGCACAGGATGGAGTGAAGGAGAGCTGGTACATATTCAACGACAATGGCAGAAACAACAAGGATATGCACGCCCTGTCCGCTCCTTTCAAAAGTTCAATCTTCCTTGTCAACCCTGACAATCCACAGTGGCAGGAATATATAGGCGAAAAGACCGACGATGTCTATTCCGTGCTTGATTTCGATGGTTATCAGATTGACCAGCTGGGGTATAGAGGCACGAGGTACGACTATGACGGCAACACCGTTGACCTGCCGGCCGGCTATGCTTCCTTCATCAATGCGATGAAATCAAGGCAACCAGCCAAGGATCTTATAATGAACGCCGTTTCCGGCTATGGAGCCGAACGGATCTTAGGAACAGGCAAAATGGCCTTCGCCTACGATGAGATGTGGGGGGACGAAGCCGACTTCACTGACCTCAAGACCCACATCGAAGACAACAACCGGTTCAGCGGGAACGGCATAAGCACAGTCTTCGCCGCCTACATGAACTACGGTAAGGCTGGAAGTCTCGGATCGTTCAACGCCCCTGGTGTCATCCTCACAGACGCGGTGATGTTCGCCCTTGGAGGCTCACATCTGGAGTTAGGCGAGCACATGCTTTGCAATGAATATTTCCCCAACAGCAGCCTCGGCATGACAACCGAGCTTCAGAACGCAATGGTAGCCTACTATGATTTCATGACGGCCTACGAAAACCTGCTCCGCGACGGAGGAGAGTTCAATGACGTGGAAGTCACTTCGGCTGACGGCAAGCTTGGCATCAAGCCCTGGGCTCCTGAAAGGGGAAAAGCGATAACCCTATGCAGAAAAGTAGGCGATCGTCAGGTAGTCCACATCCTAAACTTCACTCAGGCCAACTCTTTGAGCTGGAGGGATATGGATGGCACAATGCCGGAGCCTGCACAGATCAGCGAAGCATCGGTCGACATCAATGTGACAGGCAATATCTCCTCAGTCTGGATGGCCTCGCCCGACATTGACGGAGGCGCGTGCAAGAAACTGGATTTCAAGCAGAACAGTGGCAAGGTCCGCATCACGATGCCTTCTTTGAAATATTGGAATATGATTGTTTTGGAATATGAATAGAAAAACTTTGATTCGCGCCCTCGCGGTGGTTTTCGCGACAGCGCTGACTTTTGGAGGCACGGCATACGCCGGAAACGCCAATGACGGTCGTCCGACCGTGGAGAAATCCGAATCCCTGATTTCTCCGAACGGCAACCTCAAACTTGAGTTCAGACTTCAAGACGGAGACAAGCCACGTTACAAACTGTCCTACAAAGACAAGGTTGTGGTTGATTGGAGCCGCATGGGATTCCAGCTTAATGACAGTGGACTCTTCGACTGGTTCGAGCTTGCGGATGTCTCCAGAAGTACCACAGATGAGACCTGGAATCCTGTCTGGGGTGAGGAAAGCACGATAAGAAACCACTATAACGAACTGGCCGTCACCTTGAGGCAGACTTCAAGCGACAGACGTATGGTAGTCAGATTCAGGTTGTTTGACGACGGTCTCGGATTCAGGTACGAGTTCCCTGACCAAAACAATCTGGTGTATTTCGTGATAAGTGATGAACTGACCGACTTCTCCATGACATGCGACCACACGGCATGGTGGATTCCCGGAGACTACGACACTCAGGAATATGACTACACCAGATCCCGCCTGTCCGAAATCCGCAGGTTGATGGAAGCCTCCATCACAGACAACCTCTCACAGACCTCCTTCTCCCCTACCGGAGTGCAGACATCACTTCAACTCAAGACTGACGACGGGATCTACATGAATATTCATGAGGCGGCTCTTGTGAACTATCCAGCCATGCATCTGGATCTGGATGACAAGAACATGGTGTTCCACGCGCATCTGACGCCATCCCCAACCGGAGAGAAAGCCTACATGCAGACTCCATGCACGACACCGTGGAGGACAATCATTGTCTCTGACGATGCCCGTGACATCCTCGCGTCACGCATCACCTTAAATCTCAACGAGCCTTGCAAGATCGAGGACACATCGTGGATCCATCCTTGCAAGTATGTCGGTGTCTGGTGGGAGATGATCACCGGCAAGAGTTCTTGGGCCTACACGGATGACCTCCGCAGCGTACACCTTACGACCGATGACCTGACAAAGGTGAAGCCTAACGGAAAGCATGGAGCGAACACGGCCAATGTCAAGAGATACATCGACTTCGCCGCCGAAAACGGATTCGACGGCGTGCTTGTGGAAGGCTGGAACATCGGATGGGAGGACTGGTACGGACACATGAAGGAAGACGTGTTCGATTTCGTGACCCCATACCCTGATTTCGATGTGGAAGGCATCGAAAGATACGCAAAGGAGAAAGGCGTGAAGATGATCATGCACCATGAGACCTCGGCTTCGCCACGCAACTACGAGCGTCAGCTTGACACCGCCTACAAGTTCATGAGGGAGCATGGCTACGACGCCGTCAAATCAGGTTACGTCGGAGACATGATCCAGAAAGGGAACAATCACTACAACCAGTGGATGGTCAACCATTACCTGTATGCAGTGCGGAAGGCCGCTGACTACCACATCATGGTCAACGCCCACGAGGCTGTCCGTCCTACCGGTCTTTGCCGCACGTACCCGAACCTTATCGGCAACGAGTCCGCGAGAGGCACAGAGTACCAGGCGTTCGGTGGCTCCAAGCCGTTCCACGTCTCAGTCCTTCCTTTCACCAGACTCATCGGCGGTCCTATGGATTATACCCCGGGAATCTTCGAGATGAACATCTCCAAGATCAATCCAGAGAACAACTCGCACGCTAACTGCACGATAGCCAACCAGCTCGGCATCTATGTGGTGATGAGTTCCCCGCTCCAGATGGCCGCTGACCTTCCCAAGAACTACGAGCGGTTCCCTGACGCGTTCAAATTCATCAAGGATGTGGCCATCGACTGGTCTGAAAGCCGCTATCTGGAGGCTGAGCCAGGGGAATATATCACCGTGGCCCGCAAGGCCAAAGACACAGGCAAGTGGTTCGTCGGCAACGTGACCGGCGAGAAGGCGCACGAGTCCGTGATCAGATTCGATTTCCTCGATCCAGGCAAGACCTACATCGCCACTATCTACGCAGACGCCCCAGATGCGGACTACAAGACCAACCCACAGGCCTATACCATCCGCACGATGAAATGCAAGAGCAAGACCATCCTCAAGCAGAAGGCTGTCGAAGGTGGCGGGTTCGCGATTTCCTTTGAAGAAGTCGGTGGGAAATAACCAGCTGATTGTCAAGCCGAAAAGAAACCGTCTTTGGTCCATTCAGACCAAAGACGGTTTCTTATTTCTCTGATATTAAACTTATTACCAATCACACTGCATGCCAAAAGCAGACTCGTGACAGATTCTACGCTTTTGCGAAATTGTAAGCGATCTCAAATTCAGTTGTGGCCTTCCAGACAAGGTCAAGGTCAGACGGCTTCTGAAGTCCGATCTGATCCATTATCTTCTTAATGGTCTGAAGGGTCTTGATGTCCTCTGGATCATGAGACTGCGCGAGTTGCTCAAGCACAGCGTCAAGGGTCGGAAGAACCGGAAGAAGAGCGTCAATCACAGGAGCGCAAAGTTCCTTGTCAACATAGATTTTCAGGTTCTGGCCGTTAACTGTATATTTATATTCAATGCCTCTGGTAAGCACTTTCTGAAGTTCCGTGTTCAATGCATCGACATCAACACCGAGCGCTTTGAGTGTGGCAAGGATTTCAATGACTGAGGACATGTCGATTCCATCAATGTCAGTTCTGGTCTCCTCCGCGTCAGCGGCGTCAATGATGGCACTCACATTCGGCACGATGAACAACGCGTTGTCCATAGCGTACCAGAACACCAGATTAGCCTTAGGAGAGGTCTCCCAATCCGTGTGATGGGCGGAAAATGTGACATTGCCGTCCGCGTCAGGCTTGATCATCTTGGCCAATTGCTTCAAAGTAGCCATAGGATCGTCACCAAGATCCGGTTCTGCCCAATATCGTGCGGTGATGTTGCCGGTCTCGTCAAAAGTCACCTGATCCATTAACTCAGCCGCAAAAAGGCAACCGAATATATTAGCGTAGACAGAGGCTTTGGCTACCGCCGGAGCTGCCGCGCCTGCGGCCTTCCATGTCACCTGCACCGGTCCGCCGACAGGAGTACCGGTCTGATCCACCTTACATTTGCGGGTGACATTCCAACTTCCCGTCAAAGAAGCCGCATAGGAACCTTGAACCTGAGTGGTGACTGCCATACTGATTGTTCCATCAAGTTTCACCGTTCCTTCCACTCTGAACGCATAGCATGGATTGTCATCTGTGCTTCGTAAGGTGGCGGCGACTGATGGAGGAGTCGATACTATCGTCGATCCTTGAAACGAGAAAGAGTCATCGGATTTCTTACGAAGATCCACTTTCATTTTCACTTCTGAATAACCAGGGACGATTCCGGTCAAAGTAAGTGTTCCGGCATCCTTGCTGTCAGCAACCAACAGCACTTCGCCATTAGAACATGTGACATCATTGACAGTTACCGCGGCATTACCGCTTTCCACCGAGATTTGTTCGACAGGAATCTGTCTCCAAGCGTCGTCAGCATTGTCCTTCTGACAAGCTGTAGTGGCAAGAATGGACGCTACCAGCGCCATCAAGCCAAAGAATTTAGTTTTCATAATTATAAAGTTATACTCACTTTTCCTCTTCCTTAGGTAAAACTATGGTTCTGAAGCGCTTCTGACGGCGTTCCCAACGCTCGCGGGCAAACTGCTGCATATCAGTGGCCTGGTCGTTCTCGTCGATGATCTCCAGACCGAGAATCGTCTCGATGATGTCCTCAAGGGTGATGATGCCCTGGAAACAGCCATATTCATCAATAATCAGGCCGATCTGCTCGTGCTTTTTGAGCAGTTCCTCCCAGATGTGGCCGCAGGAATCCTCCTCCGTGAAGAAGGAGATCGGGCGTTTCAGTTCCACAAGACGTTTGTCGAACTCATCGTCAGCAAGCCCCTCAAGCGCATCACTCAGAAGGATATATCCGGTGATATATTCAGGAGAGTCCCCATAGACCGGAATCCTTGAGAAATGGAGGTAGGTCTCGTTCTTGTAGAAATTCTTCAGGGACATGTTCTCCTGCGCCGTCATCGCAACGATCCTTGGGGTCATCACGTCGCAGGCCTTGACGTTGTCAAGTTTCATAATGTTCTGGATGACCTTGTTCTCGTCGGAGTCGATCACTCCTTCCTCAGCACCGATATTGGCCATCGCTGTCACCTCTTCCCTGCTGACTGTCGCCTCGTCCTCATCCTTGGTCATCAGATTGGTGATCAACCGGACCATTATCACAAGCGGCCACATAAGAACCGACAGGAACGAGATGGTCGATGTCACAAAACCCATAAGATTCTTCCAATATGATGTTCCGATGGTCTTAGGGACAATCTCGGAGAACACCAAAACCAGCAAGGTTGTCAGCGCTGAGATGATACCGAACCAAGTGCTTCCGAACAAGATGGTAGCCTGCCGTCCAACCGCAGCCGCACCCAACGTGTTTGCGATTGTGTTCAAGGACAGAATAGCCGCCAGAGGCCTGTCAGGATCCGATTTGAACTTAAGGAACTTCTCCGCCGGCTTGTACCCTTGCTCCTTCCTCATTGTGATGTAAGAGATCGGTGTCGACATCAACACAGATTCCAGAAGCGAACAAAGGAACGACACACCAAGCGTCCCCAGCATATAAACTATAAGCAGAGCCATATAGGTTTTCAGTTAATTCTTACAAATATAGCATAAATTTCCTCTTTCTGCCTAAATTACCTATGTTTACACGCAAAAAATCCCTTCCATACAAATTGAAAGATTCTCAAAAGACTGGGCACATACTTAACAGCAGCCGCATACGCAAACAAGAGAATTATCATATACGCGCAAGATTGCGCGCAAGATAGAACCTTTTGCGCACAATCTTGCGCGTATGAAACTATTTTCTCTCGAATGTAAGAGTACTTGTGTTAATTGCCAAAGCTTAATGTCGTGCGACATCTGACAGGAACAACCTTCCCTCGATTTTTTCCTGGTGCCCAGTTTGGTGAAAACCTTACTATGTTCATAATTTTGTCATTAGTTTTCTTCCCGGCACCTTTGACAACAACATTTCTCACTCCTCCATAGACATTGACTGTGAACTCTATAATCACATTCCCTGAAACGTTCGACCCCTCCATCATATCTTCAACCCACTGCGCAAATTTCGTTATCGTACCACCTTTAAACGTGGGTTTGACTTGAACACTCTCATAAGACAGGATCGAAGGTGTTGATAAGATAGTTTTCTCATTATCAGGTTTTGATTGAGAGGTATTGTACCCATTTTCCTTGGCACCGCCCGCGATGGTGTACACAATCCTCAAAAGTGTATAGGCCATGTTCAGTCTTGGAGACGGAGCGAAGTTCTGGCTTTACACGAAGCCGACGGACATGCGCAAGAACTTCAACATGCTGAGCGGGATAGTGAACAACGACATGCGTCAGAACCTGTACAGCGGGGATGTCTTCGTGTTCGTAAACGCTTCCAACAACATGATGAAGCTGCTGCGCCACGAGCCGGGCGGACTTGTGATCTATAACAAACGCCTTGACCACGGAAGGATGCATCTGGTGGAGCGGATACAGGAGGGTGACCCGACGATAACACCCTTTGAGTGGCGCCGTCTTGTGGACACCATTCAGGGAATAGTCGATGATCCAAGACGCCGGCTGCAACGTCTGAAGGTCCTTCGGGACATCCAGATGGAAGCATCCTTGAAGGAAGCAAAAAACATCTGAAAACCAGCAAAACAAGTTGAGGGGGAAACGGCTTCAGACTTGCGTATGTGGCCGTTTTTTCGTACCTTTACATATAGAAGGAACGTTTTAAGAAACGACTGCCGAAGAACAGAAAAAGATGCAGGAACTTGAGGCCGAGAACGCGGCTCTCAAAGAGAGGTTGCTTGTCGCACAGCGCACCCTTGCCAAGTACGCGCGGATGCTCTTCGGCCAGAAGACGGAAAGGTGCCGCCTTCCCGAAAAGCCCGAGGAGCTCACCGGCAGCCTCTTTGAGCAGGAAATGGATCCGGCCGAGCAGGCCCGCCTGGACAGGGAGGCGGAAAAGGCCCTTGCGGGGCAGGACAAACTCATTCATGTTGAGGCCCACGACCGCAAGGTCCGCAAGGCCATCGACACCAGCCGCCTGGAAGTGAAGGAGGAGCACCTCTATCCTGACCTGGACAACAAGGAGGACTATACGGAGATGGCTCCCGAAGTCACCGACAGCCTGGCGCTGGTTCCCCGTCAGATGTATATCCGCAGGATCATCCGCCACAAGTTCGTTCTCAAGAGTGATCTTCAGGTGGCGGACCCGGACCGGAAAGCCTTCCGGATAGCAGCCCTGCCGACCGCGCCGCTTCACAAGTGCATGGCGGACGCCTCTCTGCTGGCGGACATCGTCATCAGCAAATACGTCTACCATCTGCCGTTCTATCGGGTGATGGAGACTTATAAGGAGTTGGGGGTCAGTATCAGCGCCTCGACCATCAACGACTGGTTCAAGGCGGTGGTCGGAAAGGTCAAACCCATATACGATCTGCTCCGGGCGCACGTCCTCGCCTGCGACTATGTTCAAGTGGACGAGAGCACATTGCCGGTAATAGACAATGAAAAGCGCCGCGCGGTGAAGGGATATGTATGGAGTGTGGTGAACGTGATGACGGGAGACAGGTTCTTCTTCTATGAACATGGCTCCAGGAGCGCCCGCGTGGCCATGGGTCTGCTGAAGGACTTCACCGGAGCCATCCAGAGCGACGGCTACATCGTGTACGAACACTTCGAGGGGATGGAAGGGAAGAAGCTCCTTGGCTGCTGGGCCCACGCAAGGCGCAAGTTCTTCGAGGCCAAGGTTGAGAATGAGAAGCTGGCGCTTGAAGCCCTGTCCTACATCCGGCGGCTCTATGATGTGGAAGCAGAAGCGGATGCTCTTGACGCGGCAGACAACAAACCCGACCATGAGCGCAGGAAGGCCCTGCGGCAGGAAAAGGCTTATCCGGAAATCAAGAAGTTCGAGACGTGGATGGAGGCAAGCATCCTCAAGTGCCCTCCGGAGTCTCTGATGGAGGAGGCCATCTCCTACACCTATAAGATCCTTAAAAAACTGTCGCTCTACGTCACCGACGGCCGTTACAAGATAGACGACAATATGGTGGAGAACAGCATCAGGCCTCTGGCCGTCGGGCGTGTTAACGGTAACTGCGAGTGCAGCATTTTCGGTAAGAAGTAGTGCAGCGTTTTGAGTAACAAGAGTACATCGTTTTCGGTAACAACGATGCAGCAGATTTGGTAACAACGCTACAACACTAGCAAAGGTAAGATTATTTTCTGTTTATCATACAAGTTTATTCATCTTGGGATAAGGGGTAGCGGCTGCAGCCGCTACCCCTTATCCGCGGCAAAGATTCTTTTACGGTTCTTCATCCTATAGCTCGCTCCGGAGAGCTGGATGAGTTCACATTTATATAGAAGCCGGTCCAGCAAAGCGGTTGCAAGGACCTCATCATTTAGAGATTTGGCCCACTCAGCTGGCGACCTATTGGTGGTTATTATAAAGGACGTCGATTCGAAGGTACTGTTTATGAACGAGAACAATTGATTGCCCTCATCATGGCCTACAATGATATTCATCAGGTCATCGATGACGATCACATCACTTTCGCAAAGACACTTGTATTCCCTTTTAGCACTTGGTGTCATGTCTTTCAGTTTGAGTGTTGCAAGTATCTCATCCATTGTCCTGAAGTAAGCCTTGTAGCCTTTGTCTATCGCATCAGAACATAGCCCCGAGGCTATATATGTCTTGCCAACCCCACTAGGCCCGGAGAGCATGAGATTGAAGCCTTCTTCTATCCAATGTAACTCCCTCAGTTGATTGAGTTGCGTTTTAGTGAGACCGTTAGACATGCTATGGTCATATTGGTTAAGGTCATGAGACATCGGTAGGCGCGCCTCTTTAAGGCGTTTTAGGCGTTGCCTTTCCTCACGGCCTTGCACTTCGTGGACCAGAAGATTGCATATGAAGTCATCATAACTGGGAGCGTTGGAGCCGGCTTCCAATAATATCTCCGCCGCATTTGCACACAGCCATGAGAGTTTGAGACGTTTAGCATAACTTTTTATGCACACTATCTTGTCATTTTGCTCTTCCATGTCAGTTCCTCTTGAAGAGGTCCTCGTACACATCGATAGAAGACCTGTTTGGCTCAACATTTACCATGAGACGCGATGACGCATCACCAAGAGGCTTTATATGGACTTCATCATCCGGTTTCGGCACTGGATGGGAAGAGATGATCTCTTTGAAGTCCGTTGCACTTCTGAGTTTTGCAGCACTTTGTACTAATAAATCGTAAAATACTGAAAATAAGCACTCGGCAGTTTGGATTTGTCATTTATATTTAGTACAATTGTACTAATATTTATAGCAAATCCTATGAGGACAGGAAGACCGGCCAAAGCCAGCACGATATACAAGGTAAGCATCCATGACAATGGAGGACGGA
>OLNW01000113.1_pt1 | contig 100532 bp, 86 predicted proteins | sample 1672121 | NCBI WGS metagenome assembly OLNW01 (sample SAMEA3136648, study PRJEB25190) | human gut metagenome
TAGGTACTATTTACTTGTCAGATAAATCGGACGACCAATGGTCGCCCCTACAAATGCCCCGTTCATATAAATATAGTTAGGAAGAACGCCACATAGCTCCACTTATAGGGGAGCTGTCACGAAGTGACTGAGGGGTTTCTATTTAACTAATACTTAATTTTTAAAAGGCAGTTTTTAAAACTGTCTTTTTTTAACAAGAACAATAAATCACTTTTGTGAAATAAATTGTTGAAATATTGTTTCTTTTGTGTTATCATAAACTTAAATGTATTTTAGGAGGATTTATAAATGAAAGGTATTATTACTGTAGTTGGTAAGGATCAGGTAGGTATTATTGCAAAGGTATGTTCTTTCCTTGCAGATAATCAGGTAAATATTTTAGATATTTCTCAGACTATTGTTTCTGGTTGGTTCAATATGATGATGGTTGTTGACCTTTCAACTGGCGGTCACAAGTTTGAAGATGTTGTTGCTGAGCTTAAAAAATTAGGCGAAGAAATTGGAGTTGATATTAGACTTCAGAGAGAAGATATATTTAATTCTATGCACCGTATCTAATTTTTTTTGTTGGAGGTTTTATCGTTATGATTTCTCGTGTTGAAGTACAGGAAACTAATAAAATGATTCAGGAGGCTAACCTTGATGTAAGAACTATTACAATGGGTATCAGCCTTATGGATTGTATTGATTCTGATGTTAAGAAGTTGACTACTAAGATTTATGATAAGGTTACTAAGAGTGCTTGCAACCTTGTTAAAACTGGTGATGAAATAGGTACAGAATTTGGTGTACCTATTGTAAATAAGAGAATTTCTGTTACACCAGTTGCTCTTGTTGGTGGTAGCTGTGGTTCATCAGCTTATATTGAAATTGCTAAGACTCTTGATAAGGCTGCTAAGGAAGTTGGCGTAAACTTTATTGGTGGTTATTCTGCTCTTGTACAAAAGGGTTGTACTAAGGGCGATAGAGATTTAATAAACAGTATTCCAGAGGCATTAAGTATTACTGACAGAATTTGTTCAAGTATCAATGTTGGTTCATCAAGAAATGGTATCAATATGGACGCTGTTAAGCAGATGGGTCAGACTATTAAGGAAATGGCTTTCCTTACTAAGGACCAAGGTTCTATTGCTTGTGCTAAGTTTGTAGTATTTTGTAATGCTGTTGAGGACAACCCATTTATGGCTGGTGCTTTCCACGGTGTTGGCGAAAGAGATTTAGTTATTAATGTTGGTGTTAGTGGTCCTGGTGTTGTTAAGAGAGCATTAGAACAGGTTAGAGGTGCTGACTTTGAAACTGTTTGTGAAACTGTTAAAAAGACTGCATTTAAGATTACTAGAGTTGGTCAGCTTGTTGCACAGGAAGCTAGCAAGAGATTAGGTGTTCCTTTTGGTATTATTGACCTTTCACTTGCTCCAACACCTGCCGTTGGTGACTCAATTGCTGAAATCTTTAATGAAATGGGTCTTGAACAGGCTGGTGCTCCTGGCACAACTGCTGCTCTTGCTATGCTTAATGATAATGTTAAAAAGGGTGGCGTTATGGCAAGTTCTTATGTTGGTGGTCTTTCTGGTGCATTTATTCCAGTTAGTGAGGACCACGGTATGATTGATGCTGTTAATGCTGGTGCTTTAAATCTTGAAAAACTTGAAGCAATGACTTGTGTTTGTTCTGTTGGTCTTGATATGATTGCTATTCCTGGTGATACATCTGCTGAAACTATTTCTGGTATTATTGCTGATGAAATGGCTATTGGTATGGTTAATAACAAGACTACTGCTGTTAGAGTTATTCCAGTTATTGGTGCTAATGTAGGTGATATAGTTGAGTTTGGTGGTCTTTTAGGCTATGCTCCAGTTATGCCAGTTAATAAGTTTAGCTGTGAAGCATTTATTAAGAGAGGCGGAAGAATTCCTGCTCCTATCCACAGCTTTAAGAACTAATATACATTTCTTACTACCCTCATATTATTGTAATATGGGGGTATAATATTTTTGATGAGGTGTTTATATGAATTGTGATAAGGTTTTATATTTTTTTGAAAAAATAAATGAAATACCTAGAGGTTCTGGTAACGAAAAGGCTATTAGTGATTACCTTGTTGACTTTGCTAAGGAGAGAGGACTTTGGGTTCATCAGGATAGTGCTAATAATGTTGTTATTAAAAAAGCAGGTTCTAAGGGTTACGAAAATCATAAGCCAGTAGTTATTCAAGGTCATATGGATATGGTTTGTGAAAAGAATAATGATGTTGAACACGATTTTCTTAAAGACCCAATTAAGGTAATTTATGACGGTGACTTTATTCACGCTGATGGCACAACTCTTGGTGCAGATGACGGTATTGCTGTTGCAATGGCAATGGCTATTCTTGATGATGATACTGCTGTTCACCCTCCTATTGAAGCTGTTATTACAACTGATGAAGAAGTTGGTATGCTTGGTGCAGCTAGTTTAGACACATCTATTATTGAAGGCAGAACTTTGCTTAACATTGACTCTGAAGAAGAGGGCATATTTACTGTAGGCTGTGCTGGTGGTGTAAAAACTGACTCTATTATTCCAGTTGATTTTGTTGAAGCCACTGGTAGTCAATTTATGAGAATTGTTATTACAGGACTTGAAGGCGGTCACTCTGGTATTGACATTAACAAAGAAAGAGCTAATGCAAACAAGATTATGGGTAGACTTCTTGACAGACTTGTTAATACCGAAAATGTTGAAATTGCTTCATTAAATGGTGGTGCTAAGGATAATGCTATTCCTAGATATGCTGAAACTGTAATATGTTGCAACAATTGTGATAGTGTTAAGGCAACTGTTAATATTTTTGCAGAAGAAATTAAGACAGAATATGCTATAACTGATAAAAATATTGAAATTAAGACAGAATTAATTGAAATAAGTGACAAAGTATTTACTAAAGATAGTGCCAATAGAGTTATATCAGCTATTATTCTTATGCCAAATGGTATTCAGTCTAATAACATTGAGCTTAATATGCCTGAAAGTTCTAATAATTTAGGCGTAGTTAAAATGAATAAAGATTCTGTTTGCTTAACTTGTGCTGTTAGAAGTGCTTTGATTACAAAGAAAGGCTTTATAAGAAGTCAGATTGAAACAATAGCTAAACTTTGTGGAGGCTCTACAGTATGCCGTGGTGACTATCCAGCTTGGGAGTATAAGGCAGACTCTCCACTTAGAGATGTTTTTGTTGATGTTTACAGAGAGTTTTACAATGATGAACCAAAGGTTGAAACTGTTCACGCAGGTCTTGAGTGTGGCTTAATTGCAGAAAAAGTGCCTGATATGGATATGATTTCATTTGGTCCTAATCTTTTAGATATTCATACACCAAAGGAAAGAGCCAGCATTTCATCTATTGAAAGGGTTTGGAACTTCCTTTGCAAGGCTTTAGAGAGATTATAAGGAGAATATATGAAATTACCTTGGGACAAAAGTTATTTTAAGGCTTGTTTCTATTGTATTTTTACTTTTATTTGTATTTATATTGTTAAAAACATTATTGACGGTATAGTGTACACCTTAGTTAATTTAGGTGATATTTATACTATTATATTAGTAATTATTAAAAAAATATGTTCTGTATTTTCTATTATAATTGCAGGCTTTATTATTGCTTATGTTCTGAAACCTCTCGTACTACTTGTTAATAATAAGACCAAATTAAAAAAGACTGCATCTGTTGGTGTAGTCTTTTTGCTTTTGATTTTTGTTATTGCTATTTTAATTTTTCTTGTAATATATACTTGCGATTATAAAAAACTTAGCTATAATATTAAGCTGTATACTAAAAATATAAATGATATTTATTATAACATAAAAAGTTTTTTTGCTAGGTATAACTTGTATTTTTTTGAAAATATTTTTGATAGTGTCAACAATAGGATTTATGATTATGTTAAAACTTTTTCTAGCAATATAGTCAATATTTCTAAAAATATATTAGGCAAGGTTGTAACATTGTTGTTAAGTGTTGTGGTTGCTTTTTATATGCTTAGAGATGAAGAAAAAATTATATTAAGGCTAAAGAAATATACAGCTACATTTATTAATGAAAAATGGAATAAAAGGTTATTATCATTAATTGATGATATTAATATAGTTTTTAGTGGTTATGTAAGGGGACAGCTTACAGATGGACTTATTATGTCAGCTTTACTTAGTTTAGGCCTTTCTGTTATTAAAGTACCTTTTGCTGTTGCTATTGGCTTATTTAGTGGTTTTTCAAATATTATTCCTTATTTTGGCTCTGTTATAGGCTTTACATTGTCTGTTGGTATGGCTTTAATAAGTGGTGAGCCAATAAGGGCATTGTATGCAAGTATAGTAGTAATTGCTTTGCAACAAATAGACACTATTATTATAGTGCCTAAAATAGTGGGGGAAAATGTTAAATTAAGTCCTATTATGGTTATTATTAGTTTGGCTGTAGCTGGCAAGCTGTTTGGCATAGTTGGTATGATATTTGCTGTGCCAGTTGTGGCTGTTGTTAAACTTAGAATTGATAGATATTGTGACAAAAAGGCTCTGTAGATTTTTTACTACAGAGCTTTTTATTATACAAAGTATTCAGGATACAGAACCAATAATTCTTTTTTTTCTTTATCATTTTTGCCTAAATGTTCTGTCATAACACTTTCAGCTAATTCATAATTATGGCTTTCAATAGCTTCAAGTATTGTTTTGTGGTCATTTATTATATTATCAACTTTTAATGACTTTAATGTCAAAATTCTAAATCTATTAAAATAAGCCATTTGAAAGCTTATAACATTGTATGACCACTGCTTGCCTACAGCTTCAAACAATAGCTTGTGAAAAACATTATCAAGATTGTGAAGCATAGTTCTTTCTGACATATTAACACATAATTCTTGTTCTACTATATTGCTTTTAAGTTTAATTAAATAATTGCTAGGTATTTCTTTGCAAGCAATTTTAAGTATGGCTAACTCTAAAGCCAAACGAATAAAACGAGATTCTTCTATAATATTATAATCAATTTTTGATATATAGCTACCTTTTTGAGGGATTATATTAACAAGTCCACTTTTTGTCAATTCAATCAAAGCCTCTCTAACTGGAGTTCGAGATAAATTAAGAACTGCTGAAATATCTTTTTCGCTAATTGCAGAACCGGGCTTAAATTCAAGATTAGTAATATTGTGCAATAAAACCCTTAAGGCATAGGTTCTAGCATTTTCATTTTTTTCTTTATCTAAAATAATCATAATTACACCTTCTTCGTTGTGTACTAGTATATAAGTTAATATTATCATAAAATGTAAATTATTTCAATATTTTAAAAATTGTTGTGTATATTGCACAAAAAATAAGACAAAAAATAGGATAATTTAGCTATAGATATTAATCGATTAGTATGCTAATATATTAGTATACTAATAAAAACGAAGTAAGGAGGAACATTATGAAAAAGTGGTTTAAAAAAGGTATTGCGTTACTAACTTTAGCAACTATTACATTTAGCTTTACTGGCTGTAAGAGCTTTAATGAGGGAAAGAGAATAGTAAGAATTTCTCACAGCCAGTCAGTTGAGCATCCAGACCACATTGGTTTGCTTGCATTTGAACAGTACATTGAGGACAGACTTGGAGATAAGTACGATGTTCAAATTTATCCTAATGAGTTGTTAGGTTCATCTGTTAAGGCTATTGAGTTGGTTCAAACTGGTGCTATTGACTTTGCTGTTGCTAGTACAGGCAATCTAGAAACATTTGATGATATTTATCAGATATTTAGTATACCTTATTTATTTAGTTCTACAGAAGCCTATCATAAGGTTATGGAAAATGATGAGCTTATGAAAAGCATTTATGAGTCTACAAAGGCCTCAGGTTTTCAAACTGTAACTTGGCTTGACGCTGGTACAAGAAACTTTTATGCTACAACACCAATTAATACTCCTGATGACTTAAAGGGTAAAAAAATGAGAGTACAGGCAAGTCCTACAAATGTAAAAATGATGGAAGCCTTTGGTGCAGCAGCAGCTCCTATGAGCTTTGGTGAGGTTTACACAGCTATTCAGCAGAAAGTAATTAATGGTGCTGAAAATAATGAATTTGCTCTTACTAACAATAAGCACGGTGAGGTTGCTAAGTATTATACTTACAATCAACATCAAATGGTGCCAGATATGCTTATTGGCAATGTTAAGTTTTTAGATAGTCTTTCTCCAGAGGATAGAAAGGTATTTGATGAGGCAGCAGTTGAATGTACAAGAGTTGAGAGAGAGTCTTGGGATAAGCAGGTTGTAGAAACTAAAAAACAGGCAGAAGAAATGGGCGTGCAGTTTATTTATCCTGATGTTAGTCTTTTTAAAGCTAAGGTTGTAGATTTGCAAAAGGAAATATTGGCTGAAAACACAAAACTTAAGCCAATATATGATGAAATTCAAAAGGTAAATAATGAAATAGACGGATAGGAGGTATTTAATATGAGTGGTATAAAAAATAAACTTAATAAAATTCTTGAAGTAATATGTATTATTCTGTTTATATTTATAACTTGTGTTGGTACATATCAGATTGTTGTTAGATATGTATTCAACAGTCCTAGTACAATTTCTGAGGAACTTTTAACTTATTCATTTACTTGGCTTGCCTTACTTGCAGCAGCTTTAGTTTTTGGTAAAAAAGACCATATGAGAATGTCATTTATAGCTGATAAGTTTAAGGGTAGAAAAGCCATTTTTATGGGTATTGTGTCTGAAATACTTGTTATGTTTTTCTCAGCACTAGTTTTAGTTTATGGTGGTGCAGCAATTACTAAACTTACTGCAACTCAGATTACAGCATCACTTGGTGTTAATATGTCTTACATTTATATGATATTACCAATATGTGGTGTAATAATAGTGATTTATAGTTTATTAAACATAGCTGAATATATTGGAAAATTAAAGGAAAGTTAGGAGGTTTAAATTTATGGATATGGCTTTAATGTGTGGATTGTTAATAGCAGTTGCGTTAATAGTAATGCTTATATGGGGTGTGCCTATTTCTATTGCTATTGGTCTTTCGTCAATGTTGGCAATATTACCAGTAATGGATGTTAATGCTGTAGTGCTTACCTGTGCTCAAAGAACTTTTTCAGGTATTTCAGTATTTACATTAATAGCAATTCCGTTCTTTATTTTAGCTGGTAATATTATGAATAGAGGTGGCATAGCAATTAGACTTATAAACTTTGCCAAACTTTTAACTGGTAAAGTTCCAGGTTCACTTGCTCATACTAACGCTGTAGCAAATATGATGTTTGGTGCTATTTCTGGCTCTGGTGTTGCAGCAGCGTCTGCAATGGGTACTATTATTGGACCTATTGAAGAAAAGGAAGGTTATGACAAAAGTTTTTCAGCAACAGTAAATATTGCAACAGCTCCAACAGGTCTTTTAATACCTCCAAGTAATACACTTATTACTTATTCTCTTGTTAGTGGTGGTACATCTGTTGCAGCTCTTTTTATGGCTGGTTACATTCCTGGTATTCTTTGGGGTGTAGGCTGTATGATAGTTGCTTTCTTTATTGCTAGAAAATATGGTTACAAAAGTACAGAAAAAATTAGTATGAAGCAGGCATTTAAAATTGCTATTGATGCAATACCGTCACTTTTATTAATTATTATTGTTATTGGTGGTATTATTAAAGGTGCTTTTACAGCAACAGAAGGCTCTGTTGTAGCTGTAGTTTATAGCTTAATATTATCTTTTATTTACAAGACAATAAAAATTAAAGATTTGGGTACAATACTTAGAGAAAGTGCTGAAACAACAGGTATCATTGTTTTTCTTATTGGTGTATCAAGCATTATGGCTTGGGTAATGGCTTTCACAGGTATCCCTAGTGCAATTTCTTCACTTTTACTTGGTATTAGTGACAATCCAATTGTTATTTTACTTATTATAAATGTTTTACTTTTATTTGTAGGTACATTTATGGATATTACTCCAGCAATACTTATATTTACACCAATATTCCTTCCAATTTGTAAGGAGTTTGGTATGAGTGAAATTCAGTTTGGTATTATGTTAGTTTATAACCTTTGTATTGGTACAATTACACCACCAGTTGGTAACATTCTCTTTGTTGGCGTAAGAGTAGCTAAGGTTAAACTTGAAAGTGTAGTTAAACCACTTATACCGTTCTATGTTGTTATTTTTGCAGTGCTTCTGCTTGTTACTTATGTTTCAGGTGTATCAATGTTCTTGCCTAATTTAATGGGCTATTAATAGTTGTTGTGATTTGGTTTAATTTAAGGAGGATAAAATTATGGAAATGACTTTACGCTGGTATGGACCAGGATATGATTCAGTAACTTTGGAGCAAATAAGACAGATACCTGGTGTTAAGGGTGTTATTACAACTCTTATGGGCAAGCAGGCTGGTGAGCTTTGGACTTATGATGAAATAATGGAGCTTAAAAACACAGTTGAAAATGCTGGCTTAAAAATAATGGGTATTGAATCTGTTAATGTGTCTGATGATATTAAAATTGGCACAGCTAAAAGAGATGAGCATATAGATAACTATATTAAAACCCTTGAAAATTTAGGCAAGGCAGGAATTGATATGGTTTGCTATAACTTTATGCCAGTTTTTGACTGGACAAGAACTGACCTTGCAAGAGTAAGACCAGACGGCTCTACTGTACTTGCATATAATCAAGAAATTGTTGACAAAATTGACCCTAAAAATATGAGAGAGTCTGTGTCAAAAATGTCTAACGGCTTTGTAATGCCTGGTTGGGAGCCAGAAAGACTTGCTAAACTTGAGGAACTTTTTGAGGCTTATAAAGATGTTGACTCAGAAAAACTTTTTAACAATCTTGTTTATTTCCTTGAGGCTATTGGTGATGTTTGCGAAAAATATAATATTAAAATGGGTATTCACCCAGATGACCCAGCTTGGCCTATTTTTGGACTTCCTAGAATAATCACAAATAAGGAAAATGTAGTTAGACTTTTGAAAGCTGTTGACAAGCCTTACAACGGTATTACTCTTTGTACAGGTTCTTTAGGTTCAAATCCTAAAAATGATATTCCTGATATTATTAGAGCAGCAAAGGGCAGAATACCGTTTGCTCATATTAGAAATTTAAAGTATAATTATGATGGTGACTTTGAGGAGGCTGCTCATTTATCATCAGACGGTTCAATGGATATGTATGCTATTATGAAAGCGTTATATGATATTGGCTTTGACGGTTTAATTAGACCTGACCACGGCAGAATGGTTTGGGGCGAAGTTGCTATGCCTGGCTATGGATTATATGACAGAGCAATGGGTGCTTGTTATCTTCAAGGTTTGTGGGAAGCTATTTTAAAGGAAAATAAATAAGGAGTGTGTACTATGGAACTAACTTTGCAGGGATTGAAAAATGCTGAATTATGGGAAAAATCTGGCATTAAGTTGCCTCAATATAATATTGAAAATGTAGTTGAAAATACAAAAAAATCACCTGTATGGGTACACTTTGGTGCAGGCAATATTTTTAGAATTTTTATTGGTGGCATAGCTAACAAACTTATTGAAATAGGAGAAATGCAAAAGGGTATTACTTGTGTTGAAACCTTTGATTTTGATGTAGTTGACAAAATATATAAGCCTTTTGATAACCTTGTGTTGGCTGTCACATTAAAGGCTGATGGCAATACTGACAAGGAGGTATTAGGCTCACTTACAGAGGCTATTAAGGCTGATACTGATGTGGCTAATGATTGGAATAGGTTAAAAGAAATATTTGTAAATAAAGATTTGCAAATGATTTCATTTACAATAACTGAAAAAGGTTATGCTTTAAAAAATGCTGATGGTGAGTTTTTCTCCTTTATTAAAAATGATATTGAAAATGGTCCAGAAAAATCAAAATCTGCTATGGCTATAGTTTGTGCCTTACTTTATGAAAGATATAAGGCTGGCAAATATCCATTAGCTGTTGTTTCAATGGATAACTGTTCTCACAATGGTGAAAAACTTAAGTCATCAATAGTAACAATGGCTAACGAATGGATAAGCAAGGGCTATATTGACAAAGGCTTTGCTGAATATATAAATAATGAAAGTGTAGTATCTTTTCCTTGGTCAATGATTGACAAAATTACACCTAGACCAGCAGAGTCTGTTGCTAAGGAGCTTGAAAAAGCTGGTGTTGAAAATATGGAACATATTATAACATCAAAAAACACTTATATTGCACCTTATGTTAATGCAGAAGGCCCACAGTATTTAGTTGTTGAGGATAATTTCCCTAATGGTAGACCGGCTCTTGAAAAAGCTGGGGTTTATATGACAGATAGAGATACTGTAAACAAGGTTGAAAGAATGAAGGTTACAACTTGTCTTAACCCACTTCACACTGCTCTTGCTGTTTATGGCTGTGTGCTAGGTTATGACTTAATTGCTGATGAAATGAAAGATACTGAACTTAAAAAGTTAGTTGAAATCATTGGCTTAAAAGAGGGTATGCCTGTTGTAACAGACCCAGTTATTTTGTCACCAAAGGATTTTGTTGATGAAGTTCTTAATGTTAGAATACCGAACCCATTTATGCCAGATACTCCACAGAGAATAGCTACAGATACTTCTCAAAAGGTAGGCATTAGATATGGTGAAACTATTAAATCTTATGTAGCTGAATATGGCAATGCCGACAAACTTACTTGCATACCTCTTGCTATTGCTGGCTGGTGCAGATACCTTTTAGGTGTAAATGACAATGGTGAAAAGTTTGAACTTTCATCAGACCCAATGCTTAGTGAACTTACAGAAAAATTAAAGGGTATAGAGGTAGGAAAACCAGAAACCTATAATGGTCAGCTTAAAGAAATTCTTTCTAATGAAAACATATTTGGTATTGACCTTTACAAAGCCGGTATAGGTGAAAAAATTGAAAATATGTTTAAGGAATTAATTGCTGATAAGGGAGCTGTTAGAGCTACACTTAAAAAATACACAGCTTAATTAAATACTTTTTCCATACTTTATTAAAATAAATCCAGAGGAGTTTTTTCTTTGGATTTATTTTTTATTGTATATATATTTTTTGCTATTTATTATATTAATTGTTGAAAAATGACTTAATTTATGTTAAGCTATTTTAAAGGAATATTTAACAGAGGTGAATATAATGAAAAAGATAAAGGTAATGAGTATTTTTGGTACTCGTCCTGAGGCAACTAAAATGGCACCACTTATTAAGGCTATGGATAAGTGTGACGATATTGAACAGATTGTTTGCGTAACAGCACAGCATAGAGAAATGCTTGACCAGGTTCTTGAAATTTTTGACCTTCATCCAGATTATGACTTGGATATTATGACTCAGCGTCAAACTCTTACTACTATTACAACTAAGGCTTTAACAGGTCTTGAAGAAGTTATGAGCGAGGCAAAACCAGATTTAGTTCTTGTACACGGTGATACAACTACTACTTTCGCTGGTGCGTTAGCTGCTTTCTACGGTGGCATTAAACTTGGCCACGTTGAGGCTGGTCTTAGAACTTATGACAAAACTCAGCCTTTCCCAGAGGAAATGAACAGAGTCCTTACTGGTCATATGGCTGACCTTCACTTTGCACCAACTCCATTAGCTAAGGAACATCTTTTAAAGGAAAATATTGGTGAAGAAGGTATTTTTATAACAGGTAATACTGCTGTTGACTGTTTAAAGCATACTATTCAGGATAACTTTAAGTTTGACCTTGATGAGCTTAATAACATTGATTACAAAAACAAGAGAGTAATTACAATGACTGCTCACAGAAGAGAAAATCTTGGTGAACCTCTTGAAAATATTTGTAAGGCAGTTTTAAGACTTGTTGAAGATTATGAAGATGTTGAGGTTGTATATGCAGTACACTACAACCCAGCTGTTAGAGAAGTAGCTAACAGAGTTTTAGGTGGTCACAATAGAGTACACCTTGTTGACCCTCTTGATATTGTTAATATGCACAATCTTATGAACTTAAGCTATCTTGTTATGACTGATAGTGGTGGATTACAGGAAGAAGTGCCTTCAATGGGCAAGCCAGTTCTTGTGCTTAGAAATGTTACTGAAAGACCGGAGGGTGTAGAGGCTGGTACTCTTAAACTTGCTGGCGTAAATGAAGATGAAATCTATGCTGAGGCTAAGGAGCTTTTAGACAATAAGGAAAGCTACGACAAAATGGTTGCAGCTAAAAATCCGTTTGGTGACGGTTATGCAGCAGAAAGAATTGTTGAGGCAATTCGCTACTACTTTGGTTTGAGAAAGGATAGACCAGAGGACTATTAAACTATATATAGAGCTTGTCAATATATTTTGGCAAGCTTTCTTTTAAAGAAGGGGACTTATGTATACTTTGGACTATAATATATTAACCTTTTTTATGATATTTTATATATATTGTTTCTTAGGTTGGTGTTTTGAAAGTACCTATGTTTCAATTAATAGCAAAAAATGGGTAAACAGGGGTTTTATGAAAGGTCCTTTTTTACCTATTTATGGAGCAGGAGCAGTTATTATTCTTTTTGTAACTATACCTGCTATGTCTAACCCTTTACTTGTGTATATATTGTCAGTTATTTCTGCAACGGTTCTTGAATACTTTACCGGAATTGCAATGGAAAAACTTTTTAAGGTTCGATATTGGGATTACACAAAGGATTTTCTCAATTATAAGGGTTATATTTGTCTTAAGTCTAGTATTACTTGGGGCTTTATGGGTCTTTTGATTACATATATTGTTAATGAACCTGTTGCTAGATTTATTGACTCTTTAAGTAGTATAATGATTTTAATTGTTGTTATAATTCTTACTATTATTTTTGTTACAGACTTTGTACAATCATTTAAGGCTGCTTACAATTTGAGAGAAATAATAATGAACAATGAAAGACTTATGAAAGAGCTTAACGAGTTAAAGGTAAATATTGCTGTTGCTGTAGGTGAAGCTGACAATATGAAAGATGAAATTGTGGCTGGAATTAAAGAAAAAATTGAAACAGCAAGGTCATATACTGAAATTGATGATTATATATTAGCTAGGTTTGAGGAGCTTAAAAAACTTGAAATTGAGGATTATATTTTAAAATGGAAAGAAAAGGCTGACTTACTTAAGAAAAGAATTGAAAGTGTTGACAGAGGCAAATTTGCTATTTTAAAAAGAAATCCAAATGCGAAGTCAAAATTAGGCTTTGTTAAAGAAGTTAGGGCATTTTATAGAAAAAATAAATAATAAATTAGTGAGGTTATATTATGAACTTTTTAGAAGAAAGAATTGTAAAAGACGGTATTGTTAAAGAAGGTAATGTGCTTAAGGTAGATAGCTTTTTAAATCACCAGATGGATATTGACCTTTTTAATGAAATGGGTAAGGAATTTAAAAAGCGTTTTGCTAATAAGGAAATTAACAAAATCATAACTATTGAGGCATCTGGTATTGGTATTGCCTGTATTGTAGCACAGCATTTTAATGTGCCTGTTGTATTTGCTAAAAAGTCAAAGAGTATTAATATTGAAGGCGAAATGTATGTTGCAGAGGTTGAGTCTTTTACTCACAAGTGTAAAAATCAAGTAATTGTATCAAAGAAGTTTATTAGCCCAACAGACAAGGTTCTTATTATTGACGATTTCCTTGCTAATGGTTGTGCTTTACAAGGTCTTATCTCTATTGTTCAAGAGGCTGGTGCAACTGTTGAAGGTATTGGTATTGCTGTTGAAAAGGGTTTCCAGAATGGTGGTAAGATAATTAGAAATCTTGGCTTTGACCTTCAATCCCTTGCTATTGTTAAGTCAATGGACGCTGAAAGTGGTACTATTGAATTTGATGAAAATTTATAATTAGTTTTTAAGGTTGTTGCTTTTGCAATGACCTTTTACTTTTTGGAGGTATTTTATGATATATACATTTACTCTTAATCCTAGCATAGATTATTTAATGGAGTTAGATAATTTAAAAATAGGAGATATAAATAGAAGTAAAAATGAATATATAAAAGTCGGCGGTAAGGGTATAAATGTATCAATGGTGTTAAAAGAACTGGGGACAGATAGTGTTGCCTGTGGTTTAATTGCTGGTAGTATTGGAAATATGATAGAAAATCAGCTAAAACTACTTAATATAAATAGCTCTTTTGTTACTGTTAAGGGTAATTCTCGTATTAATGTTAAAATTATGGCTGATTGTGAAACGGCAATAAATGGAAAAGGTTGTATTGCAGAATTAAATGATATAGATAAACTTTGCAATACTATTAACACTAATGGTAGTGATTACATTGTGTTGTCTGGCTCTATTTGCAGTGGACTTGATGCTACAGTATATAGCTATATTATGGAAAAACTTAAGGGAAGATTTATTGTTGATGCTTGTGGTGATTTGTTTAAAAACATATTACCTAAAAGACCTTTTATTGTTAAGCCTAATCACATTGAACTTGGCGAAATATTTAACTGTCAAATAAATAGTTTTGATGATGCTTTTAAGTATGGCGAAAGACTTTGTTTAATGGGAGCAATGAATGTAATTGTATCAATGGGTAAAATGGGAGCTGTTTTTGTAAACGGTAATGAAAAATATACTATTAAGGCTAATAAAATTGAAGTAAAAAATACTGTAGGAGCAGGGGATTCTATGGTTGCTGGTTTTATTCATAGTATTGTTAATGGAGCTGACTATAAAACAGCTTTAGAATTTGCTGAAAAAGTTGCTGAAAATAAAATAAGTTTAATATAATAAAGGTGTGGAATTAATCACACCTTTCTGGCTGTCGATAAATTCGACAGCCTTGCAAGAAATCCACGCATTTCTTGCAGTAAGGGTACTATGTACCCACCTATGAAGCGACCAGCCGTGTTAATTTTACAGCAATTTTTGCTGTAAAATTAAGTCGCTGTCCTCAGTGGAAGTAAATTCCACCTGCGGATTAAAGTCTGCGACGCTTTAAGTTATTGCGATAACCTTTTTATTAATTGCAAATTTTTAATTTTTTTTGTTTTTCGACAATAATAAAGGTGTGGAATTAACCACACCTTTATTATTTGAAGTTCTGTTAAATAGATTTTGATTTTAAAACCTAAACATAGCAGTAGCTATATTAAAATATATCATTATAGAAAATGTATCAACAATTGTAGTTATTAATGGTGATGCCATTATTGCAGGGTCTAATTTGCAAAACTTAGCACCAATTGGTAAAAGACAACCAACAAGTTTAGCAGCTATTATTGTAAATATAAGAGAGAAAGCTATAAGCACTGCTAATTTAGGGTCTTTGTACATAATTAATATTTTAATGCCATTGGCAATAGCTAGTACAATACTAACAATTATAGCAACTCTAAATTCTTTCCAAGCAACCTTTAATGTGTCTGAAAAGTGAATTTCATCTACAGCTAAGCCTCTTATTACTAAAGTAGCACTTTGAGAACCGCAGTTGCCGCCTGTATCCATAAGCATTGGTATAAATGCAACCAATATTGGTATTACAGCAAAGGCGTTTTCGTACTTAGTTATTATAGTTCCAGTTATAGTGGCTGAAAGCATAAGGACTAATAACCAAGGAATTCTATGCTTTGCGTGTTTCCAAACAGAAGTTTTAAGATAAGGCTCGTCGTTTGCTTCCATAGCGGCCATTTTCTGCATATCCTCTGTTGTTTCATCAGTCAAAACATCTAGAGCATCGTCAAATGTAACTATACCAACAATATATCCGTCAGCATCTACAGTTGGGATTGCTATTAAACCATATTTTCTAAAAAGATTGGCAGCATCTTCTTTGTCATCAGTTGTTTTTATAGATATAAAGTTATCTTTCATTATATCTTTTATTTTTGTGTCTTCACTACTAAGCATTAAATCTTTAGCAGATACTATGCCTATTAATTTTCTCTTGTCTACAACATAGCAAGTATAAACAGTTTCACTATCAATGCCGACTTTTCTTATTTTGTCAAGTGCTTCTTTAACTGTCATATCTGTGTGAAGTTCAATATATTCAACAGTCATTATGCTTCCGGCACTATCTTCAGGGTATTTAAGTAGGTGATTAATATCAGCTCTAGTATCCTTTCCAACATTTTCTAATAGCCTTGTTACAACATTAGCTGGCATATCACTTAATAAGTCAGCAGCATCATCAGCAAACATTGAGTCTATTAATGATGTAATTTCTTGATTAGCTAAGCTATTAATAAGAACTTGTCTAAGGTCATTATCCATATATGAAAAGACCTCAGCAGCTTTGTCCTTTTGTATCATTCTAAACATAAGAACAAGCTGTTCATCGTCAACATCAGATAAAAGTGATGCAATATCTACAGGGTTGTAGGAGGATAAAACCTCCTTTAATTCCTTAAATCTTTTTTCTTCTAATAAGAAAATTAATTCGTTCTTTGTCATAGTTTACCTCCGTTGTACAGCACAAAAATGTACAACAGGGCAGAGTTATTTTATAATGCGTGTAAACATTTTTGTACCGTAAATATTTAATTGTATTTGACTTCGCCCATTACTACTGTCCAAAAATGTTCACCATCCTTTTTAACTTTATTTGTGTTTATGAACAAACCTTTAACATTATAACATTATATATATTTTATGTCAATTAAAATTGTCACAAATGCCATAAATAAAATGTTTGTATTATATTAAATATTATGTTAAAATTATAATATAAGAAGGGATAGGAGGCGATTTTTATGAGGAAAATAAGTGGCTTTTTAATTTTGGTTGTTATTTGTGTTATGTCTATTATTACAGTTAATGCCAATCACAATGCAAATTATACTATTACTGTCAACAAAGCTACAAATTGCGTAACTGTTTACAAATTGAATACCAGTGGTCATTATGAGCCATACAAAGCAATGATATGCTCTGTTGGAGCAAACAATGGTACACCTGCTGGCAGTTTTAACACACAGGCTAAGTATGTTTGGCGTCCACTTTTTGGTAATGTTTATGGTCAATATGCTACTAGAATAAATGGAAATATACTTTTTCATTCCGTTTATTACAAGGAAACAAGCCCTGACACATTAAAGGCTGTTGAATATAATAAGCTAGGAACAGCTGCATCAATGGGTTGTGTAAGACTTACAGTAGCAGATGCTAAGTGGATATATGATAATTGCCCAATTGGAACAAAGGTTAATATAATGGATAGTGGAATTGACCCACTTCCAAGACCGAAGGCTATATATTTAGGACCAAATGCTAAGTATCCTAATTGGGACCCAACTGACCCTAATCCTGAAAATCCGTGGAAAAATGAAGGCGTAAAATTTAGGTACACAAGCCTTTATAAAACAGTTAAGTCAAGTGACAAACTTAATTCAGAAAAACTTGCAGGAGTTATAAGACAGGGGGTTACTGCTTATGATACAGCTAACAATTCAATTAACTATCTTATAGCTTATAATATTGAACCAACTACTCCTGGTGAATATGAGGTTAAGTATTATGCAACAGATGTTTTGGGCAATTATGCTGAAATAAAGGGTTATTTATATATAGAATAATATTTTTATAAATTTTCCATATAAGTATCCTTAATTTTAATAAGTTTCTTTTTGATTTTAGTTGTAAAAATGCAGGATTAAGAATTGAATTATGCAAAAATATTAATATGTGTACGGTTTATGGTACAATAACATATTAAAAAATACTATAAAATGGTGATTTGTGCAAATGCACAAGAATTTTATTATTTTTTGTGTTGCATTTTCAAATGACTTAAACTATAATATAAACAACTTCAAACAAAGAAGTCATTCAGCAATAAAAAAATAATTTGATTTGGACAAGGGAGTCTGTGTTTAATAAACACAGCTCCTATTTTTTTATTACTGAGTAAACTGAAAAAAAGAAATATTAAAAAGGAGTGGATTATTATGAAGAAATTTGTTTTAGCAATGACTTTAGCTTTTAGTATGTTGATGACAGGTTGTGGTGGTGGTGCTAGTCAATCTGGCACAGAGGCAACAACAGAAACTGCTGCAAGTAGTGAAGGTGGTGCTTCAACTGGCGAGGTAAGTGCAGCAACACAAAAGATTATTGATAAGGGTGTTCTTACAGTTGGTTCATCTGGTGACTTATATGCTTACATAGACCAGAACACTGGTGAATTTGTTGGTCCTGATGCAGACATTATTATTGAGGCAGCAAAAAGACTTGGTATTCCTAAGGTTGAAATGAGTCTTATTCCATTTTCTGAACTTATTCTTAATCTTAATTCAGACAATATCGACATTATCTGTGATGGTATGTATGTAAGAGAAGATAGAGCAGAGCAAATCCATTATGGTGATATTTGGTATACTCAGGGTGGTGCATTACTTGCTCCAGAAAATAGCTCAATAAATGGTAAGGACGACTTAGACCCAGCCTCTACAGTTGTTGGTTATACTCCAGGTACTGTATGGCAGACAGCTGTTGAAAGATGGGCTTCTGAAGGTAAGATTAAGGAAGCAAGAGCTACTGGTGACCAGACAGAGTCTATTGTAGCACTTCAAAATGGTAAGATTGATGCTTTCCTTACAGACTCACCTGTAGTTGAAAACCTTATGAAGTTCCAGCCAGATACACTTAAGGGACTTAAGCTTTGTAGCAATTACACTGATGACCCAACAGAAGTTGGTCGTATTGCACCATCTGTAAAGTTTGGCAATGAGGACTTTATGGCTGATGTTAATAGAGTAGTAGCTGAAATGAGAGATGAAGGTGTACTTGACCAGATTTATGAAAAGTATGGTCTTGACCCTAAGCTTCACGCTATTACAAATGATGAAAAGGACAACGGTTTAAATAAGTAATAATTTATAGTAATGGGGCTATGCAAAAGCATAGTCCCATTTGTGTAAGGAGGTATAAGCTATGGCTTTACTTGAAATAAAAGGTCTTAAAAAGAATTTTGGTGACCTTAAGGTTTTGAAAGATGTTAATATGAAAATAGAAGAAGGAGAGGTTCTTGTTCTTATTGGACCTTCTGGTTCTGGTAAAAGTACATTCCTTAGATGCCTTAATCTTTTGGAACAGCCAACAGGTGGCGAAATTATATTTAAGGGCGAAAACATACTTGCTCCAAAGTTTAACATTATTGACTATAGAAAGCACGTAGGTATGTGTTTTCAGAGATTTAATTTGTTTCCATTTATGACTGTTCTTAACAATGTAATGTATTCTCCAGTACACATACTTAAGAAAAAGGAAAGTGAAATGAGAGAAAAGGCTATGATACTCCTTGACAAAGTTGGTCTTGCTGATAAGGCTAATGTTTATCCAGACACATTGTCGGGTGGTCAGCAGCAAAGAGTTGCTATTGCCAGAGCCTTAGCTATGGAGCCAGAAATGATGCTTTTTGATGAGCCAACATCTGCTCTTGACCCAGAACTTGTAGGTGATGTACTTAATGTAATGAAGGACCTTGCAAAAGAAGGTATGACAATGGCTGTAGTTACTCACGAAATGGGATTTGCAAGAGAGGTTGCAGACAGAGTTATATTTATGGAAGGTGGCATTGTTCTTGAGGATAAGTCACCTGAAGAAATGTTTACCAATCCAGAACACGACAGAACAAGAGAATTTCTTAAGAGAATTCTTAATAACTAAGGAGGTGCTAGTTTATGAATGTTATAGAAAATTTAAACTTTTTAAAAGCCATATCAGAACTTGTGCCTAAACTTATTCAGCAGGCACTTTGGATAGTTGTTGTTACTACTATTGTAGGCTTTGCTTTAGCACTTATTGTAGGTTTTTTACTTGCCTTAGGCAGATTATCAAAGCATAAGTGGCTTGTTAATATTATTGTTGTATTTCAGGAAATTATAAGAGGTACACCATTACTTGTACAGCTTGTATATATTTACTATGTTGTTCCATTACTTATTCAGGTATGTGCTTATTTTGTTGGATTTCCAGACTTAAAGGTATCAATGCCTGCTGTGTTAGCTGGTATCATTGGTATTGGTATTAACTATGGTACATATATTTCTGAAGTAATTCGTTCAGCTATTCTTTCTATTGATAATGGACAAACAGAGGCAGCTCTTGCTCTTGCTATGACTCCTCGTCAAGCAATGTTTAAGATTGTTATTCCACAGGCATTTAGAAATTCTATTCCTGTGTTTGGTAACTATCTTGTTATGCTTGTTAAGGATACATCACTTATGGCTTATATTACAGCTCCAGAGTTCCTTCTTGTTACAAAGGCATATACAGCACAGACATTCTTAACAATTGAATCTTACACAATACTTGCTGTAGTTTATCTTATAATTTGTATACCTTTAGCTTGGTTTGTAAAGGTTCTTGAAAAGAAGTTTAATAAGAAGTTTAGATAGGAGGTAATGTTTATGTATAAAATTGTAACCATAAGTCGTGAATTTGGCTGTAATGCAAGAGGTATAGCACAAAAGCTGGCTAACGCTCTTGACTTTGCTTATTACGATAAGGATTTAATTGACCTTACAGCACAAAAGATTGGCATTAGTAGAGAAATTGTGGCAGCACAAGACGAGGTAATTGGTAATAAAAATAAGTTTTTTTCTAAGTTTGTGTATGGCTCATCAACTTCATTTTATTCTGAAAAGGCTATTTCTGCTCAGGCTGAAGTAATACGAGAAGCTGCTAACAAGGAAAACTGTGTACTCTTTGGTAGATGTGCTGATTATATTTTGAGAGAATATCCTAATTGTATTCATATTTTCTTATATGCTCCGCTTGAGGCTAAGATTAAGCATATTTCAGAAGTTTATGAAATGGATAGAAGAAGTGCTGAAGCTATGATTAAGAAAATTGATAGACAGCGTCACAATTATTATAAGTATGTAACTGGGCATAATAGAGGTGACAGAGCAACTAAAAACCTTATGCTTGATGTAAGTATGTTAGGTGAAGATAGAAGTGTTGAACTTCTTGTAGATGCAATTAAGGAAAGATTTAACCTGTAATGGTGGAAGGTGATTTGTATGGCAGTTACTGTTAATCAATTATGTAGAAAATGCAAGGAAAGTTATGGCTTAAAGGCTTTAGCTGGCTTTGATGGTTTTAACAATTTGGTTGAATGGGTACATATAATGGAAACTAGCAATGTTAGTGCCTTTTTAAGAGGGCAAGAGCTTGTTTTTACAACTGGTGTAATGAATTCTACTGGCAAATGGCTTTTAGACTTTGTTAAACAGCTTCATAAGGCAAATGCTAGTGCTTTAGTTGTAAACATTGGACCATACATACCAGCAATAGATAGTGAAGTTATTGACTATTGCAACGAGGTTAATTTTCCTTTGTTTTCTCTGCCTTGGAAAACAAGAATGGTTGATATGACAAGAGATTTTTGCTCAATAATTAGCCAAAGTATAAATGATGATAGTGATGCCTCAAATGCTTTTAAGAAATTGGTTTTTCATAAAGGTGATATTGAAAATCAACTTTTAAATATGGAAGTAGTAGGATTTAAGCGTAATGAAAGTGCCTATGTTATTTGCATTGGTGCTTTAGACGGTCAATATATTGATAATAAAGTAAAAATATTGTCAGAGCAGACGGCTAAAAAGTATCAAGAGCTGTATTGCTCCTTTGAATATAACGGCTGTATTATTGCTTTAATGTATAAGTATACTAAAAATGATGTTGAGGCTTTTTGCAATAGTCTTAAATCACTTTTAAGAGAAAAAAATATTGAAATAGCCATAGGTATAAGCAATAGGGTTGCAGAAATTGGTTCAATAGGAAAAAGTTTTGAATATTCTGTTGCTGCCTACAATTTGGCTATTAAAAGAAAGCTTAATTATATGTACTATGATGATATGGGAATATTTAAGCTTTTTATAGAAGTAGGAGATAGAGCTATACTAAAGGCATATTATAATGAGGTTTTAGGTAAACTTGAGGCTTATGACAAGGAACATAATAGCAATTATTTGGAGTTTCTTAAAACATATCTGGATAATAATGCAAGTCCACAATTAGTATCAGAAAAACAGTTTATACATAGGAATACTGTTGTAAATTATCTTAAAAAAATTGATGACATAACAGGTATGAATATGTTTGAGCTTGATGACAAATTTAAGTGTATGACAGCCTATGCTATAAGTGAGTTTTTATGATGTGCAAATGCACAAACAGTTCTATTAAATATGTTCAAATGTTAGTTGAAATTGCTTAAAAACAGTGATATTATGTAACCACAAAAGGAAATCAAATATGCACTTGCATAACATCTGCATATAGAGTATAATATGAAAGGTCAAAATGGTGATTATTATGACAGGTAATGAAATTAGAGAAACACAGAAGAAGTACAACCTTCAGTCTTGGAGTATGCAGAAGAATATTAATCCAACTCCTGTTGAAAAGGCAGAGGGAATTTATTACTGGGATTTTGATGGTAGAAGATATACAGATATGTCATCTCAGCTTGTAAACTTAAACTTAGGCTATGGCAACAAGGCTATTGGTGACGCTATTAAGGCACAGGTTGACAAGTATTGTTTCATTGGTCCATCACTTGGTTCTGAACCTAGAGCAACACTTGCTAAGAAGATTGTAGACCTTATGCCAGATAATATGGGCAAGGTTTTCTTTACTAATGCTGGTGCTGATGCTAATGAAAATGCTATTAAGATTGCTAGAATGTACACAGGCAGAAACAAGATTTTCAGCCGTTACAGAAGTTATCACGGTTCTTCATTTGGTGCAGGTAATCTTACTGGCGAGCCTAGAAGATTTCCTCTTGAGCCAGGTGTTCCAGGTTTCATTAAGTTTATGACACCTTATGTTTATAGAGAAGCTGTTGAGTTTGAGTCAGAAGAAGCTGCTACTAAGTATTATTTAACTAAGTTAAGAGAGCAGATTATTTATGAAAATCCTGATAATGTTGCTGCCATTGTTATGGAAACAATTACAGGTTCAAATGGTGTTATTATTCCACCTAAGGGTTATCTTCCAGGCGTTAGAAAGATTTGTGATGAATTTGGCATTATGATGATTTGTGACGAAGTAATGGCTGGCTGGGGCAGAACTGGCAAAATGTTTGCCTTTGAAAATTTTGATGTTCAGCCTGATATTGTAACATTTGCAAAGGGTGTTACTTGTGGCTATGTTCAGCTTGGTGGCTGTGTAGTTAGCAAGGAAATTGCAGAATATTTTGATGACCATCTTCTTTCTTGTGGTCTTACATACAGTGGTCACCCACTTGCTTGTGCAGCTGGTTGTGCTTGTGTTGATTATTACATTAACAACAACATTCTTGACAATGTTAATAAGGTTGGCAAGGTTCTTGGTGAAAAGCTTGAGGAAGAAAAGGCTAAGTTTAATTGTGTAGGCGATGTTAGATACATTGGTTTATTCGCTGCCATTGAACTTGTTAGGTCTAAGGAAACAAAGGAACCTCTTGTACCATTTGGTAAGGACCCAGAGGGTATTATGAAGAAGATTATTGGTTTGCTTGCTGAGAGAGGCTTTATGACTTATTCTCACGAGAATATGTTCTTTATTTGTCCTCCACTTATTATTACAGAAGAACAGCTTACAGAAGAAATGAAGAAGGTTGACGAAGTTCTTGCTATTGTAGACAAGGAATTTATTTAATTAAATATTAAGTGCTAGAGAGTGAGGTTGTTAATATGGCTTTTGAGTTTGCTATACCTAATAAGGTATTTATGGGTGAGGGTGCTTTAGCTTTGGCTAAGGCAACCCTTGCTAGTCTTGGTACACACGCTCTTATAGTTTCAGGAAAGGTTGTTACTAAGTCTGGTCTTGTAGATAAACTAACAGCTATTCTTGATGAAGTTGGAGTTAAGTGGACTATATTTAATGATATTACAAATGAACCTACTGACAAAATGATAGAAGCAGGTGTAAAGGCATATAAAGATGCTGGCTGTGATTTTGGCATTGGTATTGGTGGTGGCAGTCCTCTTGATAGTGTTAAGGCAATACTTGCTATGACAGTTGAAAAGGGCAAAATTGCTGATTATAATGGCAAGGTGCTTTCTGGCAAATATCCACCAATAGTTGCTATTCCAACAACAGCTGGTACAGGTTCAGAAACTACTAAATTTACAATAATTACTGATACTGAAAATGATATTAAAATGCTTTTAAAAGGAACAATTCTTCCAGATGTAGCTATTGTTGACCCTGATTTTACAATGACTGCTCCAAAGTCTATTACAGCTGCAACTGGTATGGACGCATTTACACACGCAGTTGAGGCATACACTTCTAAAAAGGCATCACCTCTTACTGATGTTTATGCAATATCTGCTGTTAAGAGAATATTTAATAATCTTCCTACAGCATATAATGACGGAAATAATAAAAAGGCAAGGGCGGAAATGTCAATTGCAGCTTTTGAAGCTGGTGTTTGTATTAACAACTCAACTGTAACTATTGTACACGGTATGAGTAGACCAATAGGTGCATTGTTCCATATACCTCACGGCATTTCAAATGCTATGCTTATTAAAAATTGCTTGTCTTATGTAATAAGTGGTACACCGGAAAGATTTGCTGATTTAGCAATAGCTATGGGTGTGGCTGATGAAAGTATGGATACTGAAACAGCAGCATCAAAGTTTACAGATGGTGTAGATATATTATGTAAGGCTTGTGAAATACCTACCCTTGAAGAATATGGCGTAGATAAGGATAAATTCCTTAGTGCTATTGATAAAATGGCAGGAGATGCAATGGATAGTGGAAGTCCATCAAACACAAGAATGAGTGTTGAAAAGGAAGACTTAATAAAAATATATAAATCTTTGTGGTAACAAAGGGCTGTCGAAAGGCAGCTACAAATTGTTAAAAACTAGAATAATCAAATAATCTTGCAAGGCTGTCAAAAGACAGCCTTTTTGGCAACTATTAATACAGTTAATTATTAAAATGCAGTTAAAGGAATAAATGCTTATGGATAAAAAAATAAAAGGAATACTTTTTGCTTTAATGGGTGGTATATTGTGGGGATTTTCTGGCGTATGTGGTCAGTTTTTGTTTGAAAGAAAGGGAATAGATGCAAGATGGCTTAGCTCTTGGCGTCTTTTTGTTTCAGGCATAATTATTTTATCAATGGTTTTTCCTGCTTATAAGAAGAATATATTTAAGGTTTTTTCAAAACCAGTTATTGTACCTATGCTTGTTTTTTGTTTTGTAAGTGTTATGGGGTGTCAGTATTCTTATTTTATAGCAATAGAGGCATCAAATTCAGCAACAGCAACGGTTCTTGAATATATTGCTCCGGCAATAGTTATGCTTTATACCTGCCTTAGAATTAAAAAATTTCCATCACTTGTTCAGTTTATAGCCTTAGTGTGTGCAATGGCTGGTGTGTTTTTTATGGCAACAGGTGGCAATATAAGTACATTAGCAATTTTACCTAATACTTTGTTTTGGGGTCTTTTGGCTGGCTTTTGTTATGGTGTTTATACTATTCAATCACCATCACTTTCTCAAAAATGCGGAGTTTTGCTTATGCTTGGTTGGGGCAACCTTATTGGTTCGTTGCCTATTATGGCAGTTAATTACAAATATATGTTTGTATTTTACAGCGATTGGCAGATTATACTTGCTTTTATGGGAACAGCAGTTTTAGGCTCTATTGTATCCTTTGGCATTTATATTAAGGGTTGTCAGTTAGCTGGACCAATTACAGGCAGTCTTTGTGCAAGTATTGAGCCAGTATCATCAGCAGTTATTGCCTATTTGTGGCTTGGTACACAGTTTAAAGTAACTGATATTATTGGCTTGATTTTAATTGTTGTCACAGTAGTTATACTTACATTAGATAAAGGAAAAGCCACATCGTAAGGGGTGATAGTGTGAATTTAGAAAAAAGTAATAGTGTTTTTTTGAGTAGAAAATTTAGCTTTGCAATTGTGCTTATGGGTGCTATACTTTGGGGACTTGGTGGTATAGCTGGTCAGCTTTTATATGAAAATTCTGACATTACAACACCTTGGCTAATTGAAACAAGAATGTTGTTTTCAGGTGTTGTGCTTGTTTTAATAGCTTTTAAGCAAAATAAATTTGCTATATTTAATATATTTAAGAATAAAAAGGATTTAACAGTATTTTTATTTTATGCTGTTTTTGGCAACTATTTGGTTCAGTATACATATTTTGAGTCAATACATTACACAAATGCAGCTACAGCCACTTTGCTTCAATATTTAGCACCTAGTATTGTACTTGTTATTATGGCATTTAAAAATAAAAGATTGCCTTCTCTTTTGGAGGTAGTTTGTGTATTTGTAGCATTGTTAGGACTTTATTTTGTATCTACTCACGGCAACATAAACAATTTGTCTGTTTCACCAACAGCATTAATATGGTGTTTAACAAGTGCAACAGCTCTTGCTTTAAATAGTGTTATTCCTGTTGGAATACTGAAAAAGTATGATTCTTTTGTAGTAGTAGGCTTTGCTATGGTTTTAGGAGCTTTAATAACTCAGATATTTTTCAATCCTTATAGCCAAAGCTACAACATAACACCAACAGCTTGGTGTTATGCAGCATTTATATGTGTTTTTGGCACAGCAATGCCCTTTACAATGTTTGCAATGGGATTAAAGGTTGTAGGAAGTACAATAAGCAGTATATTAAGTAATATTGAACCTCTTACAGCAGGTGTTGTGTCAATTATATTTTTAGGCACACAGGTCACAATATTTGATTTAATTGGTTTTGTGCTTATAATTGGCGTAGCAATTGCATTGGCACTATTTGGCGAAAGAGGTAATAATGGTTAATAATTTTAACATTGTATTGTGCTAAAGTTAATTGAGGCTTACTAAAATTGAAATTATTTTAAGTCATACAGTATTGAAAAATGATTTTCATAGGTTTATAATTGTTTTAATTTATATTTATTAAGTTAGGAGTATGATATGTATGAAGCACTACAATGTGTATTTACCAAATTATTCTATAGGAGAGGACTGCTATAACGAAATACCTTATGTTGCTCGTAATTATGGCAAAAAGGCAGTTGTTATTGGTGGTAAAACAGCAATGTCTAAGGCTAAGCAGCCACTTCTTGATGCAATTAAGGATAGTGATGTAACAATAACTGACTTTATTTGGTTTGGTGGAGATTCATCTTATGAAAATGGTGACAAACTTAAGGCAATGGAGGAAGTTAAAAATGCAGATATTATATTTGCTGTAGGTGGTGGTCGTGCTTGCGATACTTGCAAATATGTTGCCAACGAACTTGACAAGCCTTTATTCTGTTTCCCAACTGTAGCTAGTAACTGTGCATCAATTACTTCTATTTGTGTTATTTATAATGCTGATGGCTCTTTTAAGGAATATTATTATCCTAAAATGGCTAATCATACATTTATTAATTCTGCTATTATTGCTGACTCACCATTTGAGCTTTTGTGGGCTGGTATTGGTGATGCTCTTTCTAAGGAGTGTGAGGCTGTATTTTCAAGTAAAGATGATGAATTAAGCCATACTCCGTTAATGGGTGTTCAGTTAAGTAAGGTTTGTACTAAGCCATTGCTTGATTATGGAGAAAAGGCTCTTGAGGATATTAAAAATAAGGTTAGCTCTAAGGAATTTGAAGAAGTAGTGCTTGATATTATTATTTCAACAGGTATTGTTTCAAATATGGCTACTCATATTCCAGAATTTTATTACAATTCTTCATTAGCTCATTGTGTATACTATGGTTCAACAGTAACTAAGAAGGGTCACGCTCATCTTCACGGCGAAGTTGTTTCTCTTGGTGTTCTTTGTCTTTTAACTTATGAAAAGCAGTTTGAACTTCGTGACAAGGTTATGGAATTTAATGCAAAGATTGGCTTGCCAGTTTGCTTTGATGATGTAGAAATTACAGAAGATGAGTTTGAAGCAATGTGTGCAAAGGCTGTTACTTCAACTGAATGGCAGTATAGACCAAAGGATGTAACTGAAGAAAAGTTTATACAGTGTATGAAGGACCAGAATGCTTGTGGTAGAGCTTTTAAGGAAGGGAATAAGTAATAATTAATAGGTAATAGGTAAAGTTACTTATGAAAATGACGACCGCTGGTCGCCCCTACGAATACCCTGTTCGTAATTGGTATAAGTGCAGTAAAGGATTAACCACCCAGCTCCACTTGTAGGGGAGCTGTCACGGAGTGACTGAGGGGTTTCTACCTAAAAACTACTAAAATTAATGCAATGAGGCAGATTGAGAAAATTATTTTCTTAGTCTGCCTTTTATTTACCACTTTAATTGGCTAATATAAAAAATACAGTTTACTTTCATAAGCTAAAGTGTTATAATAAATAGCAAGACATAGATAATTGGCTATAAAGTTATCTATAATAAAATTGAGGTGGAGAAATGATAGACAAAATTGCAAATGATGGTGAAATAAAGGATTTATTTCAAGCAATACTTACACTTGAAAATATAGATGAGTGTTACAAATTCTTTGAAGATGTGTGTACCATTAAAGAAATGCAATCAATAGCACAAAGATTAGCTGTAGCTAAAATGCTTAAGTCCGGAGAAACATATCAGGCTATTGTTAGTGCTACTGGTGCATCAACTGCTACTATTAGTAGGGTTAATCGTTGCCTTAATTATGGTGACGGTGGATACAACATTGTATTAAAGAGATTGGAGAATGAAAATGAGTAGTATTCAAGAAAAAATAAGTACTTTAAATGATATGCAAAAGCAGGCGGTCCTTACTACAGAAGGACCACTTTTACTGCTAGCAGGTGCAGGCTCTGGTAAGACTAGAGTTCTTACTCACAGAATTGCGTATTTAATTGATAAAGGTGTTAGACCTTTTAATATTCTTGCTATTACATTTACTAACAAAGCTGCAAGAGAAATGAAGGAGAGAGTATCAGCTATTACTCCACAAGGTGATGAAGTTTGGGTAAGTACATTCCATTCAACTTGTGTTAGACTTTTAAGACGAGAAATTGACAAAATTGGATATAATAACAATTTTTCAATATATGACTCTGATGATAGCGAAAGATTGATAAAGGATATTCTTAAGGAAAACAATATAAGTGATAAGGTTTATCCGCCTAAAATGCTTATGGCTCAAATAGGTGGTCAAAAGGACCAAATGCACACTCCAGAGGACTATATGAAGGAAGTGGAAAAGGACTTTAGAATGAGAAAAGTTGCTGATATTTACGCAATGTATCAGAGTAGACTTAAGGATAATAATGCCCTTGACTTTGACGACCTTATATTTAAAACTGTTGAGCTTTTTAAAACAAGACCAGACATACTTGATAAGTATCAAGAAAGATTTAAATACATTATGGTTGACGAGTATCAGGATACTAATGGAGCACAGTATCAGCTTGTTAAACTTCTTGCATCTAAGTACAACAATCTTTGTGTTGTAGGTGATGATGACCAGAGTATTTATGGCTGGAGAGGTGCTGATATTAAGAATATTCTTGACTTTGAAAAGGATTTTAAAAATACAACAGTTATTAAACTTGAGCAAAATTACCGTTCAACTGGTTTAATACTTGAGTCAGCTAATGCTGTTATTAAAAATAATAGAACTAGAAAGGCTAAGGCTCTTTGGACTGACCAAGGTGATGGTGCAAAGTTGAAATTCCATCTTTCAAGTAGTGACAGAGATGAGGCTAAATACATTTGTGACACTATTGATAAAGAGGCTGTTGATGGCAAAAAGTATAGTGATTTTGCAATACTTTACAGAAACAATGCTCTTTCAAGAGTAATAGAAGAACAGTTGGTTAAAAATAGTATTCCATATAGACTTTTTGGTGGTACTAGATTTTATGATAGACGAGAAATTAGAGATATTATGTGCTACTTAAAGGTACTTAATAACCCTAATGATGACATTGCTTTAAAAAGAATAATTAATGTGCCTAAGCGTTCTATTGGTGACACTACTGTTGCTAAAATTTCTGAATATGCTCTCAATAACAATATGAGCTTTTATATGGCACTTTGTGGAAGTGATAATATTGATACACTTACACCTAGAGCACAGAAGTCACTTGTTGCCTTTGTTGAACTTTTAAATGGATTTATGATTGATGCAGAGGAATTACCTGTTTCTGAATTGATTGAAAAAATAACAGATGAAACTGGTTACAGTGCAGAGCTTGAGGCTTTAAATACTGATGAGGCAAAGGGTAGACTTGAAAACATTAGTGAACTTGTAAATAAGGCCTCTGAATTTGAAGAAAATAACGAAAATGCTACACTTTCACAATTCCTTGAGGAGGTTGCCCTTGTAGCTGATGTTGACGGATTTACAGAAGGACAGGACACTGTTGTTCTTATGACACTTCATTCATCAAAGGGTCTTGAGTTTGATACAGTGTTTATTGCAGGTTTTGAAGAAAGTATTTTCCCTGGATTTAGAGCAATGCAAGACGGTACTGGTACTGAAATGGAGGAAGAAAGACGACTTTGCTATGTTGGTATAACAAGAGCAAAGAAAGAGCTTTACTTAACTGCTGCTAAAAATAGAATGCAACACGGACAAAGAGTGTTTAATCAGCCTTCAAGATTTTTAAAGGAAATACCGTCAGCATATATTGAAAGAAGCGAGGACGGACTTTCTGTTAAAAAGGCAGATAATTCATTTGGTTTTAAAACTAATACACAGCAGTTTAATCCGTCTAAAAAGGGTATCAATCCTTATAAGATGCCTAAGCCAAAAAATGTTGAATTAAACTTTACTGTAGGTGACCAGGTTAAGCATATTAAGTTTGGTATAGGTACTGTTAAGGATATGGCACCAGCTGGAGCTGACTATGAAATTACGGTTGATTTTGGCAAACTTGGCGAAAAGAAACTTATGAGTAAATTTGCTAATTTAAAAAAGATTTAATTGAAATTAGGTGATAGTATGAAAAATGTAATTTTGATTGGTATGCCGGGAGCAGGAAAAAGTACAATAGGCGTTGTTCTTGCTAAAAACTTAGGCTACAAATTTGTTGATTCAGACTTAGTTATACAAGAAACAGAGGGTAAACTCCTTCACGAAATTATATCTGAAGTTGGTGATGACGGCTTTAGAGAGGTTGAAAATAGAGTTAATGCCTCTATGGAAATAACTAATACTGTTTTAGCAACAGGTGGTAGTGCTGTATATGGCAAAGAAGCTATGGAGCATTTAAAGAAAATTGGCAGTGTTGTTTATTTAAAGCAAAGCTATGAAGAAATAAAGCATAGACTTGGTGACCTTAGTAAAAGAGGCGTGTCAATTAAAAAGGGACAAACTTTAAAGGATTTATATGACGAGAGAGTTCCTCTTTATGAAAAGTATGCTGATATTGAAATTGATTGCTCTAATAAACAGCTTAGGGATATTGTTAAAGAAATAAGAGCAAGATTGTTTTATTAATATTGATTTGTCAACCGGTGTAGGATTTGAAATTCTATGCCGGTTTTTTAGTGGTAAAAAATGAAATATTTTAATTATAGATACTTTGGTTGTAAATACGATATTAAATTTATTCAAAAATAAAATGGAAACCCTTCCGACAACCTATGGTTGCCACCTTCCCTATAAGGGAAGGTGAATGGTGTAGCTCTACTTGATTTATGTAATATTCAACAACATCTACTGTATTTATTTTTAGGTTTCTTTTAATTTTATCAAATCCCATTTTAATTGTATGAATTTTATCAATATACAATGCCATTTTTATTTTGAAAAGTATAACAGCAATAAAGGGTAGTGCCAAGAGTAGGAATTAGAAAAAACTAACTAGGTCATATATGAAAAAAGAACAGCTTGCACCATTTTCTTTTCTACAAACTGGAAGTTGTTTATTTCTTCTTTTTCGGTTTTGGAACTAGCAGTTCATTATACATTGCCTGAAACAAGCCTGTCAAAAATTCCTTATTATCAACTTCATTTACCAGCAACATTTCTTTTGCCCCTTTATAAGGTAATTCATACGGAGCCGTCGGCATATAACTAATTGCTGATTTTACTGGTTTAACAAGTAATCTATCATCATAGATACCGCCTACAATCTTGCCACGATAATAAATAATAAATTCTCCCATCATAGCTCGATAAGTAATTTCTTCTAACTCAGATAGCTGTCCTAAAATAAATTCTAAGTATTCCTTGCTTGATGCCATATTTACACCTCAAATTCCGATTTTTTAAATTCATATCCGCATTATACCATAAAAATAACGACACTGTATATCACTTTCATAACATACAATGTCGTTTTTATTTTCTTTGATACACTAAACAAAACATATTCCTGTATACGATAATATCATATACAGAGTTCGACTTGTTCAGTTTTAGTGGAGATGAGGGGAATCGAACCCCTGTCCGAAAACCCGTCGTCAAGAACTTCTACCGTTATAGTCAGTCTTTTAAACTTCCCCTTAGCTATCGCCGACAGACAGGCTATAGCTTTAGGTAGCTTCATTTATCTTTTTATCACTCAAAGCTTTGTGACAAAAGTGCTCCGCAAGTCGGCACTGAACTCTTAAGCTGCGGAAGGCTCAAGGTCAGCGAGCAGCATTAGGCTGCTACTAAATCTAAATTTTTGTCTTTTATTATTTAAAAGTTGGGCTTTTTAGGAGTCTCCCACCTCCAACGGCTATTCCAGATTTCAAAGTCCCCGTCGAAACCATTGCATCCCCATATAAAGTTTGTGCTATTTAATTATATAATATTCTTGAAAAAAGTCAATAGCTTTATTTTAACAAAAAAATTACAATTTAAAATTTTATTATATAATAAGCACAAAAACATTGTTTTACAACCTTAAATCCTCCTTTTTTACACAACCTATTTGAAAAATTAAAAACAAATAAACAACAAATGTTGCCAAAATTGTGGCAGTAACAGAAACTTTGTAGCTTACATTATTCCAAATATGGTAAAAGCCCAGCTTTCCACAAAGACAGGACAACACTATGGCTAGAGTTGGAAGAAAGTATTGCTTAATAATTGGTATAGATATTTCAAGGGAATGGCTAACCTTATGTATTGTAACAAATGTAACTATTACAGAATTTATTATCCAAGGATATATAAATCCATTTATACCTAAAAATGGCACAGCAAAACATATTGCACACAAGTTTATTGCAGATGATAACAAACCAATCTTAAATATAAATAGCTGTTCTCCCAATCCATTTAAAACAGCCGACATTGTAACTTGAGTATACATAAAAGGGCAAAGAACAGCCAATATTTTAAGCATTGCACCTATTTGTCTTTGGGAATAAATAAGTATGCCAAGTTCTGTTGGAAAGGCAATAAATACACCTGTTGTAAAAGCACTAATAATTGCTGTAAATGTAAGTGATTGATGTAATGTACTTTTTATCCTTTTGTGATTTTTTAAAGCATAGCTTTCTGAAATAGCAGGCATAGTGGCAGTAGCAAGAGCAGTCAACAATGATGATGGAAATGTAATAAGGGGCATTGCCATACCTGTTAATCTGCCTAAAAGACTTATAGACTCACCTTGAGTTAAGCCGTATACTTGCAACTGTTGTGGTAGCAGTATGTTTTCTGCTGTTGAAAATAATGAACCTGCCATTCTATTTAATGTTAAAGGAACAGCCATTGCTAAAATCATTGACAAAGCTCCTTTGTATGATAAAATTGGCAAACTATATTTTTTGTGTTTACTTAAATAGTATATTAAAACATATAAAAATGATATAACTTCACCAATAGCCATACCCCATACAGCAGCACTACAAGCATATTCAAGGCCTTTAGGAATTAAAAATCCTGCCAACAAATAAATAACAACCATTCTGACACATTGCTCCAAAACTTGACTAATGGCAGAAATTGCTGTATTTTGCAAGCCTAAATAATAGCCTCTTAATACTGAACCTGCTGACATAAAAGGAAAACACAAACTTATTATTCTAAGGGAAAGGGCAGTTCTTGCATCTTTTACAATTGTTAAAGCTATGTTTTCTGAAAAATTGTAGAGTATTAAACTAAATATTAATGACATAATTATTGTGCCTAATATTGATAAATGCAAAAGCCTTTTTACATTTCCCATATAGCCTCTTGCTTTTTCTTGTGCTGTAAGTTTAGACATTGTTGTAGAAAGTCCAGACGCTGACACAGACCAAACTAAAAGATAAATAGGAGTTATTAACTGATAAAGTCCCATACCCTCAGCACCTATAGTTTTTGCCATATATATTCTGTAGAAAAAGCCTATTATTCTTGTTATTATGTTTGCTATAGTCAATATTATTGCACCTTTTATTATGGTTTGTCTATACATAAGGACTCCTTGTTTTTGTTTAAATAAATTCTATGAAAAAGTGTGTAAATTATGCTGATTTTATGATAATATATAAGTAGAGGTGAAAAGGTGCTATGTTTGATATTAAAGCTGAATTAAAAAAATTGCCAGATTCTCCTGGTGTTTACATTATGCGTAATGCAGATGATGAGATTATATATGTGGGAAAGGCTAAAGTTCTTAAAAATAGGGTTAGACAGTATTTTCAAAATTCTGCTAACCATTCAGTAAAGGTTAAGACTATGGTTAGTCACATTGACCACTTTGAATATATTGTTACTAATAGTGAGCTTGAGGCACTTATACTTGAAAACAATTTAATAAAAAAACATACACCAAAGTATAATATAAGGCTTAAAGATGACAAAACTTATCCTTATATTAAAGTAACTACTAATGAAATGTTCCCTAGAGTATTTATGACTAGACAGCATTTAAAGGATAAGGGCAAATATTTTGGACCATTTACCAGTGGACTTACAGTAAAAGAAAATATTGAGCTTATTCATAAAATTTGGGAACTAAGAACCTGTTCAAGGGTTTTTCCTAGAGATTTAAACAAGGAAAGACCTTGCCTTAATTATCATATCGGTCAGTGTAAAGCTCCTTGCAATTCTATGATTAGTGAGGCAGAATATAACAAAATGGTTGACGGTGTCATTGATTTCTTAAGTGGCAAAACTGAAAAAATAATTGAAGAATTGACTGATAAAATGTTTAAGGCTTCTGATAATTTGGAATTTGAAAAAGCAGGAGAATATAGAGATACTATTGCTAGTGTTAAAGCTCTTAATGAAAAACAGATTATTGAAAATATGCACATTAATGAAAGAGATGTTATTGGCTTTGTAAGAGGTGATAATGGCGAATGTGTAGTTCAAGTATTCTTCATTAGAGGTGGTAAAATAACTGGTAGAGAGCATTTTATGCCAGAAAATTGTGAAGATACACCTGATAATACTATGTTATCTGAATTTATTGAGCAGTTTTACAGTGGTACACCATATATTCCTAAGGAAATTATATTACAATGTGATATAGATAATTTTGATTTAATTAGTGCGTGGTTAAGTGACCAAAAGGGACAACGAGTTAATATACTTATTCCTCAAAAAGGTGAAAGAAAGCGACTTGTAGATATGGCTAGAAATAATGCCCAAATTACTCTTGATAAATTTGGTGCAAACATTATGAGAGAGCATAGAAGAACTACTGGTGCTTTAGAGGAAATTAAAAAGGCTCTTGATATTGATTTTGATTTAACCAGAATAGAAAGCTATGATATTTCAAATACACAAGGCTTTCAATCTGTAGCATCAATGGTTGTTTTTGAAAATGGTATGCCTAGAAGAAGTGATTACAGAAAGTTTAAAATTAAGTCCGTAATTGGTGCTAATGATTATGCTAGTATGTCTGAGGTTATTTCAAGAAGATTTACAAGATACCTTGATGAAACAACTAATCCTCTTGTTAAAAAGGCTGGCTTTGATAGATTGCCTAGTATGATTTTTCTTGATGGTGGCAAGGGTCAAATTTCGGCTGTTAAGGAGGCTCTTGATGATTTAGGTGTTGCTGTTCCTGTGTGTGGTATGGTTAAGGACGACCACCACAGAACTAGGGCGTTGCTGTATAAGGGTGAAGAAAGAGAGCTTGATACTCATAGTGAGGGATTTAAGTTAATTACTAGAATACAGGACGAAGTACACCGATTTGCTATTGATTATCATAGACAGTTGAGAGCTAAAAATCAAATACACAGTATATTGGAAGATATTAAGGGAATAGGACAAGTGCGAAGAAAAGCACTTATGGCTCATTTTGGTGATATATCTAAAATAAAGGCAGCAGAAGTTGAAGAACTTAAAAATGTTGAGGGTATGGATACTAAATCTGCTGAGGCTGTTTATAACTTTTTTAGAGGCATAAAATAAAGGCAGAATGGATTTATTCTGCCTGTGAAAATTACTGTGCTGTATTAGTGTTGTTAGTGCCGTTAGTACCATTAGTACCGTTAGTGCCATTGTTGGTATTATTAGTACCGTTGTTATTATTGCCACCTAACATATCATTGCCGGCATTGCCAATATCCTCAACTGCGTCACCTACACCGTTGCCTAAGTCTTCAACTGCATTACCGATTTCGCCACCAGCACCGTTATTATCTGTGCCGTTACCAGTGTTATCATTTGTGTTATTGTTAGTGCCGTTGTTGTTATCTGTTGTGTCAGTACCAGTATTTGTAGTGCCAGTATTGTTATTATTGCTACCGTCAGCACCACAGCCAACGAGAGTCAAAGATAAACAAACAAGGGCGAGGAATGAAAGTTTTTTTAACATAATTTTTTCCTCCTTGAGTTATTAATTTGATTTCCTCAATATTTAGTATACGCAATTAGTTTAAATATAAATTAGAAAATTTTTACAATAAGTTTTTAAATAAGTGAGGTTTTTGTTATGAGAAAATGTGGAATATTAGTTCATCCAAGCAGTTTTCCGTCTAAGTTTGGTATAGGCGATATTGCTTATGGTAAAAAGTTTGTAGATTTTTTAAAGGAAAGCGGTCAAAAAATGTGGCAAATTTTGCCTTTAGGTCATACTGGCTTTGGTGATTCGCCTTATCAGAGCTTTTCAACCTTTGCTGGCAATCCTTTATTAATAAGTCCAGAATTATTGGTTGAGGATAAGTTGCTTAATGAAAAAGATATTGAAAACATACCTAATTTTAGCAGTGAAAAGGTTGAGTATGGCAAAGTAATTGACTTTAAATATGATTTGTATAAAAAGGCTTTTTTAAACTTTAATTTGCAAGATAAAAAATATAAAGATTTTTGCGATAAAAATAAATTTTGGCTTGATGATTATGCTTTGTTTATGGCTTGCAAAAACTTTTTTATAAAAGCAAGAAAAAATACCTATGAAAGCAGAGAGTACAAAACATACTATACAACAGCCTCTAAATATATGAGTGATAATGCTGTTAAAGACTGTTTTTATGGTGGTGCGTGGAACAGCTTTCCAAAGGCTTTAAGAGATAGAGAAAAATCTGCAATAGCTGAATATAGTAAAAAGTTAGTTAATGATATTAATTTTTACAAATTTATTCAATATGAATTTAATAAACAGTGGCTTGATTTAAAGGCTTATGCTAATGAAAATGATATTGAAATTGTTGGTGATATTCCTATATTTGTAGCTAGTGATAGCTCTGATACTTGGAGCAGAAAAGAACTTTTTTACATAAATACAAAGGGATTTACAACAAAGGTGGCTGGTGTTCCTCCAGATTATTTTAGCAAATTTGGTCAGCTTTGGGGTAACCCTCTATATAATTGGAAAAAACATAAGGAAGAAAATTATGATTGGTGGGTTAAGAGAACAGAAAATATTTTAAATCTTGTTGATGTTGTTAGAATTGACCATTTTAGAGGATTTGAAAGCTACTGGTCTGTGCCAATGGGTGAGGAAACTGCTGTAAATGGCAAGTGGAATAAAGGTCCTAATAGGGAAGTATTTGATGCTATAAAAAATAAATTAGGTGAGCTTAATATTATTGCAGAGGACTTAGGTGACTTAAATGATGAGGTTATTGCTCTTAGAAATGAGCTTAAACTTCCTGGTATGAAAATACTTCAATTTGCTTTTGATGATAGCAGTAATGACTATTTGCCACACAATTATGACAGTGACAATTATGTTGTCTATACTGGTACTCACGATAATGATACTACTATTGGTTGGTATAGTGAACAAAGTGACAAGGATAAGGACTACATAAGAAGATATATGAATGTTAGTGGAGATAGCATAAATTGGGATTTAATTAGGCTTGCAATATCGTCAAGTGCTAAATATTGTATAATTCCAATACAGGATATTATTGGACTTGATAGTAATGCAAGAATGAATACTCCTGGTGTAGCTGATGGTAATTGGCAATTTAGATTTAATGAAAATGATTTAACTGAAAATATGGAAGAAACATTAAAATATTTTTGCAAGCTGTTTAATAGATAGCATAGAAAGGGACAATTTTACATCAATTGTCCCTTTTATAAAACAGATTTTATGTTATTTGAAGTTTCGTTAATTACAAATTGACAAAAATTTTCTACAACTGGTGGCAGATAGTGATTATTTTTAGTAGTCATATAAATGTTTCTTTCAACAATAGGGCTAGTTATTTCTATTTGTTTAATATTTAAAGTTTTAAATGAACTCATTTTGGGAACTACTGCTATTCCAAAATTATTGGCAACTAAACCTGCAATTACTTCTGTTTCTTCAATTTCATAAGCTATTTTTAATTTATTTTGTACTTTATCAAATACCTTGTCTACTACTGCTCTTAATCCAGAATTTTGTGAATAATAAATATAAGGATAATCTAGTGTATCTTCAATGGAAATACTATCGTATTGAGCTAAATTGTGGTTGGTAGGTACAATAAGAACCAGTGTTTGTTTTGCTATAGTAATTGATGAAAAATCGTTATTTATATTTGAAGCTGAGCTAAATATTACATCATAATGATTGTTTATAAGTTCAGATACAAGAGTGTTTGTTACACCAGTGCCAAATGTAAAATGTATGTCAACATTAGGGTAGGCTGCTAAAAATTTTTTAACTATTATAGGTATAAAATTTACACCTAAAAATCTTAACATACCTATGCGTATATTTCCAGCACCTATAGAGCCTAAATGAATAGACTCAATACCATTGTTAAGAGTATTTATTGTGTTTTTGGCACAACTTAAAAACTGTTTGCCAAATATTGTTAGATTTGTATTTCTTCCACTTTTTTCAAACAAAGGAACACCTAATTCAGTTTCAAGCTGAGAAATTGCGTGGCTAAGGCTAGGCTGAGTAATAAAAAGATGCTCGGCTGCCTTAGTATAATGTTTAGTTTCTGCCAATTCAATAAAGTATTTTAAGTGTGTTAAGTTCATAAAATCCTCCATTTTAATATAACTATAGATAAAATCTATTATATCATAAAAAATATTGATTTGACAACAAGGTTTAAAGTTTTATAATATAATTTGATTGACAAAAAATATTAAGAAAGGATACATACTTATGGAAGAAAATAAAAAAACACTTAGAGGAGAATTGGCACTTATAGTTATTGTATTAATAAATAGCTTTGGTGTTGTGCTTATGTTACATTCAGGTTCAGGCATTTCAGCTATTTCAAGTGTGCCTTATGCTTTTTCAGTAGTTATACCAAAGGTTTCTTTAGGTACTTGGACTTACATATTTCAAGGACTTCTTGTTTTAACATTGTTTATAATGAGAAAAAAGATAGTTTGGCAATATTTTTGGTGCTTTGTTGTAGGCTTTGCTTTTAGTGAATGTCTTGATTTTTATGAGTGGTGGATAGATATTTTACCATTAAATATACCTCTTAGAATTTTGTATTTTATTGCAAGCTACATAATACTTTGCATTGGTATTGCATTATCTAACAGATGCAAAATGCCTATTATACCTACAGATTTATTCCCTAGAGAGGTTTCAGCCATAACTGGCATAAGATATTCAAAAATAAAAGTGCCTTTTGATGTAATTTGCCTTTTTGTTACTGGAATTTTGACATTTGTATTTACTGGTCATATTAAAGGACTTGGAATAGGAACAGTCCTTGCAGCCTTTACAATGGGAAAAACAATTGGATTTATAGGTGATTTAATTGATAAAAGATTTGTATTTGTTTCATTCTTAGAAAAAAATAAATAATAGCTTAACGGTATAGGTTACAAAAACTTATACCGTTTTTTGGTTATTACTTACAAAAATTAAAAAGTATATTGACACAGTGTCAATTAAGGAATATAATATAGATACTGACACAGTGTCAATAAAAAATAAGGAGCTGAAATTTATGCCTAAGGTTTCTCTTGAACTTACTAATTCAAGAAAGGAAGAAATTGTAAAGGCTTGCGAAACTCTTTATGAAACAATGAGTTTTAAAGACATTACAATTAAAGAAATTGGAAATATAACATCATTTACAAGAACATCTATTTATAATTATTTTAGCACAAAGGAAGAAATTTTTTTAGCTTTACTTCAAAAGGAGTATGAATATTGGATAGAGGATTTAAACTCTATTATTGATAAAAATACTGAACTTTCAAGAGAAAATTTGGCTGATTGTTTGGCTCATTCTTTAGAAAAAAGAAAAAATATGCTTAAACTTTTGGCAATGAATTTGTACGATATTGAAGAAAATAGCAGAACAGAAAAACTTGTGGAATTTAAAAAGGTATATGGCTGTTCATTGGCTACGGTTAAAAAAATGGTTGCTAAGTTTTGCAAGGATATGAATGAAAATAATATAAAAGAATTTTTATTTTCATTTTTTCCATTTGTTTATGGTATTTATCCTTATGCAGTAGTAACTGATAAGCAACGACAGGCTATGAATGAGGCTGGAGTTGACTTTGTTTATATGTCTATATATGATATAGCCTTTGCTGGTGCAAAAAGACTACTTGGCGTGTAAGAATAAAAAAGGAGAGATAAAAATGGAAATTGAAAAAATGATTAATAATTATGGTGATGCTTATATTGATGCAAATATTGATAAAAAAATGCAGCAACTTTTGATTTTATCAACAATGACTGCAACAATGGCTTATCCTCAAATAAAGTTACAAACAGGTGTTGCTCTTGATATGGGCTTAACTCCAGAAGAAATACAGGAAGCTATTTATCAATCTGCTCCTTATTGTGGTTACACTAAGGCAATGAATTCTATGGCATCAGCTAATGAAATGTTTGCTGAAAGAAATATTGAATTGCCTAAGTCACAGGCAACTGTTAATGATGACACAAGATATGAAAAGGGACTTGAGGTTCAGCGTTCTATTTTCGGACCTAAAATCGGTACAATAACTGATGATATGGAAAGTGACCAAAAGGTTATTACAAGATACCTTTCTGAAATTTGCTTTGGTGATTTTTATACAAGAAAATCACTTAATGTAAAGCAGAGAGAATTAATTACACTTTCTGTTTTAACTGCAAATGGTGGTTGTGAACCTCAAATTGCTGCTCACACAAATGGTAACTTATCTGTTGGTAATACAAAAGATGAAATTTTAGCTTGTATTTTACTTTGTGTTCCATATAATGGCTATCCTAGAACATTAAATGCTATTAAGGCTGTTAAGTCTGTTTTAAACTAAAAATAAATAAAGTAGGGAGGAATTTAATATGACTAAAACATTGGTAACATATTTTTCAGCAAGTGGAGTAACAGCAAAGGTAGCAAAAACTTTGGCTGATGCTATAGGTTGTGATTTATTTGAAATTAAGCCAGAAACACCTTACACAAAGGCTGACCTTAATTGGATGGATAAAAGTAGCCGTAGTAGTGTTGAAATGAAGAACAAGGAATTTAGACCACCTATTAAAGAAAAATGGGACAATATTAATGAATATGACACAATATTTGTAGGTTTTCCAATTTGGTGGTATGTTGCACCTACAATAATAAATACATTCCTTGAAAGCTATGATTTTTCAAATAAGAAAATTGTTTTATTTGCTACATCTGGTGGCAGTGGTTTTGGTACCACAGTTAATGAGCTTAAGCCAAGTGTTGCTAATTCAACTGTTATAAAAGAGGGCAAATTGTTAAATGGTCATTATTCAAAAGATGAACTTAAAAAATGGGTTGAAAGCCTATAATGTTAAAAAGTGGTGCTGTATTAACAGTACCACTTTTTTAACTAAGAACAGCATCTAATATCATCATTAACAGTACCACTTTTTTAACTAAGAGTAGTATCTAATATCATCATTATTATAAATCCTAATGAAAACATAATAGTGCCTATATTAGTGTGAGGTTCACCAGACATTTCAGGAATAAGCTCCTCAACAACAACATATATCATAGCACCAGCTGCAAAGCTAAGTATATAAGGCATTAAGGGAAGAATTGAACTAACAGCTAATACTGTGGCAAAAGCTCCTATAGGTTCAACAATACCAGATAATGTGCCATACAAAAATGATTTCCACCTTTTTATACCTTCTGACCTAAGTGGCATTGAAATAATTGCACCTTCAGGTATGTTTTGTATAGCAATACCTAATGAAAGGGCAAATGCACCACTAAGGCTTAAGGCTGTGTTATCTGACATAAATCCAGCATATACTACACCAACTGCCATACCCTCTGGAATGTTGTGTATAGTTACAGCAAGCAAAAGCATTGTAGTTTTCTTAAAACTGCTTTTTAAACCCTCGGCGTGGGTGCTTTCAAAGTGAAGATGCGGAACAACTTTATCAATTAATAGCAAAAAAGCTATACCAATCATAAAACCTACTGAGGCAGGTATAAATTTTAGCTTGCCCATATTATCAGCAAAGTCTAAAGCAGGAAGAATTAGACTCCACACTGCTGCTGAAGTCATAACACCTGATGCAAAGCCTGTTAAAGCTCGCCTAATCATAAAATGAAAATCCCTTTTCATAAAAAACACAAAGGCTGAACCTAATGTTGTGCCTAAAAAGGGTATAAGTATACCAATAATAATTTTTGAAGTCATTTTTTCTCCTTTTTAAATATATGGTTAGCTATTGCTAACTTATAATAGCATATTAAAATTATTGTGTCAATACTATAAAACTTTTCTTTAATATTTTATAAAATTTCACAATTAATGTGTTGTATTTTCATTAAAAATATTGTAAAATACTACGGTATATTTTTAATGTAGAGAGGTCAAATTTATGTATCAAAACACAAGTAAAGAAGTTTTTAAAATGAGTGTACCTATTTTCTTTGAACTTCTTTTACAGCTTCTTGTTGGTAACATTGACCAAATAATGGTCAGCAGATATTCTCAAGGTTCTGTTGCTGCTATTAACAATGGCAACCAAATTATGAATATCATCATCATTGTGCTTAATTGTATGAGTGTTGCAACTACTATACTTATTACAAGAGCCTTTGGTGCAGGTGAAAAGAAACAAGCTAAAATTGTAGCAAATGTGTCTGTGTATCTTCTTGCTAGTTTTAGCATTGTGGTAACAGCAGGTATATTTATATTTAATAGGGCAATATTTAGAGGCTTGTCTATTCCTAAAGAAATACTTGTTGAAACAAGCAATTACACAGTTATAGTAGCTAGTTTTATACTTATTCAAGCCTTGTATCAAATAATTGCAGCAATTCTTAGAAGTTACAATTTAATGAAAGAAATTACAATTGTTGCTCTTATTATGAATGGTATAAACATTGTTGGCAATACAATACTTATTAAGTTTTATGGCATAGTTGGTGCAGCCATTTCTACAGACTTTAGCAAACTTATTGGTCTTGTTATAATTACAGTTGTTTTTCTTAAAAAGACTGATATGGATTTGAGCTTTTTAAATATTAAGTATTTTTCTAAAAAAATGGCTAAGCGACTTATGATTATAGCAATTCCCTCTGGTGGTGAGGCTTTAAGCTATCAGCTTTCACAGATGTACATACTTAGATTTGTTAATACATTTGGCGTTGCTGTTATTGCATCAAGAGGCTATTGCAATATGCTTGCTAATATTGCTTATGTGTATTCAATGGCTATTGCTCAAGCTACTCAAATTCTTGTTGGCTACCTTTATGGTAAGGGTGATTACAAGAGTATTGGTACTAGAGTAAGAAATTCTTGCCTTATATCTATGGCAGTTTCAGTAGGTCTTACTATACTTATGCTTATTAATTCAGATACAGTAGTTGGATTGTTTACAAATGAAAGACTTATACTTGACCTTTGTCATCAAGTCCTTTTTGTAGAAATTGTTCTTGAAATTGGCAGAAGTATTAACATAACTATGGTTAAATGCTTAATTGCTACCGGTGATGTAAATGTACCTGTTATTTTCTGTGTATTTTCTGCTTGGGTTATAGCTGTTGGCTTTAGTTATGTGTTTGGCATAAGGCTGGGCTGGGGGCTAGTAGGTATTTGGATAGCTATGGCTTGTGACGAATGTTTAAGAGGTATAGCCTTTATTATTAGATTTTTGCAAGGCAAGTGGAAAACAGTTAGAGTATAATTGATTAAAAGGTGGTTCGTTTGAGCCACTTTTTTTTGTTGTTAAAGGGTGATGTAAAAGTAATAATTGCAACAAAAAAACAGCACATTGAGTGCTGTCTTTTGTTTACATATTTTATTCTTCAGCAAGATTACCAGTATATAGCTGATAATATCTGCCTTTCTTTTCTATTAAGTCGTCGTGATTTCCTCTTTCAATTATTCTACCGTTTTCAAGAACCATTATACAATCAGAGTTTCTAACTGTAGAAAGTCTATGAGCAATAACAAATGTAGTTCTGCCTTTCATAAGACTATCCATACCCTTTTGAACAAGTTCCTCTGTTCTAGTATCAATTGAACTTGTAGCCTCATCAAGAATAAGCACAGGAGGGTCGGCAACTGCTGCTCTAGCAATAGCAAGGAGCTGTCTTTGTCCTTGACTTAAATTAGAGCCGTCACCTGTAATCATTGTGTTATACCCCTCAGGCAATCTAGTTATAAAGCTATGAGCATTAGCAAGTTTAGCTGCTGATATACATTCATCGTCACTAGCATCGAGTTTACCAAAACGAATATTTTCCATAACTGTGCCAGTAAATAGGTGTGTATCCTGCAAAACTATGCCTAAAGAGCGTCTTAAATCGGCTTTTTTAATATGATTTATATTTACACCGTCATATCTTATTTTACCGTCTTGAATGTCATAAAATCTATTAATAAGATTTGTTATAGTTGTTTTGCCAGCACCGGTACTACCTACAAAGGCAATTTTTTGTCCCGGTTCAGCAAAGAGCTTAATGTTGTGAAGAACGATTTTCTTTTCATCATAGCCAAAGTCAACATCATCAAATACAACGCCACCTTCAAGTTTAACTAAAATGTCACCAGTTTCTCTAGGCTTTTTCCAAGCCCAAACACCAGTTCTTTTTTCGCTTTCTGTAAGTGTGCCGTCACTATTTTCAATAACATTAACAAGGGTATCTCTACCTTCATCAACTTCTGGTTTTTCATCAAGAAGTTTGAATATTCTTTCAGCACCAGCCATAGCCATTACAATACTGTTTAACTGTTGGCTGACCTGTATAATAGGCATATTAAAACTCTTATTTAATGATAAAAAGGCAACAATTGTACCAAGTGTAATTCCAGTAACATTGCTAAGAGCAAGTAAAGCACCAATAATTGCACAAAGTACATAGCTTATATTACCGATGTTGGCATTAATAGGCATAAGAATATTTGCAAACTTGTTGGCGTGATAAGCACTATCTCTTAATTGGTCATTAAGTTTTTTAAAATTGTCAATACATTCTTCCTCGTGGCAGAACACTTTAACAACCTTTTGACCGCTTATCATTTCTTCAATATAACCGTTTACAGTACCTAAATCCTGCTGTTGCTTACCAAAGTACACACCAGATTTGCCACTTATTGTTTTAGAAATTTTAAGCATAAGTAAAACCATAAGCACAGTAACTATTGTAAGAGGTATATCAAGTATAATCATACTGCAAAATACACCGATTATTGTAATAATTGAATTTAAAACCTGTGGAATACTTTGGCTAATAAGCTGTCTTAATGTATCAACATCATTAGTATACACAGACATTATATCACCGTGAGGGTGGGTATCAAAATACTTAATAGGCAAAGATTCCATTTTGTTAAATATATCAATTCTAAGGTGTTTTAATGTACCCTGTGATACATACACCATAATTTTTTGATAAGCTAAGTTACAAAGTACACCAATTAAATAAATACTAGCAATTTTTAACAATGCACCTGCAAGGGGAGCAAAGCTAGGATTGACTTCCTTTGTCATTGGCAAAATATAATCATCAATTAAGCTCTGCATAAACATTGTACCTTGAACTGTGGCAAATGTTGAACCAATAATACCTATTAAAACTATTAAACATTGAAACCAATATCTTTTTAAAATAATAGCTAAAACTCTTTTAAAAATTTTAGATGGATTTTTAACCTTTGGCTTAGGACCAAAGCCACGATTTCTCATTCCAGCCATATTATTCGTCCCCCTTTCTGTCAAAGTCAGCATTTGCATTTATTTGTGAGTCATAAACTTCTCTGTAAATTTCATTGTTTTCAATTAATTCATCGTGAGTACCAATGCCATTTATTTTGCCGTCATCAAGTACAACTATTCTGTCGGCATTTTGTATACTGCTTATTCTTTGAGCAATAATCAACTTTGTAACATCAGGTATTTCGTTAGCAAAGGCTTCTCTTATTTTTGCATCTGTTGCAGTATCTACAGCACTTGTAGAGTCATCTAAAATGAGCACCTTTGGATTTTTAAGCAATGCTCTTGCAATACATAATCTCTGACGCTGACCACCAGAAACATTAGTACCACCTTGTTCAATGTGAGTGTTGTATTTGTCTGGGAACTTTTCAATAAATTCATCAGCACAAGCAAGTTTGCAAGCCTTTATACATTCTTCCTCTGTGGCATCGTCCTTACCCCAACGAAGATTGTCAAGTATTGAGCCACTAAAGAGTACATTCTTTTGAAGTACAACAGATACTTGATTTCTCAATGTTTCAATGTCATAATCTTTAACATTGACACCACCGACTTTTACTTCACCTGTTTTAACATCATATAATCTTGATATAAGGTTTACAAGGCTTGATTTACTACTGCCTGTACCACCAATTATACCAATTGTTTCACCAGATTTAATGTGTAAGTTAATGTTGTTAAGTACATTTTCTTTTGACTTATCTTTGTAAGCAAATGAAACATTGTCAAAGTCAATGCTACCGTCTTTAACAGTTTTAATTGGCTCTGGCTTATTTGTAATATCTGGCTTTTCATTTAATACTTCTGCAATTCTTTCAGCACTGGCAGCACTTATTGTAATCATAACAAATATCATTGAAAGCATCATAAGTGAAATCATAATGCTCATAATGTAACTAAACATACTAGTAAGTTCACCAGTAGTAAGTGTATTTTGCACAATCAACTTAGCACCAATCCAAGATACACCAAGGATACAACCATAAACAGCTGTCATCATAATAGGGGCATTGTTTGCAAGTATTGATTCAGCCTTAACAAAAAGTCTGTAAAGGTTATCAGCAGCTTTTGAAAACTTATCTTTTTCATAATCTTCTCTTACATAAGCCTTTACAACTCTTATAGCTGAAACATTTTCTTGAACACTAGCATTAAGTTCATCATATTTTTTAAATACTGTGTCGAAAAGAGGCATTGTCTTTTTAATAATAAGCCCAAGTAACACGCCAAGGAAAATAATGGCTACTACATAAATAAGGCTCAATTTTACATTAATAAAGAAACACATTATAAGAGCACATATAAGCATAAATGGGGCTCTTATACACATTCTAAGTATCATCTGATAAGAATTTTGAACATTAGTAATATCAGTAGTCATTCTTGTTACAAGACCTGATGTTGAAAATTTGTCAATGTTGGAAAATGAGAATGTTTGTATATTTTCGTACACTGACTCTCTTAAATTACAAGCAAAACCAGTTGACGCCTCGGCAGCATATTTTCCGGCTAAAGCACCAAATAATAAACTAAACATAGCCATAACAAGCATAAGTCCACCGTAAATATAAACATTAGTTATATTTCCAGATTCAATACCTTTGTCAATTATAAGTGCCATTATCATAGGAATAAGAACTTCCATAATAACTTCTAAAGCTGAAAAGAGTGGGGCTAGTAAAGAGGATTTTTTATACTGCTTTACTTGTGATAATAATGTTTTTATCATTTATAACAACTCCTTTACAAAAAAAATAGGGGATTGTTCTATACCTAACAATCCACATTTTTAGTATAACATCAAATGCAAATATTGTAAATACATTATTTTAATCTTAATAAAAAATTATGTATTGTAGCTTAGGTTAAAATATTATATAATAAATAAAAAGTGATTTTAAGGAGGTACTTATGAAAAGATTTTATGAAAGACAAGATTTTAATGGTTACAAGGAAATTATAACTAAAGAGGCAGAGCTTGAAGTTATTGGCCTTGATATGATTAGGTTAGAGCCTAATGAAAGTATTGAGCTTAATTCAGGTGAATATGAGCTTGGTCTTGTTATTCTTTCTGGCGTATGTAGCATAAAGGCTGATGAACTTAATGCTGAAAACATCGGTACTAGAAGAAATGTATTTGACGGCAAGCCTACTACTGTTTATGTGCCTAGAGATACTGATTACACTGTTGTGGCAGGTGGTTATGATACACTTGAGGTTGCTGTATGTAAGGTAAAGGCTGACAAAAAGTACAAGCCATTTATTGTTATGCCAGATGATATTGTAACAGAGCATAGAGGCAAACTTAACTGGCAAAGAGATGTAAATGATATTATAACATCTAAATACGAGGGCAAGGTTGACAAAATCGTTCTCGGTGAAACTTATGGCTGTGCTGGTCAGTGGTCAAGCTATCCATCACACAAGCACGACACAGATAATATGCCTTATGAAGTTAATATGGAAGAAATATATCACTTTAAGGTAAATCCTGGTCAGGGCTTTGGTATTCAAGTTATGTATAGCGATGATATGTCATTAAAGGAAAGCTACATTGTAAGAGATGGTGATAGTGTTGCTATTAAAAATGGTTACCACCCAGTAGCTGCTGCTCCAGGATATAGTGTTTACTATTTATGGGTAATGGCTGGCAATAGTGGCAGAAAACTTACTCCTTGCGATGACCCTAAGCACGCTTGGGTTAAGGCTGTTGAAAAAATGGTATAATAATTAAATGAGGCTGTCGTAAATAAAACGACAGCCATTATTATTTAATAAATATTAAAGACCTAAAAGTTTCATAGCATCAACATAGCTTGCAATACCTGCTACAGCCTTTTTAGCTTCCTTCATAGCAAGTACAACAGTTGCAGGCTGGTGAACTACATCACCACCGGCAAATACACCGTTTAATGTAGTCATACCATAAGGCTTTTCCTTAGTAATAAGGTAGCCATTGTCATTTACTTCAATACCCTTAGTAGTAGATATAATTCTCTTAGCTGGCTTAGAACCAATAGCTACAAGTACCTTGTCACAAGGAATAACCATTTCGTTGCTATCCTGTTCAATTAATAAGCCCTTAAGATTACCTTCGTCATCGCCTACATATTCAGTTGGTGATGAATTCCACATAAACTTAACACCATCAGCTACAGCACTTTCATATTCAGCCTTTTCTGCTGAAATATTTTCAAGACCCTTTCTGTAAACTACAGTTACCTTTTTAGCACCCATTCTAAGGGCAGTTCTTGCAGCGTCCATAGCAACATTACCAGCACCAATTACAAGTACAGTATCGCCTTCCTTAACAGGAACTTCCTTTCTTTCAAGGCTATTGCTGTTGAAAAGGGCAACCATTCTAAGGAAGTAGTGTGACTGGATTACACCAACTAAATCCTTGCCAGGAATATTAAGCTCTCTTGAAATAGCTGTACCAGTACCAATGAAAATAGCATCAAAGCCTTTTTCAAAAAGCTGGTCAATAGTAATATCCTTACCAATAATAGTGTTGTTAATAAACTGAACACCTAATTCGGCAATTCTCTTTGTTTCTCGTCTTACAACATCTTTAGGAAGTCTAAACTCTGGTATACCATAGAGAAGTACGCCACCTGGCTCATTTTCACTTTCGTATACAGTTACATTAAAGCCCATCATTGAAAGGTCACCAGCAACAGTAAGACCAGCAGGACCAGAACCGATTACAGCTACATTACCTCTTGTCTTTGGTGGAATTTTCTCTCTAATAAGACCCATATCAGCATCAAAGTCAGCAACAAACTGCTCAAGTTTACCGATTTTAATAGGCTTTTTAGCTCTATTTAAAACACAATGACCTTCACATTGCTTCTCGTGAGGACAAACTCTACCACATACAGCAGGTAAGTTAGTCTTTTCAGCTAAAAGGCTTCTAGCCTCACCAAAGTTACCTCTTGAAAGCTGATGTATAAATTCTGGAATATTATTTTCTATTGGGCAACCAGTTTTGCACTGAGGTACTTTACAATTAAGGCATCTTTTAGCCTCAGCAAGAGCTTCTTGCATAGTTAAAGGTGTTGCATCGTATTGTTCGTTTTTATTCATAATTGCCTCCTCAAATTTATGTTTTTATTTTAAAATATTTTTAAGCTCATTTAATAACAAGTTGTTGCTTTTTCCATCAAGTATACAAAATCTTATAAAATGATTGTCCAAATAAGGAAAGTCAGCACAATCTCGTATCAATATCTTCTTATTAATAAGCTTGTTAAAAACTTCTGTAGATGTTACAGCATCAGTTTTAAGTCTAAGAAGGAAAAAGTTTGACTGAGTGTCGTAAATATGAACACTATCAAGGTCAAATAATTCTTTAAATATTTTGTTTCTTTCTGTATTTATAAGGTTTCTGCTTTTGTTAATAAAATCCTTATCTCTAAACATAACAGTACCGCTTAATTCAGCAAATATATTAACTGACCAAGGGTCTTTGTTAGCATTAATGTATTCAATAATATCTTTGTTAGAACAAGCACCATATCCAAGTCTAAGTCCAGGACAAGCAAAGAATTTAGATGTACCTCTAACAATAAATAAATTGTCAAATTCTTCAACAAGAGGCATAGCTGAAACATTTTTGGCTGGGTCAGAAAACTCAACATAAGTTTCGTCCATCATAACACTAATGTTGTGAGCCTTGCAATGAGTAAGTATATCTCTTGTTTGCTGGCAAGTAACATAAGTACCAGTTGGGTTATTAGGATTGCATATAACAAGCATATCAATATCATCAGTCAAAGCCTTTTTAAGCTCTGGTATGTTAAGCATAAACTCGTCCTTTTCTTGCAAAGGAAAAAGCTCAGTTTCGCCACCAATAAGTTTAATTTCTTTTAAATATTCTGAATAGGCTGGTGACACAATAACAGCTTTTTTAGGATGTATAGATTTGATACACATTGATATAAGCTCAGTTGAACCATTGCCAACCATAATATGCTTAGAGCTAATACCTGTGTAATCACTTATGGCTTCTCTTAATGCTACATAAGATACATCAGGATATGTTGTTGGAGCATCTGCATTGTTAGCTATAGCTTCCTTAACAGACTGTGGCAATCCAAGGGGATTAACATTGCCTCCAAAGTTATAAATTTCTTCTTTTTTTATTCCATAGATTCTGGAGATTTCGTCTAAATCTCCACCATGAATTACATTTAAACTCATAGTTGCACTTCCTTTTATCCTTCTCTTAAATCAGTATATCATTAATAGAGATAAAATTAAAGAGTTTATTTAAAATATTTTAAAAATTTTTTTATAATATTAAAAATATTATTGGAAAATAAGCGAAATTGTGATATAATACAATTTACTGTTAAAGTAAAATTATTTTTTAATTAGGAGTGTGATTTTCGTGGACTCGGGAAGTTCCCAATATTTAACTAAGGTAATTATTCTTGTGGTCTGTTTGGCGTTATCTGGCTTTTTTTCTAGTGCAGAAACTGCATTGACTTCTTTAAGCAAAATTAGGCTTAGAGCTATGGTTGATGAAGGTGTTAAAAATGCAAAACTTATTCAAAAAATAACTGATAAACCATCAAAATTGCTTAGTGCAATTCTTATTGGCAACAATATAGTAAATATTGGTGCATCATCTCTTGGTACAGTTATTGCAACTGATTTATTTGGTAGTAGTGGTGTTGGTATTGCAACTGGCGTACTTACTATTCTTGTACTTATATTTGGTGAAGTAACACCTAAAAGTTATGCTAGTGAAAATGCAGAAAAGGTTAGTATTTTTTGTATTAAGCCTATAGCTTTTTGTGTGTTTGTGTTTACACCATTTATATTTTTACTTAATATTATTACAGGCTTTATATTTAAGTTAATTGGTAGCAAAAAGCAGCAAACTCCTGCTGTTACTGTCAATGAGCTTAAAACTATGGTTGATGTTAGTCACGAGGAAGGTGTAATTGAGGTTGATGAAAAAGAAATGATTACTAATGTAGTTGATTTCAGAAGTTCAACAGCCGAGGAGGTTATGATACCTAGAATTGATATAGTTGCTATACCTGATGATATGAGCTATAGTGATGTTATTGATGTGTTTAAAGAAAAGAGATTTACTAGATTGCCTGTATATAATGAAACAAATGACCATATTGTGGGTACATTATCTTTTAAGGATATTATGCTTCTTGATGATATAGAAACAAGTAGTTTTAAGGTGTCTGATTATATGAGAGAACCTTATTTTACTTATGAAACAAAGCAGTGTTCAAAGCTTTTTGCTGATATGAAAAAAGAGTCAATTTCTATGGCTATTGTTCTTGATGAATACGGTGGCACAGCCGGTATTGTTACTTTGCAAGATTTAATAGAAGAAATTGTTGGTGATATTATTGATTCTGAAAGAGATGATTCAGAAGAAATACAGCCTTTAGGTGAAAATGAATATCTTGTAGATGGCAGTACAAAACTTGATGATGTTAATGATGCTCTTGACACTAACTTTGTAAATGACGATATTGAATCAATAGGTGGCTATGTTATTGCTATTATTGGTAGATTTCCTGAAAAGGGTGAAGTTATTAATGATGACAGTGCTAAGTTTACTATTGAACAAACTGATAAAAATAGAATTGTTAAAATGAAAATAACATTAACTCCAAAAAATGAAATAGAGGAAGAAAAGGAGAATTAAGTATATGGTGTTGGGCAGTGATATTGGCATAGATTTAGGCACAGCCAGCGTAATTGTATATTGTAAGGGTGAGGGCATTGTCCTTCAAGAGCCTTCTGTTGTAGCAGTAGATAATAATAAGCACGCTATTGTTGCAGTTGGTGAGGAAGCAAGAAAAATGTTCGGAAAGACTCCAGCTAACATAGTGGCAGTTAGACCATTAAGAGATGGCGTAATTTCTGACTTTGAAGTAACAGAAAGAATGATAAGATATTTCATTGATAAATCTGTTGGTACTCATTGGCTCAAAAGACCTCGTATTGCTGTCTGTGTGCCTAGCAAAATAACTGATGTTGAAAAAAGAGCTGTTGAGGAGTCAACTAGAAATGCTGGTGCTGCTCAAGTCTTTATTATTGAAGAACCTATTGCAGCAGCTATTGGTGCTGGTCTTGATATTTTTAGACCTTGTGGCAGTATGGTTGTAGATATTGGTGGTGGTACTACTGATGTTGCTGTTATTTCACTTGGTGGTATTGTTGTTAGCACATCTATTAAGGTGGCTGGCGACAAGTTTGACGATGCCATTGTTAGATATATGAGAGATGAGCATCAAATGATTATTGGTGAAAGAACTGCTGAAAATATTAAGATAATTATTGGTACAGCAGCAGAAGATACTCCATTAAGCACTATGGAGCTTAAGGGCAGAAATGCAACAACTGGTATGCCAATGACTGTTGAAATAACATCAAGAGAAATGTATGAGGCATTAAAGGTTTGTGTTAGAGCTGTTGTTGATGCAGTAAGATATGTTCTTGCTAATACTCCTCCAGAGCTTTCAGGTGATATTCTTGACAGAGGTATTGTGCTTACTGGTGGTGGTGCTTTGCTTTCTGGTCTTGACAGAGTTATTGAAAATGAAACAGGTATTAAATGTACTATAGCTGAAAATCCTGTAAACTGTGTTGCTATTGGTACTGGCAAATACATTGAATACCAAACTGCTGAAGATAAGAGTATTTGGGATAGTATCAAAAATTTCTTTAGCCTTGAAGAAAATGATTGACAAATAATTAAATATCGTATATAATGCAAATATGAGCAGATGTTCATAAATAAATATTTATTTATATGTCTGCTCATATTTTTTATATTATTAATGAATATATGAATAAATGTTCATACAAAAGGAGGGCTTACATTGGCTAAGGTTAGAATGCTTAATGAAGAAATGTGTTATGACTTGTCGGATTTTTTTAAAATATTTGGTGACTCCACGAGAATAAAAATATTGTATGCACTTTTTCAAAGTGAAATGTGTGTTACAGAACTTGTTAACGAACTTGGTATGACACAGTCTGCTATATCTCATCAGCTTAGACTTTTAAGACAAAACGATATAGTTAAATTTAGAAAAGAAGGTCAATCAACAATTTATTCACTTGATGATGAGCACGTTGCTGTGCTTCTAGACAAGGGTATTGAACATATTAAACATAAAAATGGATATGACGAGGAGGAATATTATGAGTAAGGATAATGAAAAGTTAAACCATTGTACTGATGATAATTGTTGCTGTCACGACCATAATCACCAGCATCACCACGACGATTGTCACGAACACGAACACCACGAACATCATCACGATGACTGCCACGAACACGAACATCACGACCATTGCGGTTGTAGCTGTGGCTGTGGCTGTGGTCACGACCACCACCACGATGAAGAAGATGTTAAAAAGGGTATATTAAGAATAATCGCTGGTGTTATTGCCTTAGGCTGTGCTATATTTACTGGCAAAGTTGTGGGAGAGGCAAGTTATGTAAGTATTGGCTTATATATTGTGGCTTATTTAATATTTGGTTATGATGTAGTTATCAATGCTGTTAAAAGTATTGTAAAGGGTAGAGCTTTAGATGAACATTTTCTTATGGCATTTGCTACAATTTGTGCTTTCTGCTTAGGTGAATTTGTTGAGGCTGTATCAGTAATGCTCTTTTACCAGATTGGCGAATTTCTTCAGGAAACTATTGTCAACAAATCCAGAAATTCAATTAAGTCATTAATGGAAATGAAAGTTGATGCTGTTAATGTACTTGTTAATGGTGAAATTCAAGTTAAAGAACCAGAAGAAATTAATGCTGGTGACACAATAGTTGTTAAGCCAGGTGAAAAGGTTGCTATTGACGGTACTATTATTAAGGGTGAAACTACACTTGATATGGTAGCATTAACTGGTGAAAGTCTTCCAGTTGAAAAGGCAGAGGGAGATACTGTTTTAAGTGGTTCAATCAATAACAGCAGTGTTATTTATGTTAGAGCTGACAAGGCTTATAAGGACTCTACTATTGCTAGAATAATGAATATGGTAGAAAATGCCTCTGAAAATAAGTCAAAGACAGAAAATTTTGTTACTAGATTTGCTAAGGTTTACACACCTGCTGTTGTAATAATGGCTGTTCTTCTTGCTGTTGTGCCAGTTATTATGGGTTACGATTTTAGAGATGGTGTCAATAAGGCTTTGATTTTCCTTGTTGCATCTTGTCCTTGTGCTTTAGTTCTTTCTATTCCATTAACATTCTTTGCTGGTATTGGTACAATGTCAAGACGAGGCGTACTTGTTAAGGGTGGCAACTACCTTGAGGCTTTAAGCAAGACAGAAGCTGTTGTTATGGATAAAACTGGTACAATCACAAAGGGTAGATTTGAAGTAACAGAGGTAACAAGTGATGAAACATTAAAATATGCAGCATCTCTTGAAAGATTTTCTACACACCCAATGGCTAAGGCTGTTGTTGATAGTTACAAAGGTGAAGTTGAAGAAACTGAAAATGTAGAAAATATAGCAGGCTTTGGCATCAAGGGCATTATTAATGGAAAAAATGTTCTTGTTGGTAGTGAAAGACTTATGACAGCTAATGACATTAATATTGAAAGTGGCAAAAATATTTATGTAGCAGTTGACGGTAATTGTATTGGTTATATAAATGTTGATGACACAATTAAGGAAGATAGTCCTTCTGCTATAGCTGGCTTAAAGTCAATAGGCATTAAAAATATTACAATGCTTACAGGTGATAAAAAGTCTATTGCTGATAGAGTAGGTAAGGCTGTTGGTGTTGATAATGTTTACTCTGAACTTTTGCCACAGGGCAAGGTTGAAAAGGTTGATAATCTTTATAATGAAAGTTATAAAAATATTGTAGCTGTTGGTGACGGTATAAATGATGCACCAGTTCTTGCTAGAGCTGATGTAGGTGTTGCTATGGGTGGTATTGGTTCAGATGCTGCTATTGAGGCTGCCGATGTTGTAATTATGGAAGATAGTCTTACTAAACTTTGTGATGCAATTAAACTTGCAAGAAAGACTATGGAAATATGTAGACAAAATGTATTTATCGTTATAGCATTAAAATTGCTTGTTCTTGCACTTACTGTTTTTGGATATGGTAATATGTGGATTGCAGTTTTTGCCGATGTAGGCGTTGCACTTATTGCTGTGCTTAATGCTGTTAGAATAACAAAAGTTAAATAATTGATATAACAAAAGGGCGACTAAAAAATCGCCCTTTTATTATTTAATATTAATGATGAAAGTTCCAAATGCTATATCATTATTTGTTGGAATTGTATCAATAGATTTTAAAGTAAATTGCTGATAATCAGCTTTTAACTTTTTATAGTTAGAAATCTGGTCTTGCAAGCTATTTATAACAATGTCAAAGTCAGATATACCACTTAATTCAAGGCTATCTCTAAGCATATTTATATCCTTAACTGAAAGCTGTCTTTTTTGATTAGAAAGCAAATAATAGTTAATATATATAGAAGATACCTTTCCTTCCTTTATATACAATGTTACAGCCAAAGGTATGTTTTGAGAAATCAAACTTACATTGTCATATTCAAGATTAAACATACCACTTTCATAGTTAGCAATATTATATTCATCATTTTCAAATGTTAGCTTATCAATTCCACTGTCAGTAATGCAATAGTTAAGCTCCCAACCTTTTTCCTTAAATTTATTTATAACATCAGCATATTTTTTTGATGTTGTTTTGCTACCTGTATAGATTTCAGAATGAATATAAGTATTAGGTTTAGCATAGGCTGTTTCAGCAATTAAAAAATATGGATTTTCATTTTTGTGAATTTGTACTTTTTCGGGATTTTCACCTGCTTGATTTATACTAATATCTAATAATGGAAGTGATTTAATAAAATCTAATTTCTCTTTAGTGGTATAAATTACATCACCATTGTCATCATATTCAGGTTCAATCAAGTCCTCATATTTTTTATATTCTGTAATTTCTACAGTATCTTTATTACTATTATCATTTATTAATGTGGGCTTTTCATTACAGCCACAAAGTATTACAGCTAATAAAGGAATAATAACTAGTTTTTTCATTTTCTCACCCCTTGTCTTTTTACAATTATTGTTGATGTTAAAAAGCCTATTAAAGCAAATACTATGGCAAGAATTACTTTTTCAACTGTTGAATTATATGTAATAGTTGCACCGACAGATGAAAAACAAATTACAAAAGCTAACTTAAAAATAACAGATACCCATTTTTTGTTAAATGGACTTGACTGTTCAATCCACTTAGGCGTAGTTGATATTTTTAAAAGTATATATAATGCAATAATTGCAATAATGGCATAATAAGCTATAGCAAAGCTATTAAATCTGAAAAATATATTATCATCTAATTTTAAATTAGATAAATTAAAAATATAATTAGGTATTAATGAATAGCTTAAATCTACAGTAGGGTCATAAAAATAAGGGCATATTGTAAAAAACTTGTTAGGAATAGTTGATGCTGAAAAATCAAATGCTCCCATTAATAATGTTGGCAAATTAATAAAAAGTCCTGCAAATACTATACCAGATATACAGTTACCAACAATGTATTGACACAATACTGCGAAAAAATAAACGGCAACATAGACAGTAAATACTATAGCTACAGCCTTTATTATAAACCAGGGATTTATTATGGTAGGGTCAATATTTATTGCTGAAAGGTTTAATTTGTATATTTCTGCATAATCAAAATATATAGCTAATTTTATAACTAATGCGATGACAAAAAATAATAACAATGTAGTTACACCTACAATAAGTTTGACGCCAATAACATCAATGTTTTTAAATGGCAAACTGTGCCAAAGTTTATTAAAGCCGTCATTAAACTGCATATAAACCATAATTGCAACAAGAGCCATAAATATAAAATAAAAATTAGGGTCAAGTATCTTAAATGATATATATTTAGAAACACTTGCAGTTAATAAATTTTTTGCTTCTAATGCTGTGCTACTGCTTTCGCCAGCTATGTACATTATAAAAAATAGTACCATTGCACCATAAAGCCAAACAAGTTTCTTAAATTCATATTTGAATAGTGCTAAATATTTTTTACTCATATTGTTCACCTCCTATATAAATATTTTTTCTACTTTTTTAATAACTATAAATGCAACAATTATTGATATTAATAAGGTTACAATGTTTGATAATATTGTTATAGGTTCTATTATACTGTAAGCTACCCAATAAAATGAAAAACCACCAAATAAACTTCCTGCAATGTAAGCAATGTATTTCACCCAATTAAATATAAATAATTGACCAATTTTTGAATAGTTAATATACTTGTTGCAAAAATAAGCACATATAAATATTAATATTGATATAATAAGTAAAATTATATAAAATTCTTTGTCGCTTGCAGTGTTAAAAACAAAGTCTATACTATCTACTATAATTCTTAGTGTGCTTGTAAATATATAGTCAATTTTTAATACAGATGAAAAGCAGCCAACACCTACTATAAAACCAATACCACTTACATAAATAATTATTGGCATAAATATAGCAAAAATTGTTACACCGATTGTAGATATAAAAAGTGCTTCAGTTGATGCTATAAATGTTGTAATAATTGCATATTTTATAAAGTCTTTATAATATTTTTGATAAATTTCATTAAGGCTTTCTTGTACTGTATTTATGTATTCATTTGAATTAATTATCATATTATACTCATTTGTTATGTAGCTTTTAGTGAGTAGGTCAAATATAACTGCTTCAAAAAACACAAGTAATATAATAAGCAATAATGTTAAAAATACTTTAAACATAAAATCTTTATTATACTTAATAGGTAATTGTCTTATAAAAATTCCTGTTTTTTTATTTCTGTGCATATTAAAAATATATATTAAAATAAATACAAGTATAGTGTTAATTATAAAACAACTAGATGCGTAATCGTCAACAAATGAAGCTATACTCCATACATCGGCACCATCAGTATATTGTAAATTATTTACATAATTTGAATAGCCAGTATAGGTAAAGAGTAGGGCAAGTGCTATACCTATAAGTAAAAGCACAAGTGCTTTTTTGCTATAAAACTTAAAAAGTGAATTCATAAAATCACCCCTTATCTAATGAAGTATATATAAATATATCTTCAAGACTCATACCAATTTCCTCTACAAGCTCTGCACCATTTTCATAAAGTTTGTTTGTAACACTAGTGGCATCTTTTGTAATGATGTAATATATACTGCCAATTTGTTCTGTATTTATTATACCATCAATGTTGCTTAAATCAGGTGTTTGTTTAAACACAGCTTGTAATTTTACAATTTGTTTTTTGATTTCGTCAATACTGTTTTGATAAAGTATATGACCATTTTGTATCATTGTTATACTGTCACACAATCTTTCAAGCTCCCCTAAATGATGAGATGAAATAATTATTGTACATTTGTTTTCTGTTACTTCTGATATGAGTAGGTCAATAACCTGTTTTTTAGCTATAGCATCTAAGCCACTTGTAGGCTCATCAAGTATAAGTGCCTCTGGGTGTAGGCTTAAATTAAGCATAAGTGACAATCTCATTTGCATACCCTTTGAAAGCTGTTTAACCTTTCTATCAGTAGATAGCTTAAATATTTCGTTAAGTTCATTAAATCTGTTTTCATCAAAGGTAGGGTATATTCCTTTGTAAAATTCAACCATATCCTTTATTTTTGAATTAGGAAAATAACTGTTGCTATCTGCTACATATCCTATTTTTGCCTTAACAGCAGGGTTGTCGTATATTTGCTCACCATTGTAAGTGATAGTACCCTTGTCACACTTGTATATACCTGTTAAACAATGTATAAGTGTTGTTTTGCCTGCACCGTTTTCACCAATAAGTCCGTGTATTGTTCCCTTTGGCACTTCAATATTGATATTATCTAGTGCTTTAAATTTGTCATAATATTTGCTAACATTTTTTATGCTAATCATAGTATTACTCCTTTCTTTCTAATTCCATTAAAAGTTCTTCAACAGCTTTTAATATTGCCTTGTTATTAGCCCCTTTTAGCTTAAGCTCGGCAAATACTGGACGAACTTTGTTTATTTCTTTTGTTAGGTCTATATTTTTGTTTGGCTCGTCAGCTATAAATGTGCCTTTTCCTCTTACTGTGACGATGACGCCTTGCCTTTCTAGCTCTTGATAGGCTTTTGAAATAGTGTTAGGGTTTACATCAATTGCTGTTGATAGCTTTCTAACAGAGGGTAGTGGGTCACCTGATTTAAAATAGCCTTTTAATATGTATTCCTTAACTTGGTTTATTATTTGCTCGTATATTGGTAAGTTGGATTTTAAGTCAATATCAAACATATTATTCACCTCCTTGTGTATCAATGGCTTAAGTGTACTATAACACATAGTACAGTGTATGTCAATATGTTTTCTGAAAATAAAAAGCTGTAGCAGTTTTTCCTGCGTACAGCTAGTAGGGGATAGGTAAAAGATAATAAGTAATATGTAATAAATATAAGTAGTAGTTACTCTTTTACAATTAACTAATTAAAGGACGACCGCTGGTCGCCCCTACAATTTGCCTGTTCATAAAAATTAAAATTACAATTTATCTGTAATAAGTAATATTGGAAACCCTTCCGACAACCTGCGGTTGCCACCTTCCCTATAAGGGACGGTAAATGGTGTATACCTACAAATAATTTATAGACAAAAGTACAATTAACCTATTCATAAGTATATGTAATTAATGAAGTTATCGTCATTTGTAGGGGCGAACAGATTGCATCGAAAGATTTATCGGCAAATCCAAAGGATTTGTTTTTGCGTAGCAAAAATGCTGATGTTCGCCCGCAGGTAATTAAACGAACAACTAAAAATAAACCATTTAGCTCCACTCATAGGGGAGCTGTCACGAAGTGACTGAGGGGGTTCTATTTAAGTAATAACTAATAAGTAATAAATTTAAAGAAATTTCAAGAATTAATAAGACTGTTTAATTAATTTATGTAAAAGTGGGCAAAACCCACTTTCATATTGTCAGAGCTTATAGTTTAGCAAAAGGTACTATTTCCCTTGACAATAAAAGCAAACTTACATATACTCAAAGGAAAGACATTCTGTTTCGCAACAATCCTTTGCACAGTTACAGTCCTTGCCGACTACAATGTCAGAAAGGGTACAGTATTCGGCTGATTTGTCGTGGTACTTGCAAGAATCAACTCTACATTTAATTGAGTTATTTACTGCCATTAAAATCACCTCCAATAATATATTACCCTTTATTAATCAAATTATACGGAGTGAAATTTTTATGTTTAAAATTTTTGATTGTCATTGTGACACACTTACAAAAGCTATGTGGTCAAAACAAAATCTTTACAAAAATAATTTACACATAGATATTGAAAAATTAAATGTTTTTGAAAAAGCTATTCAAATTTTTGCTATTTGGCTTGATAAGCCTTATTTAGACAATGCTTATAACAATACCTTAAAGGCTATAGATTTTTTCAATTCTCAAGCCAATGAATATAAGGATTACATATCTAATGATATTAACAATAAAATAGGTGCTATACTTTCTGTTGAAGGTGGCGAAGCTATTGAAGGCAGTATTGAAAAGCTATTGACTCTTTATGAAAAGGGTATAAGATTAATGACACTTACTTGGAACTATAAAAATGAAATTGGCTGTGGTGCATTATCTGGTTTTGACGACGGCTTAAGTGATTTTGGCTTAGATGTTGTTAAAAAAATGAATGACTTAAATATGGTTATTGATGTTTCTCACTTAAATGTTAAGGGATTTTGGGATGTTTATAACAAAAGCAATAAGCCTTTTATTGCAACTCATTCTAATAGCTATACTGTATGTAATCACCCTAGAAACTTAAATGATGACCAGCTTAAGGCTATTAGTGAAAGCAATTCAATGGTTGGTGTCAATTTGTATCCAGTTTTTGTTGATGGCAAAAAGGGTAGCCTTGACAATATTATTAGGCATTTTGATTATATTATGAATATTGTAGGTGATAAAAATATTGGTATTGGTTGCGACTTTGACGGTATTAGTGTTTGCCCAGAGGATATAAGTGATGTAACTAAACTTGATATACTATATAACAGAGTAAATAAAGTGTGGGGCAAAGATGTGGCTGACAACATTTTCTACAATAATATGTTTAATTTTTTTAAGGATAAAATTTGATATTGAAATATTTTGTCTAATGGTGTAAAATTAAAATATATTGTGGAGAGAGGGGTTTTGTTTATGAAGCTATCAAAAATTGCAGAAAAGGTAAGACCGTCCCAAACATTGTCTATATCAGCTCAAGCTAATATTAAAAAGGCAATGGGTATAGATGTTATTAATTTTAGTGCTGGTGAGCCTGATTTTAATACACCTGATAATGTTAAACAGGCTGCTATTGATGCCATTAATGAGGACTTTACAAGATACACTCCTTATGAGGGTATTTTAGAGCTAAGAGAGGCTGTTTCTGATGCTTTGGCTAAGCGTGGACTTAAGTATTCACCTGACCAAATTGTAGTTAGTAACGGTAGTAAGCACGCACTTAAAAATGCTTTTTCAGCTATTATTGACCCAGATGATGAAGTTATTGTGCCTGCACCTTATTGGAATAGCTATATTGATATTATTAATATGGTTTATGGCGTGCCAGTTGTTGTTGAAACTAAAAAAGAAAATGTGTTTAAAATAACTGTTGAAGAATTAAATCAGGCTTATACTGACAAAACTAAGGCAATTATTATAAATAGTCCTAACAATCCTACTGGTGTAATGTATACTAAGGAGGAACTTGAAAAAATAGCTGAATTTGCTGTTGAAAAGGATATTTATGTTATTTCTGACGAGGTTTATAGCTGTCTTGTTTATAGTAGAAAAACACCTCATATTAGTATAGCATCACTTAATGATGAAATATACAAAAGAACTATTGTTATAACTGGTTTATCTAAAAAATATGCTATGACTGGTTGGAGAGTTGGTTTTTCAGCATCTAATATTGATGTAGCTAAGGCTATTGCTAATATTCAGTCTAATTCAACATCTAACATTAATTCTATTGCTCAGGTTGCTGCTATTGAGGCTCTTGACAATGGTGATGATGTGGCTAATGAAATGCTTGTTGAGTTTCAGCACAGGAGAGATTACATAGCACAAAGAGTGTCTGATATTCCTCTTATTAGTTGTATGTTGCCTAAGGGAGCTTTTTACCTTTTTGTTGATGTTTCTAAGCTCTTTGGCACAGTTGTTGACGGGGTAGAAATTAAGTGTAGCGGTGATGTTGCTCAAATACTTATGGATAAATACAATGTGGCTGTTGTGGCATCTGATGCCTTTGGTTACAAGGATTATATAAGAATTTCTTACGCCACAAGTATGAGAGATATTGTTGAAGGAACACGAAGAATAGAAAAATTTGTTAAGGATAATTTTTAGTAAAATTATATAAAAAAATTTCTTGTATCGTTGACATAATGTTACAAGTGTGTTACAATGTTTGTAAGCGAATAAGCTTTTATTAAGAAAGGCAGGTTTATTAAAAAATGAATGATGTTTTAAAGAAATTAAGTGCTATTGGTATTGTACCAGTTGTTGTTATTAATGATGCTGATAAGGCAGTTCCTTTAGCTAAGGCTTTAGTTGAAGGTGGTATCCCTTGTGCAGAGGTTACTTTCAGAACTGACGCTGCTGAAGAAGCTATCAGAAGAATGTCTCAGGAAGTTCCTGAATTAATCGTTGGTGCAGGTACTGTATTAACTAAGGACCAGGCTGACAGAGCTGTTGCTGCTGGTTCTAAGTTCTTAGTATCTCCTGGTTTAGACCCTGAACTTATTGCTTACTGTCAGGAAAAGAACTACCCACCATTTACTCCAGGTACTACTAACCCTTCTGACCTTAACCACGCTGTTAAGCTTGGTCTTGAAGTTGTTAAGTTCTTCCCAGCTGAAGCTGCTGGTGGTCTTAAGATGATTAAGTCTATGGCTGCTGCTTTCACTCAGCTTAAGTTTATGCCTACTGGTGGTATCAATGCTAACAACTTAAACAGCTACTTAGAGTACAACAAGATTATCTGCTGTGGTGGTAGCTGGATGGTTCCAGGTAAGTTAATTGACGAAGGCAAGTTTGATGAAATCGTTGCTCTTTGTAAGGAAGCTGTTTCAACTATGCTTGGTCTTGAAATGGTTCACGTTGGTATCAACACTGAAGATGAGGCTACTGCATTAGCTGTTGCTGAAAGATTTAACAAGTTATTCAACTTCCCAGTTGATAACCACAATTCTGCTGTATTCGCTTCAAGAGGTATCGAAGTTAGAAAGCAGATGTTCTTAGGTAAGAATGGCCATATTGCTATTGCTACTAACTATATGGAAAGAGCAATCAGATATATTGAGGCTATGGGCGGCGAGTTCGATTATGAAACTGCTGTTGAAAAGAACGGTAAGATTACTGCAATCTACTTAAAGGAAGAATTCGGCGGCTTCGCTGTTCACCTTGTTCAGAAGTAATATCAGAAGTGATATTTGAATGATTTTTACCCTAGTGGTTAGGTCTGTTTGGCTTAACTGCTAGGGTTTTTGTTTGTGTAAATATTTGTAAAATATTGTGGAAATTTAATTTTATGGTATAATTGTTTTGGTTGGGATATGAATTTACTGTTCCTATAAAGGAAGGTTGACAGAAGGGTTCCCAGTAATTGCTTAAATAGAAACCCCTCAGTCACTGCGTGACAGCTCCCCTATAAGTGGAGCCGAGTGGTTAATTCTTAGTTATACTTGTTTATATAATGAACGGATTGTTTGTAGGGGCGAGCATTGCTCGTCCTTATTACCTATTACTTGAAAATAAACCCTTCAGTCACTGCGTGACAGCTCCCCTAGGAGTGGAGGTGGGTGGTTAATTCTCGCTTATTCGTTTAATTACCTACGGGCGATTATCAGCATTTTTGCTACGCAAAAACAAATCCTTTGGATTTGCCGATAAATCTTTCGGTGCAATCTGTTCGCCCCTACAATCAAGCCGTACTTTGTTTATAAATTATCTGTAGGTATACACCGTTTACCTGCCATTATAGGGAAGGTGGCAACCGAAGGTTGACGGAAGGGTTTCCAATATTACCTATAACTAAGGACGAGCAATGCTCGCCCCTACAAATAAATGCAACTTTCTATTCAGATTTGCCGATAAATCTTTCGGTGCAATCTGTTCGCCCAATGTAACTGTTACGAATAATGGTTATTTGGGCGATACACCATTTACCTTCCCTCTAGTGGAGCTAGGCAATTTATTTCTCATCTATTCTTTTATATAAATATATCATATTGAAATGTTGTTATCAAGAAAATATTATAATTTTTATTTCAAATGTCACTAAATGTCACTAAATATAGTTTATACTATATACAAACATTAATATTGATTTTAAGATTAATCCTTATGCAAGGTTTTACTATATCTGCCGATGTTATACAGCCGTTAATTAAACCACTAAGATGTCCGTAGATATTTGCCCCCATAACGATAAAGTGTAAATCTATAAATATCAATAATTAAAACAATATTTTTATAATAATTAAGTATTCCACGAACATTCGGGGAACATTCGGGGAACATTCGTCGAATAGTCGGGGAGTCCTCGGAGAGGGTTCTCTCCTAATAGAATAGAATAAGAATAGAATATAAAAGAATATAATATATTAACATTATCAGAGATAATGTATGTCACACTAAGGTGTAACGATTTATGTCAGTATTAAGCTAAAGATATAAAAAAAGTGTGGAAATAGCACCACTTTATTTGGGTACATATAACCACACAATTTATTAATATTTAGGCAACCAATTGCCCTTTAGTGTATATATAATCATTAATGACATACCTAGTGTCCAAGACACAGGATATAAAACAAATATACCTGATATATCGCTGAATAATGGCAATATAAATTGTATCCAGACTATACGGAACAAACACATTGATGTTAAGAGAACAAGCATAGGTGGTATTGGCTTTCCTACACCTCTTATTGTTCCGGCTAAGCCGTACATTATGCTTAACAAAAAGTAGAATGGGCAAAAGTGTTTCATTGCTAATATGCCGTATTGTATAACTTGACTATCCTTAGTAAATAAGCCAATTACTTGACTTGAAAATGTTATAAGGAACACGCCAGTACATACAGTATATGCAAAGCCCATTATAAGTGTTGTCCACATACCTTTTTTTATTCGGTCAAAGTTTCCAGCTCCGTAATTTTGACCTGCAAATGTTGTTATAGCCATACTAAAGCTGAGAACTGGCAGAATATTGAAGCCATCAATTTTCATATATGCTCCAAAACCTGCCATTGCTTTTGCTCCAAAAACATTTACACTTGACTGTACAAGTACATTTGAAAAAGATATAACCATATTCTGTATACCTGTTGGCAAGCCGATTTTTATAATTCTTGTTGCCATATTTTTGTGAATTTTTATTTCTTTTAAATTAACCTTGTAGTCAGCATTAACTCTAACTAAGTATAGTAGGGCAAGTGTGCAAGATACAACTTGACTAATATCTGTTGCTATGGCTGCACCTTCAACACCCATATTGAGAATGACTATTAGTATTATATCCAACATAATATTTGTAACAGATGATATGCCCAAATATAACAAGGGTCTTTTTGAATTGCCTGCTGCATTTAAAATGCCTGCTGCCATATTGTATATAATATTAAATATAACACCACCAAAGTAAATCCTAAGGTAAGATATTGACTCTACCATAACTTCATCTGGTGTTTTCATCCACTTTAATATTTGTGGGCTTAAAAAAATACCGACTATTGTCAGTGCTAAACCTAATAGGGCTGAAAGTGCTAGGGCTGTATGTATGGCTGTTTTGGCTTCTTTTTGGCTTTTTGCTCCTAATAACTGGGATATAACTACGCCAGCACCTACAGCTATACCTTGACTAAAGCCTATAAGTAAAGCTATAAGTGATGTGCTAGAGCCAACGGCTGCTAAAGCATTACTGCCTACATAGTTGCCTACGATTATTGAGTCAACAGTGTTGTACATTTGTTGCAAAAAGTTGCCTAATATAAGGGGAATTGAAAAAAGAATGATTTGTTTCCAAATATTTCCCTCTGTCATTAGGTTGCTTTTTTGTTTTTGGTCGGTGGTGTGCTTTTGGTTGATTTGTTTCATTGTGTTACTCCATTTTGGTTATTACTTAAATAGAACCCCCTCAGTCACTGCGTGACAACTCCCCTAGAAGTGGAGCTGGGTGGTTAATTCTCACCTGTTTTTTTATCTATTATGAACGGTTAATTTGTAGGGGCGACCAGTGGTCGTCCTTTAATTAGTTAATTGTAGTAGTTACATTGGACGAACATCAGCATTTTTGCTACGCAAAAACAAATCTTTCGGTGCAATATGTTCGCCTCTACAAATTAGATGTACTTTTTATTTCACAAACAATTTATCAAATTTTAATTTTACCTTTTATTCGCTTTAAAAGAAGTTGAGTTGTTATTCCAGTAAAAGCACCAGTTATTACACCTGAAATAAAGAGTACAGGAAAATACAAGGCAATGCCCCAAGTGCTAGTTATAAAAACAGCCATTAATATTTGACCAATATTATGACCAATAGCACCAAAAACACTAATTACCCAAAGTTTATCCTTATTCATAAAAAAAGTAAGCAATGACATAACACCAAAGCTAACTACTCCGCCAGCTATACTATACATAAAAGCTGTCATTTGTCCTGCAAATATGCTACTAATAATAATACGCAAAACAAGAACCATAAAGGCGTCTTTTCTACTAAACAGTATCATAACAACAAGAGTAATAATATTGGATAATCCCATTTTTATGCCAGGTATTGGTGTAAGGGGCGGTAATTGCATTTCAAGGACGAAAATTATAACAGCCATTGTTAGAAGAACTGAAAGCTGTGTCATTTTTTTTACGCTAAAGTTTTTATTATTTGTTTCCAACGATGCCATCAAAATCATTCTCCTTATCTTTATCTTCAATAGTAATAGAAAGTTTGTGAGGCAAACAAACTATTGGTACAATGCTGTTTGAAATATAGCCAGTGTTTACACATACTTTATCAGCACAATCAGCATCAACAATAGCTATTTTATCATATTCAACCCTTACTGTGTTGCTATGTCCGTCATTTGTCTTTATTTCAAACTCATAAGGTTCTTTAACAGATTTTAAATCAATTTCTTTTATAACTTGTCCATCTTGTTTTATAACAGCCGTTTTATGATTTATAGCTTTGTTATTAAAAGCTATCCAAGCTACAGCACACAAAGCACAGAGAATAACAAAAAGGGCAATCCATTTAATATTACTTTTCACAGTGTTCCTCCTTATACATTAGAGTCTTAATTATTTTAACATTCTACAAAATCTATGTCAACAATATAAAAATTTAATAAAGGATATTGACAACTCCTTATTATTGTTGTACACTAACCTAGTTAGCTTAAACTAATAATATCTACAACAATTAGGAGGTTTTATATATGCGTTTAGGATTATCAGAATTGGTTTTTATATTTGCCATTATTTTAATTATGTTTGGTCCAGCCAAGTTACCAACATTAGGCAAGTCAATGGGTGAGGCTATTAAGAATTTTAAAGACGGTCTTAACAAATCTGAAACTGTAGACAACAATAACGATGAAAAATAATGATACAATGTCACTAGGCTCCCACCTGTTAGAGCTTAGAAAACGCTTAATTTTTGTTATTATTTCAATTATTGTTTTTTCTTCAATAGCCTTTGTTTTTTCTGAAAATATAATAAAAGAGCTTATTTCTCTTTCAAAGGGTTATAGCTTTATTTACAACACACCAGAGGCTTTAATGGTGCAACGACTTAAAATAGCTATTATTGCAGGCATTGTTGTGTCTAGTCCTGTTATTCTTTTGAATATATGGCTTTTTATATCACCTGCATTAAAAATAATTGAAAAGTTTATAATATCTATTATTTTTACCTTTGGAGTAGTTTTATTTTTTTTAGGTGCTGTATTTGCTTATTACTATATTATACCTTTTGTGTTAGATTTTTTTATTAAATCCAACTCTATATCAGTGGTTAAATCTTATGTAACTCTTGATGGATACATATCTCTTATAGTAAGTTTTTTTATAGCTTTTGGTATGGTTTTTGAAATACCTGTTATATTGCTTTGCCTTGATATTGCAGGTATTGTTCAAAGAAAAACTTTTGTTAAATTACGAAAATTTGTTATTATCATAATTTGCATAATTTCGGCTATTATTACACCACCTGATGTTTTTTCACTTGTAATAACAGCAGTGCCAATGCTTGCACTTTTTGAAATAAGCCTTGTATTTATGTTTATTTACGAAAAAATTACCCATAAAAAACAACTAACTTAATTTATGCTCTGCCCAATGTGATAAACACATAAAGCAGAGCATTTTTGTTATCTTTTAGTATAATATGTATGAAGATATTTATGTGCTGTGTTAGAACAAGGCAATGTTAAATATTTTTCGTATATAGCTTTAAGAGCAGAATTTTCGTGGCATTTTCTAACTTTATTACTTCTATCACTTTCATAAAGTCCCTTACTTCTCAAATAATTGTTACCACTATATAAAGGTGTTCCGCCACCACCAACGCAACCACCAGAGCAAGCCATAATTTCTATAAAGTCATAAGGACTTGTGCCATTTTCAACTGCGTCTAAAATTGTCTTTGCATTTTTAATGCCATTTACAACACAAGTTTTTATTGTTCTGCCGTTTATATTAACTTGAGCTGTTTTAATACCGGCACTTCCTCTTAATTCCTTAAACTCTACATCATTAAGAATTTCACCTGTCATAAGCTCATAAGCTGTTCTTAAGGCTGCCTCTGTTACGCCACCACTAGCACCAAATATTCTGCCAGCACCTGATGTTGAGTCAAAAAGTGAGTCATATTCTTCATCGTTTAAGTTAGCTAAATTAATGCCTTTAGCTCTTAATAGCTTTGCATATTCTCTAACAGTAAGTACTGCATCAACATCACGACCACCATCAGTATACATTTCAGTCCTTGCTGCCTCGTGCTTTTTAGCTGTGCAAGGCATAACAGCTATGTGATATATGTTGTCCTTGCCTAAATAATTTTTAATTAAAGCTCCCAACATTTGCTGTGGAGATTTACAGCTTGAAATATTGTTAAAAAGGCTAGGGTAATTAAGCTCTGCGTAATTAATCCAACCAGGACAGCAGGAAGTAATCATAGGCAAAACACCACCAGTTTTAATTCTATTAATAAACTCTGTAACCTCCTCCATAATTGTAATATCAGCACCAAAGTCTGTTCTAAATACATAATCACCAAGTAATTTAGCTGATGCAGCAATTTTGCCTGAAACATTTTCTCCAGATAAAAGTCCAAATTCCTCGCCTAAAATATTCTGAGATGAAGGTGCAAATTGCCAAACAATAGTTTTGCCACTATTTAATGCTGATGTAACCTTGCTTAAAGCGTCATTTTCGGCAATAGCACCAGTTGGACATACTCGACTACATTGACCACAGCCAATACATTTAGTTGTGCTTAAATCAGAACCACCAATTGTGTCAGAATATGTTTTGCCATTTTTAGTCACAAGTTCAAGTATATTTATTCCCTGTGTATTTTTGCAGGCGTCAACACATTGACCACAACCAATACATTTAGATATATCCCTAATAATTGCAGCACTTGATGTGTCGGCAGTTAAAGATGTTCCAGCCTCATTAATCAATGTGTCACCAAAAACATTTTTACCAAATGCCCACATTGACGCTAATCCAACAGCGTTGACAGCACCTAGCTTTAAAAATTCTCGTCTTGTTATTCCTTGCTTGTTCATTGTACTCTCCTTATTGTTGCTATGTAAGTTTACTGGCTACAACTAAGTTAGTCTTAGCAAACTAGATATTCAACATTATAATAATAAATATTATTCTTGTCAATATAAAATAAAAATAAACAAAAAACAATATCTATATTGACATAATTTTGGTTTTATACTATACTATAACTCGGTTAGATATAACTAACGATGTTGTTTAAAACTAATAACATTAACTTAATCTAACTTAAAAATTTATTTATAAGGAGGAATACTATGCTATTCAAGGCTAACAAGGTTGTAGCTAGTTTATTGGCTTTTGCTTTGACTGTTTCTGGCAATACATTTGCTTTTGCTAGTCAAGAGTCAACAAATTCTACAACTGTGCAATCATCTTCTGTTTTAGGTGATGTAAATAATGATACAAAAATTGATGTTAAAGATGTGTCATCTACACTTAATTATGTCCTTAACCCTAGCTCTGTAGCTGATTTTAACACAACTGCTGCTGATGTAAATGGTGACGGAGTAATTAATTCTGAAGATGTTGCTTTAATTTTGCAGAAGGTTCTTAATTCATCATTTAAGTTCCCTGCTGAACCTGAAAACACAACTACAGCTGTAACTAACTGGAAAGAATTTAAGACAGCTGCTGCAACAGCAAAGGCTGGTGATACTATTAGTCTTTCAAACGATATTACAGCAGACGGTACAGCAATAGTTGACATTGACGGCGTATCTGGTGCAACTCTTGTGGTTAAGGAAAAGAATGTAACAATTCTTGGTAATGGTCACACTGTTAAGTCTGATGGTACAAACACATTTACATTTGACTTTGACGGTGAGGCAACAGAAAATAATGGTGGTGCAACAGGTGTTAATGTAAATGACCTTACTATTGACGGTGCAAGTTTTAAGGCTAAAATCGGTGGTGGTATGTTCCTTGAGTATGGAGCAGAGGTTACACTTAACAATGTTACAATGAAGAATTGTAATGCTGGCAATGCTGGTGCATTTAATGGTGGTGGTGCAATATATGTAAACAATCATAGAGGTGAAGCTCCAACACTTACAGCAAATAATTGTACATTTGAAAACAACACATCAGGTGATGGCACAACTGGTAGAGGTGGTGCAATATATGGTTCAACAGGTAATGTTGTGTTAAATGGTTGTACATTTAAGAATAATAAGGCTGCCTTTGGTGGTGCAATAGCAATGGACGGCAAATTAAATGACACAGGTGTTGATTATAGCTGTTCATTATCAGTTACAGATTGTACATTTGTAAACAACGATGGTGTTTACGGTGGTGACGACATTTATATTTACGAAGGTGACTCAGCAGGTAAGAAGAATATGACAGTTACTTCAAATATTGAAGTAAAAAATATTTCAGGTTGTACATTTAGTGGAGAAACAACTAATAACTTTGCTGATTATGATGTGGTATATTCAAGATACTATTCAGACACTTATGGTGGTGACAAGACTAAGGCAGCACCAAAGTTTGACGGTGTAAATGTTCACGATGTTACTTTCCCAACTATTGACAGAAATACTTTAGAAGTAGTAACAACAACTGAGGCTACAACTGAAACAACAACTGTTACTACTACAGAAACAACAACTGTTACTACTACAGAAACAACAACTGAAGTCACAACTGAAGCTACAACAGAGGTTGTTACAAATTCTTACAGTGGTAGTGCTACTGTTGATGTGTTTGGTTATATTGCAAAGGTTAAAGTAATTACTGATAGTACAGGCAAGATTATTTCAGTATCTGATGATAACACTGACCCTAGTTTTAGTGCAGACTATTGGGAAATGGGTACAGATATGTTTAAAAACTTTGTAGGTAAGACTGCAACAGACATTGACAATGTTGACGGCGTATCTGGTGCTACTTTATCATCAAATGCAATTAGAAAGGCTGTTAAAACTGCTCTTGCATCAGCTACTGTTAGCCTTACATCTAACTTTGTTGAGGGTGAAGAAGTAAATGGAAATAGTGATACTGTAACTCTTGCTTTAACAAGTAGCAACAATGCTAATATTTACTACACAACAGACGGTACTGAACCAACTGCTAGTGGAACTAAATATGCAGGTCCTATTACTTTTGATGTAAATAGTGTAAAATTAACACAGGAGAATACATCAGCAAAAAAAGTGGTGGACTGATTACTCTTAAGGCTATAGCAATAACTGACAATGGAAAATCACCTGTTTTGGAGAAAACAATTATATTTGCTAATGATGTAAATGGTAAATATGATGACGGTACTTACGGAAGTCCTTTCAGAAGTTATTTAAACAAGGACTCTGTTGTAATAACTGTTAATGACGGTTTAATAAAAAATATTGATATTAAGCCAACAAATGGTGAAGTTTCTCAAGAATATATTAATAATCTTCTTGTAAGTCAGTGTGGTGACCTTGAATATAGTTCGGCTAATACTGATTACAACAATAGAATATACGAACTTTTGTATGGTCATTTTAATAGTAATAAATCTGTTCTTTCAGCTCCAGAAATAAATGTTTCTAAAAACGGAAGTACAGTTAAGGTTTCCATAACAAGTAAAGAGGGTGGAGATATTTATTATTCAATAGATGGTTCTTCTCCTGCTATTTTGTACAAGGGTACTCTAGCTATAAAAACATCAGATGTTAAATCTGATAAAATAAGTATTAGAGCCTTTGCTAAAGCTAATGGGTATCAGTCCTCTGAAGAAAAACAAACAGAAATTTATATAAATTCTGATAATATTTTAAATAGTATTAAGTTCTATCAGCAAGGAATTTGATAAATAATTTTAACGGTGTGGAGTAATTCTGCACCGTTTTTTTGACTTGTGTTGAGTTTTAATAGTAAATAAGGTATAATATAAGTAATAAGTAGTAGTTATTCTTTGCTTGTAGGGGCGAGCATTGCTCGTCCGTAAGTAGTTGACGAATAATTAAGAAACAACCACCCAGCTCCACTATTAGGGAAACTGTCAGCTTGCTGACTGAGGGGGTTGATATTAGGTAATAAGTAAGAAATAATAGGTAATAAGTTTAGTTACTTATAAAAGGACGACCAATGGTCGCCCCTACAATTAACCTGTTCATAAAAATTAAAACTATAATTTATTTGTAATGGGGTTACAACTTTATATATGTAATTAATAAAGTTATCGCTATTTGTAGGACGAACATTGTTCGCCCACATTTGGTGAAACTCCTTTAGCTTCACTTTTAGGGGAGCTGTCAGCTTGCTGACTAAGGGGTTTAATATTAGATAATAAAGGTAAGAATAAAACAAAGGTTACAACGAAAGTGTGTTCGATAATTATTGAAAATCGAAAAAAAATTCTAATATTTTGTTGATTTATGTTTTTTACTGTGTTATAATTTCTTTAAGGAGTTGATAGTGTGAGTGACTTTAAGATTGTTTCTAAATATAAGCCTACTGGTGACCAGCCTCAAGCTATTAATAAGCTTGTTGACGGCTTAAACAAGGGTAAAAAGTTTCAGACTCTTTTAGGCGTAACAGGAAGCGGAAAGACATTTACAATGGCAAACATTATTGAAAGGGTGAATAGACCAACTCTTGTTATTGCACACAACAAGACTTTGGCTGCTCAGCTTTACAATGAGTTTAAGGAGTTTTTTCCTAATAATGCTGTTGAATATTTTGTTTCTTATTATGATTATTATCAGCCGGAAGCTTATGTGCCTTCTACCGATACTTATATTGAAAAAGATAGCTCTGTTAATGATGAAATTGATAAACTTAGACATTCTGCAACTTCTGCTCTTTTTGAAAGACGAGATGTTATTGTTGTTGCTAGTGTAAGCTGTATTTACGGCTTAGGTGCACCTATTGACTACAATACAATGACTTTGTCTATTAGACCTGGTATGCAAAAAAGCAGAGAGGAAGTTTTGAAAAGACTTGTTGAAATTCAATACACTAGAAATGAAATGGATTTTCAAAGAGGTACTTTTAGGGCTAAGGGTGATGTTGTTGAGGTTATTCCTGCTGGCAATGATGATACTGCCATTAGAATTGAATTTTTCGGTGATGAAATTGACAGAATTACTGAAATTGATGTTCTAACTGGTGAAATTAAGGGTAGAAGAAATCATATTTCTATTTTCCCTGCATCTCATTATGTTACATCAGAGGAAAATCTTAAAAGGGCTTTAAAGGATATAAGTGCAGAACTTGATGAAAGATATGCCGAACTTAAATCACAGGATAAACTTCTTGAAGCACAAAGAATACTCCAAAGAACAAATTATGATATGGAAATGATGCAAGAAATGGGCTTTTGCTCTGGTATTGAAAATTATTCAAGACATCTTGATGGCAGACCTGCTGGCAGTATGCCTAATACTTTGATTGATTATTTTCCTAAAGATTTTCTTATTATAGTTGATGAAAGTCACGTTACTATTCCTCAAATTGGTGGTATGTATAATGGCGACAAATCAAGAAAAACTACTCTTGTGGATTTTGGCTTTAGACTGCCTTCAGCACTGGATAACAGACCGCTGAAGTTTGATGAGTTTGAGGGCAAAATTAATCAAATGGTTTTTGTGTCTGCAACACCGAATAAGTATGAAAACTCTCATTCTGAACAAGTTGTTGAGCAGATTATTAGACCAACTGGTCTTCTTGACCCAGAGGTTGAGGTTAGACCTGTTGAGGGTCAGATTGATGACCTTATAAGTGAGATAAATAAAACTGTGGCTAAGGGTAATAAGGTTCTTGTTACTACTTTGACTAAGAAAATGGCTGAGGATTTAACTCAGTATTTAAAAGAAAATGGAATTAGAGTTAATTATCTTCATTCTGATATTGATACTCTTGAAAGACTTGAAATTATTAGAGATTTAAGACTTAATGTTTTTGATGTTCTTGTTGGTATCAATCTTTTGAGAGAGGGGCTTGATATTCCTGAGGTTAGTCTTGTTGCAATTATTGATGCAGATAAGGAGGGATTTTTAAGAAGTGAAACCTCCCTTATTCAGACCATTGGTAGAGCTGCCAGAAATGCAGAAGGTCGTGTTATTATGTATGCTGATACAATGACTGACTCTATGCGTAAGGCTATTTCAGAAACTAATAGGCGTAGATATATTCAAGAAGAATATAATAGAGAGCATAATATTGTGCCTAAAACTATTAAGAAAAAGATACACGAAATTATTGCAGCAACAGAGGGCATTACTAAGAAAAAGACTGATATTTTGGATAAAGACCCAGAGTCAATGTCGAGAGAAGAATTACTTGTTGCTATTAAAAAGGTTGAAAAAAATATGAAAAAAGCTGCTGCTGACCTTGATTTTGAAAAGGCGGCAGAATATAGAGATAAAATGATTGAGCTTAAAAAGCTGTCATTATTATAGGTGGTTAATATGGCGAAGAATGAAATTATTATAAAAGGTGCAAGAGCTAATAATTTAAAAAATATTGACTTAACAATACCAAGAGATAAACTTATTGTTTTTACTGGTTTGAGTGGAAGTGGCAAGTCTAGTCTTGCTTTTGATACTATTTATGCAGAGGGTCAAAGAAGATATGTTGAAAGTCTTAGTTCTTATGCCAGAATGTTTTTAGGTCAAATGGAAAAGCCTGAGGCAGACAGTATAGAAGGACTTTCTCCTGCTATATCTATTGACCAAAAAACTACTAGTAACAATCCTAGGTCAACTGTAGGTACTGTTACTGAAATATATGATTATTTAAGACTTCTCTTTGCTAGAGTTGGTACACCTCATTGTCCTAAATGTGGCAAGGAAATTCATAAACAAACTGTTGACCAAATTGTTGATAAAATTTTAGAACTTGATGAGGGTACTAGAATACAGCTTCTTGCACCTGTTGTGAGAAATAGAAAGGGCGAACATACCAAACTTTTAGATGATGCTAAAAGAAGTGGCTATGTTAGAGTTAGAGTTGACGGTATTATATATGATTTAGGCGAAAAAATTGAAATTGATAAAAACAAAAAACACAATATTGAAATTGTTGTTGATAGACTTGTAGTTAAAGCAGGTATTGAGCAAAGATTGAGTGAATCTATTGAAACTGTGTCAGCTTTAACTGGTGGTATTATTTTAGTTGATATTGTCAATGGAGATGAAATTGTATTTAGCCAAAACTTTGCTTGCCCAGATTGTGGCATAAATATTGAAGAAATTGAACCACCTATGTTTTCTTTCAATAATCCTAGTGGTGCTTGCCCAGATTGTATGGGTTTAGGTGTCAAAATGATTATTGATGAGGATATTATTGTGCCTAATAAGAATTTATCTTTAAAACAAGGTGCTATTAATGCTATGGGTTGGGGAAATATTGCTAGTCCAGAGTCATCATCTCATTCTCTTATTACTGCTCTTATGAATATATATGATTTTGATATGGATACACCTTATAAAGATTTGCCTCAAGAAGCTAGAGATGCTATAATGTATGGTACTCACGGTAGAGAAATAAAAGTGCCATATAAGGTAGCTGGCAAAACTAAGTATTACACTTTTGCCTTTGAAGGTGTAATAACTACTATGGAGAGAAGATACAAGGAAAGTACATCAGAATCAGCTAAGGAAGAATATGAATCTTATATGACAAGTGTGTCTTGTCCTACTTGTAAGGGTAGAAGATTAAAGCCGGAGATACTTGCAGTAACTGTTGGTGGCAAGAATATTGCTGAAGTAACTGAAATGTCTATTAAGGATTTACAAAAGTTCTTTGCAAACATAGAATGGACTGATACTCAAAAGGCTATTGGTCAACAGATTTTTAAGGAAATTAATGCTAGAGTTGGTTTTCTTATGGATGTTGGCCTTGATTATCTTACACTTGCTAGAACTGCTGGCACATTAAGTGGTGGTGAAGCACAAAGAATTAGACTTGCAACTCAAATTGGTTCAGGTCTTGTTGGCGTACTCTATATTCTTGATGAACCTAGTATTGGACTTCACCAAAGAGATAATGATAAACTTATTTCCACACTAAAACATTTAAGAGATTTAGGCAACACGCTTATTGTCGTTGAACACGATGAAGATACAATGAAAGCCTCTGATTATATTGTTGATATTGGACCTTATGCTGGTGAACACGGTGGTGAAGTGATTTTTGCTGGTGAATATAAGGATATTCTTAATTGTGAAAAGTCTATAACAGGTGCTTTCTTAAGTGGTAGAGAAAAAATTGCTGTTCCTGAAAGTAGGAGAAAAGGTAATGGTAATTTTTTATCTATAAAGGGTGCAAAGGAAAATAACCTTAAAAATGTAAATGTTGATATACCTTTAGGCTGTTTTGTTTGCGTAACTGGTGTGTCTGGTAGTGGTAAAAGTTCTTTAGTTAATGAAGTTCTTTATAAAACTCTTGCAAGAGATTTGAACAGAGCTAAAATTAAACCTGGTAAATTTGATGAAATAACTGGTTTGGAATATTTAGACAAGGTTATTGATATTGACCAAAGTCCTATTGGTAAAACACCTCGTTCTAATCCTGCTACTTATACTGGACTTTTTGATTTAATAAGAGATTTGTATACACAATTACCTGAATCTAAAATGAGAGGTTTTAGTAAAGGTAGATTTAGCTTTAATGTTAAAGGTGGCAGATGTGAGGCTTGTAAGGGTGATGGTATAATTAAGATTGAAATGCACTTTTTGCCTGATGTTTATGTGCCTTGTGAAGTGTGTGGCGGTAAGAGATATAACAGAGAAACCCTTGAGGTTAAGTATAAGGGTAAAACCATATCTGATGTTCTTGATATGACTATTGACGAGGCTTGTGTATTTTTTGAAAATATACCTAGAATTAAAAATAAACTTGATACATTAAAGGCTGTTGGTCTTGGCTATGTTAAACTTGGTCAAAGTTCAACTACTTTAAGTGGTGGTGAGGCTCAAAGAGTAAAACTTGCTACAGAGCTTAGCAAAAGAAGTACAGGAAAAACTATTTATGTGCTTGATGAACCTACTACGGGTTTACACAGCTATGATGTTAGACGACTTATTAATATTATGCAACAGCTTACAGAAGGTGGAAATACTGTTGTTGTTATTGAGCATAATCTTGATGTTATTAAGACGGCTGATTATATTATTGACTTAGGTCCAGAAGGTGGCGATGGTGGCGGTACTATTGTTGCAACTGGTACTCCAGAAGATATTGTTAAGGTTGAAAAATCTTATACTGGAAAGTATTTAAAGGATATGTTAAAGTAGTATGGATAAACACAAAATATTAAAGGATATATTCTTGACAGTTAAAAATGATTTGGTATCTTTAGATATTCCTGTTTCTAATGAAATTTGTCCTCTTGTTAGACTTAGCAAGGCTAAAAGACGATGGGGAAGTTGCAAAATGCTAAAAAAATATAATGCTTATAAGTTTTATATTAGTATTAGTGAAAAATGCTTTAGTGAGCCTAATTATATTGATTTTATAAAAAATACTATGGCTCACGAGCTTATACATACTGTTAAAGGGTGTTTTAATCATAGCAAAGGCTTTAAATATTATGGCTATGTTGCGTCAAAATTAGGCTATAATGTAACAGTAAAAAGTGAAAGTAAATTGGAAAAAAGTGATGAGGAAAAATTTAAAGAGGCAAACCATATTTTAAAATGTACTGTTTGTGGTCAGATGTATTATAGATACAGATTTCCAAAGGATAAAAATTATATAAATAAAATTGTATGTGGCAAATGTAGGGGCAGGCTTGTAAAAATTAAGTAATGCTCTATTTACAGTGTCCTTTCATTAATATTAGTAAAAAATAAGCTATTTTTTATTGACAATTTTTTGTTAATCTAGTATAATTGTTAAGATTAATAGTAGATTACTATGTAAAAATATATAAGGAGCGATTTAAAATGGCTGAGGAAAAGAAAATAATTTTAACCAGTGCCGGTTTAGCTAGTCTTGAAGAGGAACTTGAAAACCTTAAGGTTGTAAGAAGAAAAGAAGTTGCTGCAAAGATTAAGGAAGCTAGAGCACAGGGTGACTTATCAGAAAATGCAGAATATGATGCTGCTAAGGAAGAACAGGCTGAAATTGAAGCCAGAATTGCTACAATAGAAAAAATGTTCAGAAATGTTGAGGTTATCGACGAAGAAGAACTTAACACAGGTAAGGTAAATCTTGGTAACAAGGTTACAGTTTTTGATGAGGAATTTGATGAAGAAATTACTTACACTATTGTAGGTCCTGCTGAGGCTGACCCTGCTGAATTAAAGTTATCTAACGAATCACCTTTAGGTATGGCTCTTATGGGTCACTCAGTTGGTGATGTTGTTGAGAATAATGCACCAGACGGAGTTTTAAAGTTTAAGATTTTAGATATAAAGTAATAGGAGATTTATAATTATGGCAGACAATCAGAATAAGCAGCCTTTAGAAGGTAAGGCATTAAATGAGCTGTTAAAGGTTAGACGCGAAAAGCTTGCTACACTTCAGGAAATGGGTAAGGACCCATTTAAAATTGTTAAGGCTGATGTAACAGAACATAGTATGCAGATTAAGGATAACTTTGAGGAGTTTGAAGGTAAGGCTGTTGCTATTGGTGGTAGAATTGTTAGTAAGAGAGTAATGGGTAAGGCTAGTTTCTGTGATGTTCAGGACAGAGATGGCAAAATCCAGTGCTATGTTACTAGAGATGAATTAGGCGAAGACGAGTATAAGCTCTTTAAGAAACTTGATATTGGTGATATTGTATCTGTTAAGGGTACTGTATTTAAGACTAAGATGGAAGAAATTTCTGTTCACGCAACAGAAGTAACTCTCCTTTCTAAGAGTTTACAGATTTTACCAGAAAAGTTCCACGGTTTAAAGGACCCAGATTTAAGATACAGACAGAGATATGTTGATTTAATCGTAAATCCTGAAACTAAGAAGAACTTTATTACTAGAAGTGCTGTAATTAGAACTGTAAGAAATTATCTTGATAATTTAGATTTCTTAGAGGTTGAAACTCCTATTTTACAGACTATTCCTGGTGGTGCTTCTGCAAGACCTTTCATTACACATCATAACACTCTTGATATTGATATGTATATGAGAATTGCTCTTGAACTTCCTTTAAAGAGACTTATTGTTGGTGGTCTTGAAAGAGTTTATGAAATTGGTAGAGTATTTAGAAATGAGGGTATGGACCCTAGCCACAACCCAGAATTTACTTTACTTGAACTTTATCAGGCATATACTGATTACCACGGTATGATGGATATTACTGAGGGTATTATTAAGGAAGTTGCTGAAAAGGTTGCAGGTTCTGATAAGATTGTATATCAGGGTGTTGAACTTGACTTTAGCAAGCCTTTTGAAAGAATTACAATGCTTGATGCTGTTAAGAAGTATACTGGCGTTGACTTTGATGAAATCCATACTCTTGAAGAAGCTAGAGCTGTTGCTAAGGAACACAATGTTGAGTATCAGGAAATCCACGAAAAGGGCGATATTTTAAACTTATTCTTTGAAGAATTTGTTGAAGATAAGCTTATTCAGCCTACATTCCTTATGGACCACCCTGTTGAAATTTCTCCACTTACTAAGAGAAAGCCAGATAAGCCTGACTATACTGAAAGATTTGAGCTTTTCATTTGTGGTCACGAATATGCTAATGCGTATAGTGAGTTAAATGACCCAATTGACCAGAGAGAAAGATTTAAAAGACAGGACGAGCTTAGAGCTAGTGGTGATGAAGAAGCTAATATGATTGATGAAGACTTTATGCTTGCTCTTGAATACGGTATGGCTCCTACTGGTGGTATGGGTATGGGTATTGATAGACTTGTTATGCTCTTTACTGATGCTAGCACAATTAGAGATATTTTATTATTCCCTACAATGAAGCCATTAAATGATGTAAATGGCAAAAATGATGAAAAATAATTTGAATGAATAAACATCAAAAGTCTAGCTTTAAATGTTTGTTTTTATAGATTGATATTGAATCATCATTTAATGATACTGTAGATTTTGACACATTTTCAAAATCTGATTTTCTTGTAATAAAAATTGCATTCGGTATATTGTATAATTAACAAAAAATGGACACTTCCAATAGGGATTGCCCATTTTCTAAAATGAGCGGAAATACAAGTCGGAATTTGCGGAGGTAATTATTATGTTAAATTATAGAAAAATAGAAACTACTGATGATGCAAGAATTGCCCAAATTATTCGTTTAAATTTGGAAAAATTCCATTTGAATATTCCAGGAACAGCATATTTTGACCCTGAATTAAATCATTTGAGCGATTATTATAACAGCAATTCGGATAAGCGTTCATATTTTGTTGCATTTAATATGGAAAGACAGATTATTGGAGGTGTTGGTGTCGCAGAATTTGATGGAATAGATGATTGTGCTGAACTTCAAAAACTTTATTTGGATGATTCTGTTAAGGGAAAAGGTTATGGAAAAGAATTGATACAAATAGCTGAAGATTGGGCAAGGTCTGTAGGTTATAAAAATTTGTACCTTGAAACCCATACGAATTTGTCGGTGGCTTTGAAATTGTACGAAAAAATGGGTTTTCATCAAATTGAAAAGCCTTGTTTGACACAGCACAGTACAATGAATCGTTTTTATTTGAAAAAACTATAATGTACAGATAAATTTAATTTTTAAAGCTGAAATAATTAAAGTTTTTTGTAGGGTAAAAACTTTGGATAAGTAAAATATGCAAACAGAAATATAAAAAGACACAGAAATTTGATATTTAGCAATGCAATTGGATTGATATATAAATAGCATTGTTGTCTTAAAATAGAGAATAATATTAATATAAAAGAAGAATGGCGTTTTGCTGTTCTTCTTTTTTTGTTTAGGAATAATAGCCTTAAATTGAAATATATATTTACAATATGGAAATATATGGTATACTTAAATTAGAGAAATTGAGGAGGTGGGAGAAATGAATAAAAAAGAAAAAATTTATGTTTTAGGTCACAAAAACCCTGATACTGACTCTATATGCTCAGCTATAGCTTATGCTTACTTAAAAAATCAAACTGGTAGTGGCTATGTTGCTGGTAGGTGTGGTGAAGTGAACAACGAAACTAAATTTGTACTTGATTATTTTCATATAGAACAGCCTGAATTTATTGATAATGTTAGAACTCAAATAAAGGATATAGAAATAAGAAATGTTGAGGGCGAAAATTCAAGCATTTCATTAAAAACCGCTTGGGAGATTATGAAAAACAAAAATATGGTAACTCTCCCTGTTGTTGATAGTGAAAACAAACTTGAAGGTCTTATTACTGTATCAGATATTGCTAAGTCATATATGGATGTTTATGACAGCAAAATTATTGGCAAGGCACATACTCCCTACAAAAATTTAGTTGAAACTCTTAATGGTGAGTTTGTGGCAGGCAATATTGATGATGAAATAACTAAGGGAAAGGTTTTTATTGCTGCCGCCAATCCTGAAATAATGGAAGATTATATGGATAGTGACGATATTGTTATATGTGGTGATAGATTTGAGGCTCAACTTTGTGCAGTGGAAATGAATGCACAGTGTTTAATTATTTGTTGTGAAAATAGCAGGGTATCACAAACTATTCAAAAATTGGCTAAGGACAAGGATTGCAATATTATAAAAACTGATTATGATACATATACTGCTACAAGACTTATTAATCAAAGTGTGCCTGTTAAATACTTTATGAGAAGTCACGATTTGATTACATTTTCACCAAATGATTATCTTGATGAAATACACTCAATTATGGCTGAAAAAAGACACAGAGATTTCCCTGTTTTATCTAAAAGTGGCAAGCTAGTTGGTATGATTTCAAGACGAAATGTAATTGGTGGTACAAACAAAAAGGTTATTTTAGTTGACCATAATGAAAAATCTCAAGCTGTTGATGGACTTGAGGAGGCTCAAATATTGGAAGTAATTGACCATCATAGAATAGCTGATTTTGAAACTATTGACCCAATACTTTTTAGAAATCAGCCTTTAGGTTGCACAGCTACTATTATTGCTCAAATGTACGATGAACAGATGGTTGAAATAACTAAGGAGGTAGCAGGTCTTTTATGCTCTGCCATTATATCTGATACCCTTATTTTTTCATCGCCAACTTGTACGCCTTTTGATAAAATGATGGCAGAAAGATTGGCAAGCATTGCTGGCATTGATATAAAAGAATATGCTAGAAAAATGTTTACTGCTGGCAGTAATTTGAAAGATAAAAAAATTGAACAGGTTTTTTATCAAGACTTTAAAATGTTTAATGCAGGTAAAATTAGCTTTGGTGTAGGTCAATTTAATATTATGGATAATGCAGAAATTGAGTCCCTTAAGGATAAAATTTATCAGTATATGATTAAGGAAAACGAAAACAGAGGGGCAGATATGATGTTCTTTATGCTTACTAATATTATGGAAAAGGCGTCAACTGTGGTATTCTGTGGCAAAGAGGCTTATAAGTATGTAAGTAAGATTTTTCATACACCAGAAACTGAAAATACAGTGTATATTGAAAACTTTGTTTCTCGTAAAAAGCAGTTTATCCCTGCTGTTATGAATGCCTTGCATACTGAGGTTAAGTAGAAAAAAACTAATGATTATGTAAAAATAATGCTTTATTTTATAATATATTACAAAAAAATACAAATACTTGCTAGTATGTGTTGACAACAAGCCTAATTAGTGATATATTAAAACTAATAAGGAGATAGAGGTGCATTTGACATTAGTAGATATTTTGATGTTGCAGTGACATAAGAGAAATATCAAAAGGGGATAATGCCGAAGGAAGTATCTTGCTGTATGGTAGTTCCTGGTTGTCTGTGTTAATAGCACGATGACTGTCATTGATATGCCCAAAGGTGGGCTATTAATGGAGAGCTATCTGTGTATATTTTGGTATGACACAGATTGGCTTTTGTCAATCTTTTTTATTTATATATTATTTTTATTAAAAGCATATATGGAGGTCTAAAATGAAAACTTTTAATGTAGGTATTATCGGAGCAACAGGTATGGTAGGTCAGAGATTTGCTTTACTTCTTGACAAGCACCCTTGGTTTAATGTGGTTGCTGTAGCAGCAAGTCCTCGTTCTGCAGGCAAGAAGTTAAAGGACGCTATTGGCTCAAGATGGGCTATGACAGAGCCTATGCCAGAAAAGATTGGTGACCTTACAGTTATGGACGCAACTGCTGATGTTGAGAAGATTGCATCAATGGTTGACTTTGTATTCTGTGCTGTTGATATGAAGAAGGACGAAATCAGAGCTTTAGAGGAAAGATATGCTAAGGCTGAGTGTCCTGTTGTAAGTAATAACTCTGCTCACAGAGGTACTCCTGATGTTCCTATGGTTGTGCCTGAGTTAAATCCAGAGCATATTGAAATTATTGAAGCTCAGAAGAAGAGATTAGGTACTAAGAGAGGCTTTATTGCTGTTAAGTCTAACTGTTCTTTACAGAGCTATGTTCCAGCTTTACACCCACTTAGAAAGTATGGTTTAAAGAATGTTTTAGCTTGTACATATCAGGCAATTTCTGGTGCTGGTAAGACTTTTGAAACTTGGCCAGAAATGGTTGATAATGTTATCCCTTATATCGGTGGCGAAGAAGAAAAGTCTGAACTTGAGCCAATGAAGATTTGGGGTAAAATCAATGGTGATGTTATTGAAAATGCAACTACACCTAACATTACTACTCAGTGCTTAAGAGTTGCTGTTTCTGATGGTCATACTGCTGCTGTATTTGTTAGCTTTGACAAGAAGCCATCTAAGGAAGAAATTCTTGAGGCTTGGAAGAACTTTAGCGGTGTTCCTCAGGAACTTGAACTTCCATCTGCTCCAAAGCAGTTCTTACACTATTTTGAAGAAGATAATAGACCACAGGCTAAGCTTGACAGAATGTTAGAAAAGGGTATGGCTGTTTCTATTGGTAGATTAAGAGAAGATAGCCAGTATGACTATAAGTTTGTATGCTTATCTCACAATACTTTAAGAGGTGCAGCAGGTGGTGCTGTTCTTATGGCAGAACTTTTAGCTGCTAAGGGTTATTTTGACAGATAATTTAGGGAGGCTTTTAAAATGAAGAAAACATTGTTTACAGGTGCCGGTGTTGCTATTGTAACTCCTTTTAATAATGATGGCAGTGTTAATTTTGAAGTGCTTGGTCAGTTAATTGAAAATCAGATTGCTAACGATACTGATGCTATTGTTATTTGTGGTACAACAGGTGAGGCATCTACTTTAACTGATGACGAACAGATTGAAACAATTAAGTTTACTGTAGATAAGGTAAATAAGAGAGTGCCTGTTATTGCTGGTGCTGGTAGTAATGATACTAGACACGGTATTGAGCTTTGCAAGAGATGTGAGCAAGTTGGTGCTGATGGTCTTCTTATTGTTACTCCATACTATAACAAAACTACTCAAAAAGGTCTTGTAAAGTATTATACAGATATGGCTGGTGCTACTGATTTGCCAGTTATTATGTATTCTGTTGCAGGTAGAACTGGCTTAAATATTGCTCCTTCTACAGTTGAACAGCTTGCTAAGATTGAAAACATTGTTGCTATTAAGGAAGCTAGTGGCAATATTTCTCAGGTTGCAGAAATCGCTCACAGAACTCAGGGTAACCTTGATATTTATAGTGGTAATGATGACCAGATTGTTCCTTTACTTTCTTTAGGTGGTAAGGGTGTTATATCTGTTCTTTCTAATGTTGCTCCTAAGTATACTCACGATATGGTTATGAGTTACTTAAATGGTGATAACGAAAAGGCTACTAAGATGCAGTTAAATTGTCTTGGTGTTGTTAAGGCTTTATTCTGTGAGGTTAATCCTATTCCTGTTAAGGCTGCTCTTAATATGATGGGTTACAATGTAGGTGGCTACAGAGCTCCACTTGTTGAAATGGACGAAGAAAATAGACTTATGCTTGAAAGAGCTATGAAGGAATTTGGTATTATTTAATCTAAATTAATAGGCGACTTTATGTCGCCTTTTTTTGAAAAGGAGAAAAACTAATGACTAAAATAATTATGCACGGCTGTAATGGCAAAATGGGTAAGGTTATATGTGGACTTGTAAAAAATGATGCTGATGCTGAAATTGTTGCAGGTATTGATATGACTTCTGCTAACACAGATTTCCCCGTTTTTACTAACATTAAGGATTGCAACATTGATGCTGATGTTATTATTGACTTTTCAACTGCATCTGCTGTTGATGGTGTAATTGAATATGCGGTTGAAAAAAATATCCCAGCTGTTATTTGTACAACTGGCTTAAGTGATGAAACTATGGCTTTATTTAATAAGGCATCTGAAAAGGTTGCTATGTTTAAGAGTGCTAATATGAGTGTTGGTATTAATCTTCTTGCTACTATTTTAAAGAAGTATAGCGAAGTTTTATATGATGCTGGCTTTGATGTTGAAATCGTTGAAAGACATCATAACCAGAAAATAGATGCTCCTAGCGGTACTGCTATTTTACTTGGCGATGCTGTTAATGAGGGTGTTGGTAACCAGCTTGAATATGTTTATGACAGAAGTCAGGTAAGACAGAAGAGAGATAGACGAGAACTTGGTTTCTCTGCTGTTAGAGGTGGTACTATTGTTGGTGACCACGAGGTTATTTTTGCCGGTAAGGACGAGGTTGTTGAGTTTAAACATTCTGCTCATAGTAAGGAAGTTTTTGCTGTTGGTGCTGTTAAGGCTGCTAAGTTTATTAAGGGCAAAAAAGCTGGTAAGTATGATATGCAGGATGTTATGGCTGAGATTTAATTAGATATACAGGCAATTATTAATTGCCCCTATGACCAGTATTCGTAACAGTTACAGCGGGCGATTAGTAATCGCCCCTACAAATAACCTATTCTTATATGATAAAAGAATAGCTAAAAAGTCACAATATAGCTCCACTTGTAGGGGAGCTGTCACGAAGTGACTGAGGGGTTTCTATTTAGGTAACAAGTAATAAGTAATAGATAATAAATAATAAATAATAAGTAGTAGTTACTGTTTACTTGTAGGGGCGAGCATTGCTCGTCCTTAGTTATAAATAATACTGGAAACCCTTCCGACAACCTACGGTTGCCACCTTCCCTATGAGGGAAGGTAAATGGTGTACACCTACAGATAATTTATAAACAAAGTACGGCTTGCTTGTAGGGGCGAACAGTGTTCGCCTGTAAAATGCAGATGTTCGCCCCTATGACCAGTATTCGTAACAGTTACAGCGGGCGAGCATCAGCATTTTTGCTACGCAAAAACAAATCTTTCAGATTTGCCGATAAATCTTTCGGTGCAATCTAATCGCCCCTACAAATAACCTATTCTTATATGATAAAAGAATAGCTAAAAAGTCACAATATAGCTCCACTTATAGGGGAGCTGTCACGAAGTGACTGAGGGGTTTCCATTAAACATCAACTATATACTCAACCCAAACTTTTCAAGCCAATAATTAACTTGAATAATATAAGCCAATAATTGTGGTTTAGCCATTAGCTGACCAAACCAAGGTTTACCATAATCAGAGTCAGCCTCAACAATACTTTTTACTTTATTTTTATCAATAATAGGCATAATAGGTGAATTATTATTATTTATAATATTAGTTACTCTTTCTTTTAATATTCTTTCATAATTAGGGTTATAGGTTTTAGGATAAGGAGATTTTTTTCTATAAGTTATTTCTGCTGGTAACAAATCCTTTGCAGCATCTCTCAAAAGTCCTTTTGTAACGCCATTATGGCATTTATATTCCCAAGGAACATTCCACATATACTCAATTATTCTATGGTCGGCATAAGGTACTCTTGCTTCAAGACCACTAAACATAGATGCTCTATCCATTCTATCAAGTAATGTAGTCATAAACCATTTTAAATTCAAAAAAGAAATTTCTCTTTGTCTTTTTTTCAGCTTATCTTCACCCTCAAGTGTTGGAACTTGTGCCATTGAAATTTTGTACTGCTTATCAATATATCCTTTTATATCTAGCTCAACAATTGCATCATTATTTAATATAGAATTTCTTACATTATAATTAATTGACCAAGGAAAAGTATCGGCATTTATAAATTCTTCTCTATGAAACCAAGGATAGCCACCAAATATTTCATCAGCACATTCACCAGTTAATGCTACTTTGTTATGTTCTTTTACTAGCTTGCAAAAGTAGAGCATAGAGGCATCCACATCAGCCATACCAGGCAAATCCTTAGCATCAACTGACAAATAAAGATAGTCAGCCAATTCATCTTCATTACATTCAAGATAAGTATGGTTTACATCAAAGTTATTAAGCATTATATCAACATAAGGTCGGTCTTGTTCTGGTTGAAATGAATTAGCCTTAAAATATTTGTTGTTATCTTTAAAATCAAATGAAAATGTGTTAAATACTTTACCTTCTTTTTTTAAATAATTTGATGCAACAGCAGTTACAATACAAGAGTCAAGACCACCAGATAAAAAACTGCAAACTGGCACATCTGAAACCATTTGATACTCTATAGCTGATGTAACAAGGTACTTAACATCATCAACAGCTTCCTGATATGTCTTTTTATACTCCTCAGATTTAAGTGACCAGTAGGGCAGTTGTCTAAAGCCGTTTATGTCATAAACACCATAGTGACCGTATTTGATTTCGTATATACCTTTAAATACACCGTTGCCCTCTGTCCTTGCAGGACCTATAGCAAAAATTTCTCTTAATGAATTGGTGTTGATTTCTGGAGCAACTTGAGGGTGCTTAAATAGTGCTTTTATTTCTGATGCAAATACAATAGTATTTCTTTTTAAAGCATAAAACAAAGGCTTAATACCACAACGGTCACGAAATAGAAATAGTTTTTTTAATTTGTTATCCCATATACCATAAGCAAAAATTCCATTAAGCATTTTAACAGAATTGACACCGTATTCAATATAAGCATAAAGTATTACTTCTGTATCAGTAGTAGTTTCAAAAACATAACCTTTTGATAACAAATTGGACTTTAAAGGTTCAATGTTGTATATTTCACCGTTGTAAACTATTGTATATTCATTATTATTTATTATCCTTGTCATTGGCTGATTACCATTATGCAAATCCCTTATTGTAAGCCTTGTTTGGCTCAAGCCAATGTGGTTTTTTAAATATTCGCCAGTGTCATCTTTTCCTCTGTGAGCTATTTCTTCTCTCATTTTAACAAGTATATTGTGCCAATACATTTGGTTTGATGAATAATCCATATCAAATGAGCAAAAGCCAGATATTCCACACATATTTTACCTCCATTTATTTGTAATCCTTTTATAATTTTATGTTTAAATAGTAAAAAAATGTATTGATAATGTAAAAATGCTTGACAATATAAAAAAATGGATTTATAATGTAATAAGTTTTAAAAACTGTGAAGGCGAAAAGTAGATATAGTGGTTTTAAAAGAGATAGATTGTCGTTGGCTGAAAGCAATCTTTAAATAAAGCTGTGTTGAAGTTCACGCCGGAGTTCATTTTCTGAATTAATAGTAGGAAAATGCGGTTAAGGTCGTTATTCCTTGCAAAGTGTCCGATTTTTTATCGGAAAGCTGGGTGGTACCACGGTATATTATCGTCCCTCTGTATTACAGAGGGCTTTTTTATTGTCACAAATATTTATTATTGGAAGGAGATAAAAATGAAAGAAAAGTTAAGCCAGATTAAAGAAATGGCAATCAAAAGACTTGCTGATGCAAGTGACCTTAAAACTTTAGATGATTTAAGAGTAGAAATACTTGGTAAAAAAGGTGAATTAACTCAAATTCTTAAGGGTATGGGTTCTTTAAGCAAAGAGGAAAGACCTGTTATTGGTCAGCTTGCTAATGAAGTAAGAACAGAAATTGAAACTAAACTTGAGGAGGCTAAGGCTCACCTTGCAGCAAAGGCTCAAGAAGCTAAGTTAAAGGCTGAAACTATTGATGTTACTATGCCAGGCAAGGTTACAGAACTTGGTCATAAGCACCCAATGACTCAGGTTATTGATGAAATCAAAAATATTTTCATTGGTATGGGTTATGAAATTGCTGAAGGTCCAGAAGTTGAAACTGCTCATTACAACTTTGAAGCACTTAATATTCCAAAGGACCACCCAGCAAGAGATGAACAGGATACATTTTATGTTGAAGGCAATGGTGACTTCCTTTTAAGAACACAGACATCACCAATGCAGGTTAGAGTAATGGAGAACAAAAAGCCTCCAATTAGAATTATTGCACCAGGTAGAGTTTACCGTGCTGATGAGGTTGATGCTACACATTCACCTATTTTCCACCAGCTTGAAGGTCTTGTAATTGACAAGGGTATTACAATGGGTGACCTTAAGGGTGCTTTAGCTGAATTTGCAAAGGGCTTATTTGGTGAAGATACTAAGGTTAGATTTAGACCTCACCACTTCCCATTTACTGAACCTAGTGCAGAAATGGACGCATCTTGCTTTGCTTGTGGTGGCAAGGGTTGTCGTGTGTGCAAGGATAGTGGCTGGATTGAAGTTCTTGGTTGTGGTATGGTACACCCTAAGGTACTTGAAATGTCTGGTATTGACCCTAAGGTTTATTCAGGTTTTGCTTTTGGTATGGGTCTTGAGAGAGTTGCAATGCAGAAGTATGCTATTTCAGACCTTAGATTGTTATTTGAAAATGACGCTAAGTTCTTAAAGCAGTTTTAATTAATAGGAGGTTTGAAATATTATGGATTTACCAATGAGATGGTTAGATGAGTATGTTGATATTAACACAACTACTCAAGAATTTATAGATAAAATTACATTATCAGGTTCAAAGGTTGAGTCTGTTACAAGTCTTGCTAAGGATATTACAAATGTAGTAACTGGTAAGGTACTTGAAATTGAAAAGCACCCAGATGCTGACAAACTTGTTATTACTAAGGTTGATGTTGGCAACGGCGAGCCTTTACAGATTGTTACTGGTGCTCCAAATCTTTATGTTGGTGCTATTGTGCCAGTTGCTTTAATTGGTGCTACTGTTTACCACGGTGCTAGTCTTGAAAAGATTAAGAAGGGTAAACTTAGAGGCATTGAGTCAAATGGTATGATGTGTTCTATTGAGGAGCTTGGCTTTACTGTTCACGATTATCCAGAAGCTCCAGAATATGGTATTTATATTTTCAAGGACGAAGTACCTTTAGGTGCTGATGTTAAGAAACTTCTTGAAATGGAAGATGATGTTGTTGAATTTGAAATTACATCTAATAGACCAGACTGTTTTAGTATTGTTGGTCTTGCTAGAGAAGCAGCAGCAACTTATAGAGTGCCATTTAAGTATCCAGAAATCAAGGTTGAAGAAAAAGGCGAAGGTAACACAGCTGATTTAATTGAAGTTGAAATTAAAAATCCAGAGCTTTGCCCAAGATATATTGCAAGAGCTGTTAAGAATGTAAAAATTGGTCCTTCTCCTTTATGGTTAAGACATAGACTTACTGCTGCTGGTGTTAGACCAATTAATAACATTGTTGATATTACAAACTATGTTATGCTTGAAATGGGTCAGCCAATGCACGCTTTTGATATTGACACTATTGACAATGCTAAGATTATAGTAAGAAATGCTGAAAATGGCGAAAAGATTACTACTCTTGATGGTCAGGAAAGAACTCTTGATGATTCTATGCTTGTTATTTCAGATTGCAACAAGGCTGTTGCTGTTGCTGGTGTAATGGGTGGCGAAAATTCAATGATTACTGAGGGTGCAAGAGCTATCCTTTTTGAGTCTGCTAACTTTAATGGTCCTAATGTTAGAATTACTGCTAAGAAGTTAGGCTTAAGAACTGATGCTTCTGCTAAGTATGAAAAGAGTCTTGACCCAAATCTTGCTTTAGACGCAGTAAACAGAGCTGTTCAGCTTGTTGAAATGTTAGGCTGTGGTGAAGTTTGCAAGGGTATGGTTGACTGCTATCCTAACAAGAGAGAAAGCTGGAGTGTTGAATACTCAACAGAGGGTATTAATAAGCTCTTAGGTACTAAACTTTCTGAACAGGAAATGATTGACTTACTTGCTTTAATTGAAGTTAAGGCTGATGGCAAAAAGGCTGTTATACCTACATTTAGACCTGACTTATTAACTGAAGCTGACTTAGCTGAAGAAGTTGGTAGATTTTATGGTTATGACAATATTGAAACTACTCTTGCAGCAGGTACTCCTACTGTAGGTAAAAAGTCTTATACTCAGACTGTTGATGACAAGGTAATGAATACTATGATTAGTCTTGGTCTTAGCGAGGCTAAGTGTTTCAGCTTTGAGTCACCAAAGGTATTTGACAAACTTAATATTCCAGCTGATAGCGACCTTAGAAAAACAGTTACTATTTCTAATCCTTTAGGTGAGGACTTTAGTATTATGAGAACTGTTACTCTTAATGGTATGCTTAACTCAATTTCTACTAACTATAATAGAAGAAATGACTCAGCTTATTTATTTGAAATGGGTAAGGTTTATATTCCAAAGGCATTACCATTAACAGAACTTCCAGAAGAAAAGAATATGCTTACTATTGGTATGTATGGTAATATTGATTTCTATGGTATTAAGGGTGTTACTGAGGAATTATTTGTTGTTCTTGGTATGAGAGATAAGGTTACTTATGCTCCTAAGAGTGATGTTCCATTTATGCACCCTGGTAGACTTGCTGATATTAGTGTTGACGGTGAAAGCATTGGTTATGTTGGTGAAGTTCACCCAGCTGTAGCTGAAAAATATGGTATTGGCACTAAGGCTTATGTAGCAGTTATTTCTGTTGATAAACTTTATGAATATGCTAGTTTTGATAGAACATATAAGGCTCTTCCTAAGTACCCTGCTATGACTAGAGATATTGCTGTACTTGTTAAGGATAGTGTTATTGTTAAGGATATTGAAGATATTATTAAGGCTAAGGGTGGTAAGCTCCTTGAAAACATTCAGCTTTTTGATGTGTTTAAGGGTAAGCAAATTCCTGAAGGTTACAAGTCAGTTGCTTACAATATTTCATTTAGAGCTAGTGACAGAACTTTAACTGATGATGAAGTTAATGCTCCAATGAAGAAGATTATTAAGGAACTTGAAGAAAAGTTAGAGGCTCAGTTAAGAGGCTAATTATATAACAAAATGGTGCTGTGTTTTCGGCACCATTTTTGTGTTTATAGATTATGTTTTGAGCAAACAAAAAAGACCTGAGAAAAACAGGTCTTTTTTATATCCAATACATTTATGTATCTTATGCCTGAGGAGCACCTACAGGACAGACACCTGCACAAGAACCGCAGTCAATGCAAGTATCAGCATCGATAACATACTTGCTATCGCCTTCGCTAATAGCACTTACAGGACATTCTGCTGCACAAGCACCACAACTGATACAATCATCACTAATAGTATATGCCATAATTAGCACCTCCTTAATTATTTGTAAGTTTGACTTACTTAATATTATATTATAACAAAATGCAAAAAATATCAAGTGGTTTTAGTATATTTAATAAAATTTTTATATGTCCTTAACATAATTGTTAATAATCATTATTGTAAAGATTATGAAAAAGTGTTAAACTATACCTATGTTGATTTTGAAAGGAGCTTGAATATGATTAGTAAAAGTACGGCAGAGGCTGTTTTGTTAAGTGCTGTATCAAATGGAGCGGAATTTGCAGAAGTATTTGTTGAAAATAATGTAAAGAATACTCTCGGTGTTGTTAATGGCAATGTTGAAAGAGCTAATTCTGGCGTTGATAGTGGTTGTGGCATTAGAATAATAAATGGTGATAGGGTTGTTTATGTATATACCAATAAACTAGATAAGGATAACCTTGTTAGACTTGCTAAAGAAAGTGCAGAAGTTATTAAGGGAACATCAAGCATAAAAAATATTGTTTTGTGTGATAAAGAGTATAAAAAGTTATATACACCTAAAATTATGCCAGTTGATGTAAAAAAATCAGAAATTATAAATATGCTTAAAGCTGGTAGTAGTGCAGCTTATGGCTATAATGATTTAATTACACAGACTAATATTAGCTATTTGGACTCAACTCAAAATGTTATTATTGCTAATTCAGAGGGCTTGTGGGCAGAGGACGAAAGAGTTAGAACAAGAGTATTTGTTTCTGCTGTTGCATCAGAGGGCAATGAAAAGCAAACTGGATATTTTGGTCCAGGTGCGTTAAAGGGGTTTGAATTTTATGACACAATTAATATAGAAGAAATAGCTAAGGAGGCTGCTCGTTCAGCTGTAACTATGCTTAAGGCAGAAAATTGCCCAAGTGGTAAAATGCCTGTTATTATGGATAATGGATTTGGTGGAGTTATTTTCCACGAGGCTTGTGGTCACGGTCTTGAGGCTGCTGCTATTAGTAAAAATGCCTCTGTTTTTGCTAATAAAATTGGTCAAAAAATTGCATCAGACAAACTCACAGCTATTGATGACGGAACTATTGCTGGTAGCTGGGGTAGTATAAATGTTGATGATGAAGGTATAGCTAGTCAAAAGAATATTCTTATTGAAAATGGTGTTTTGAAAAACTATATGGTTGATAGATACAATGGTAGTCTTATTGGAATGAAGCCAACTGGTTCATCAAGAAGGGAAAGTTATAAATATGTGCCAGTATCAAGAATGACTAATACTTATATTGCTGCTGGAACTGATAAAAAAGAAGATATTATAGCTGACACAGAATACGGACTTTATGCTAAATATATGGGTGGTGGTTCTGTAAATCCTGCCAGTGGTGACTTTAACTTTGCTGTAAGTGAGGCATATATAGTAAGAAATGGTAAAATATGCGAGCCTGTAAGAGGTGCTACATTGATTGGAAAGGGTGCAGAAGTATTGCTTAATATTGACAGAATTTCTGACAACTTAGCTTTGGCTGAAGGTATGTGTGGTGCATCAAGTGGTAGTGTTCCAGTTTGTGTAGGTCAGCCTATGCTTAGAGTACAGAACATAACAGTAGGAGGCAGATAAAATGAATATAAATGATTTAAAAGACAGCTTGTTTGAAAAGGCTAAAAGTTATGGCTTTGAGTCTTATGAAATTTATTATAATGATAATTCTAATTTTAAGGTTAGTGTTTATAACAATAAAATTGAAAAGTATCAAAATAGTGAAAGTGGTGGCTTTTGCTTTAGAGGAATTATAAATGACAAAATGGGCTACTATTTTAGCGAAAGTCTTGATGCTGATGTTGATGCTGTAATTAAAAATGCTGCATCAAATGCTGAAATTATAGATAGCAATGATAAGGAATTTATATTTGAAGGCAATAATGAGTATGCTAAGTTAAATACTTATAATGAAGAATTAGACAAAATGACACCTGAGGAAAAGATAAATGGTGCTTTTGAAATGGAAAAAATTGCTCAGCTTTATGATTCTAGCTTAAAGGTAAATAGTTCTATTGTGTCAACTGGTAAAAGTTATGTTTATATTGCCAATAGTAAGGGACTTAGCCTTGAAGAAAAAAGCAATTACATTATGGCTTATGTTGAAGTAATGGCTGAAAAAGATGGAGAAACAAAAGAAAAGGGCGAAATTTGGATAGGTAGTGACCCAAAGGATTTTGACCCAAAGATAATTGCTGAAAAGGCTGCTAAAAAGGTTATTTCAGCTCTTGGTGGCAATTCTGTTGAAAGTGGTAAGAAGAATGTAATTATTCAAAATGAGGTTTTTGCCGATATTTTAGAGTGCTTTGCTGGCAATTTTTATGGTGAAAATGTTCAAAAGGGTTTTTCTTTGTTAAAGGATAAAATTAATGAACAAATTGCCTCTGAAAATATAACTATTATTGACAATCCTTTGCTTGAAAATGGCTTTGCTACTACTGCCTTTGATAGTGAGGGTGTGGCAACATATAGCAAAAATGTTGTTGAAAATGGTGTTTTAAAGACTTATCTTTATAATCTTAAGTCTGGTGCTAAGGATAACACAGCATCAACTGGTAATGGTTTTAAGAGTGGTTTTAAAGGCTCTGTTAGTACATCTACTACTAATTTTTATATTGAGAATGGCACAGTGACTTTTGATGAAATGGTAGAAAAAATGGGTAATGGTCTTTTCATTACAGATGTGGCTGGTTTACATTCTGGTGCTAGTGCTGTTTCTGGTGATTTTTCATTTGCAGCGGAAGGATTTAAGGTTGAAAATGGTAAAATAACTACTGCTGTTAATCAAATAACAATTGCTGGAAATTTTTATAATATTTTAAAGAGCATTGATACTGTTTGTGATGATTTAAAGTTTAATAGCTCTGCCATTGGCTCTCCATCTTTAATGATAAAAGATATTAGCGTGGCAGGTCTTTAAGATGATTTTTTGGCTATAAAAATTACCAATTTTTGGTAAGTGAATTATTTATATCTGTACTAGATATATTAAAATTTAACAGTTTACGCCGTATATGTGCAGTTTGCGCCAAAGTGGTTTAAATTTTTTGATTTATGTGATATAATGTAACCAATTTATGGCAGATAAATATAGTGCTATAAATTCATAAAAACATATAGACTAGAGGAATTATGTTTTATCCCAATTGTTGCTCCTTTTAGATTCTAGTGTTTTTATGTAAAATGCAGTTGTGTGTAGACAGCTGCATTTTTTTATTGTTACCTAATTGTTAATTTTTGCATTTTGGTGTTACATCGCAACACTTTCCTTTGTTGTATTTTGTTTTTGGCATTATAAATTGTCGCTTTGAGTCCATATAGTCTTGAACCTTTCTTAAGGCTTCGCCAAATCTTTGAAAATGAACAATCTCTCTTTCTCTTAAAAACTTTAGAGGATTTATAACATCTGGGTCATCAGTCATTTTCATAAGATACTCGTAAGTTGAACGAGCTTTTTGCTCCGCTGCCATATCTTCGTATAGATTAGTTATAGGGTCGCCTTTTGACTGCAAATACGATGCAGTAAATGGAATACCAGTAGGGTTAGATGGATATATACCTGTGCCGTGGTCTACATAGTATTTATCAAAGCCAGCTTTTTTGATTTCATCAATATCAGCGTTTTCGCTTAATTGCATACACATTGAGCCAATCATTTCTAAATGGGCAAGCTCCTCAGTCGCAATATCATTTAATGTTGCAGTTGCTTCTGGTGTCACCATATCAAATTTTTGACTAAAGTAACGAAGAGATGCAGCAAGTTCACCGTCAGCTCCACCAAATTGAGTTAATATAAGGCTAGCTAAATTTGGGTCAGTTTTTGTAATTCTTACAGGAAATTCAAGTTTCTTTTCATATATAAACATTTAATTATCCCCCTCAATTTTAAAATTAGCATCTCTTTCCCAAGGCCAAGGATTATCAATCCAATTAAACCTATTGCTATGAACATAGGAACGGAATGAAAAAAGAGGACCATAATTTTTTTCATATTGGCATCTTAAAGTATCTGCTTCCTTAATAACAGAGTTATATTTTTCTAAAGCATCAGTATCATCTGGGTGAGTATCCAAATATAACTGCAAATCAACAGCCATAAAATCTAAGGCTGTAAGCTTTTTTAATAATTCAATTTCAGACATATTAGCCTCCATATTATTTATTTAATTCTGGAAAAATTGTACCTTCAATTAATGCTTCCATTGGCTCGTAATAAGAGCAAATTTTTTGAATTGGTACATAAGCCTGAGCAAGACCTCTAGGATATATAGGTGTTTCAAAAGCTACACATTTATTTTTGTCAGTCATTTCCATATTCTCCTTTAAATTATTCAATTAAATCACCACCTGTTTTTTAGTTCATTTTAAGTATATGATTTTTTATTAAAAGTGTTAAAATGCTGTTTTATAAAAAAATATTGAATTAATATCTCAAAAGGTGTAATATATAACTAACTACATATATGGAGGATAATAAAATGGTATCTGAAAAAATGAAAAATTTAGTTAAAAATGGCTCTGCCATTAGAGCTATGTTTGAAGATGGCAAAATAATGGCTGAAAAGTATGGCAAAGAAAATATTTATGATTTTTCTCTTGGCAATCCATCTATTGTGCCACCAGCTTGTGTTAAAGAGTCTATTATTGATATTGTAAATAACGAGCCAGAAATGGCACTTCACGGCTATATGAATAATGCTGGTTATGAAGATGTTAGACAGGCTGTAGCTGATTATACTAACAAAATGTATGGCACAAAACTTGGTGTTAATAACATTATTATGACTGTAGGTGCAGCAGGTGGTATTAATGTTACATTAAAGGCTGTTGTAAACCCTGGTGATGAAATTATGGTTATTGCTCCTTATTTTGGTGAGTATGACAACTATATTAGCAATGTTGATGGCGTAAAGGTTATGGTAAATGCAGACCTTGAAAGATTTGCTATTAATTTTGAAGATTTTGAGAAAAAAGTTTCACCTAAGACTAAGTGCGTAATCATTAATAGTCCTAACAATCCTACTGGTGCAGTTTACACTGAAGATGATATTAAAAAACTTGCTTCAATTCTTGAAAAAAAGCAGGCTGAATATGGCACATCAATTTATTTATTTAGTGATGAACCTTACAGAGAAATTGCATTTAATGGTGTTGAAATTCCTTATGTTACTAATTATTACAAAAATACAGTAGTTGGTTATTCTTACTCTAAGAGTTTGTCACTTCCTGGTGAAAGAATTGGTTATCTTGTTGTGCCTAGTGAACTTGATGACTTTGATGATGTAATTGGTGCAATGACTGTTGCTAACAGAATTCTTGGTTTTGTTAATGCACCTAGCCTTATGCAAAAGGTAGTTAAAAAGGTTATTGGCAAAACTTCTGATTTAAGTGTTTATGAGGAAAATAAAAATATACTTTACAATGCCCTTACTGAAATGGGTTATGATTGCGTTGAACCTAAGGGTACTTTTTATATGTTTCCTAAGTGTCCTATAGCTGATGATAAGGCTTTTTGTGCTAAAGCTAAGGATTTTAGACTTATTATTGTTCCTGGCTCAAGTTTTGCTTGCCCTGGTTATTTTAGAATTGCTTTTTGTGTTGATAAGACAACTGTTGAAAATTCTTTAGAGAGTTTTAAGAAGTTGATTGAATTTTATAAGTAGGATAGATTAATTGTTTATAAGGACGAGTTAATTATTTAGCTCCACTTGTAGGGGAGCTGGTACGCAGTGATTGAGGGGTTTAATAATAAGTAATAAGTAATAGGTAATAATTACTTTTAATATATAGCTAATAAATCGGACGAG